>ERZ778023.4262-NODE-4262-length-12293-cov-61.340415_pt1 | contig 12293 bp, 11 predicted proteins | sample MGYA00375753_ERZ778023 | MGnify/ENA primary metagenome ERZ778023 (study PRJEB29350, sample SAMN05389822) | bioreactor metagenome | isolation source: Ammonium sulfate bioreactor | place: South Africa: University of Cape Town | collected 2014-04-04 ...
TCTCTCACTCACCGAGTCTCGTGAGCAGGCTACCTTGTGTTATCGACTCTCGAGCTTGACGTGCCGTGTTCGGTCGAGTTCTTCCTCGAGATTACTGGCACCGGGGCGTACGTCGGTGTCATGCCGCGCAGCTCCGCAAGGCCCAAGGACTACTTGCGAAAGCAGGGCGGCGCTTGCTTGCGGTGGAACGCCAAGCGCGGCGACGGCGTTCGCAAGTTCATGGTGCACGTTACTGAGAGCAGCGCACAACTCATGGCATGGCCGACAACGATCGTCGATGGCCTGGTTCTCGATCCCGCACACGCCTCCGCCCTGCCGATCGACATGGCCGAGTACAGTCTGCCAGAACCCCTGACCAGCGTCGGACCCCTTGCGGTAGTCGCTGGGCTGTCGCATGGCACCACGCTCCGAATCGTGCATGCCAGAAGAAGTTGGAGCCCCGCCATGCATCACACGATAGCAGTGCATGGATTCCGCCTAACGGTGCTGACACTGTTCTTGCTTCGCGACGATGGTTCGTGCATCTGGTCGGCAATGCCGCGCGAGTTGATGTACGAGATTGTTGCTTATATGTGGAGTACCTGGAACGCCGCGCACGAGACTGCCTAGAACGATACCGATATGCTGCCACAATACACATGTGTAGATTGATGGATGATCGATCGATCGATCGACTGGTGGATGGGCTCGTCGTTGTTCGTGTGTACACATGGTATTGGTTTTGTATTCTCTATGCTATACTGCTCGTAATCAATCGAGCTGCTCGAGCGAGGATCGACTCTGCGCAGCCGCCGCCTGTTGTTGCTGCTGTTGCTGAAGTTTCTTGCGTTGCTTCTTCTTGGCGTTCTTGGACAGCTCAGGGCCGCGTGGTGGCGCCGCTGCCGTTGTTGCACTACCCGATGGCGTTTGTTGTGGTTGCTGTGGCTTCTGAGGCTGTGGCTGTGGCTGTGGCTTCTTGGGAGCTGCAGCTGCAGCAGCAGGAGGAGGAGGTCGTTTGTTCGACGCAGCCGAACTCGAGCTCGAGCTGGAAGTCGATGTCGAGGTGGCTGATGCACCGGAGGCCTTGGCTTTGACCTTGGGCGAGGTGCCAGCTGCCTGCTTGCGCTTCTTAGCGCGAGGCTCGATCTTCTCCTCGTCGGGCGTCAAGATGTGGCATGGACGACCGCTCGCTCCTGACCACCGGCACCACGAGGCGTCGTTAGCTCATCCGCCTCGGTCTCGCTGTGCGTGTGCCTACATGTGTGTGCACGCACCAGTAATGACCCAGCCGCAGTCGTTGTAGATGGCACTAGGCCCGTAGATCGTGCGCTCGTCGCAGGTGCTGAACTCGTGCTCGTTGCCGTCGGCGTCGACGTAGTACTCCTTGCCATCGCGCATCGTAAGGTTCTCGCCGTAGTCCTCGCTCTCGAGCAACTCCTCGTCGACGTCGTCGTAGTAGAAGCCGCCGTCGTCATCGTCATTGTCCTCGCCGTCGTCGAAGAAGTAGTCATACATATCGGCGGCCTCGTCAATGTCATCGTCATCGTCATAGTAGTAGTCGTCGCTATCGTCGTCGTCGTCGTCACGGAACTGGCGATGGTCGGTCTCCGGGTACACAAAGTAGCCATCTCCAGCCTTACCAGCAGCACCGCCGCTCGGCGGCATCGCGTCTCGAGCGTGCGGGTTCTTCGACGCCGGAGCCGCAGCCGCAGAGCCTCTTCGTGCACCACCTGCACGCTTGGCTGGCTGAGGCATACCGCTCGGGGCGCTGCCTGCTTTACTGCCACCTCCACCACTGCTGCTCGTAGTGGTACTAGCGCCACCGCGGCCACGAGAAGCGCCACCACCTCGTCCCTTATCTGCCAAGCAGGTATAGATACATGCTCGTGAACATGAGGTCGATACGGAGAGCGAGAGAAGGGTACATCATAGACGTACTCTTGCCCATAGCGCGAACGCACAAGCTCTGTGAAGAAACCAACAACCAAGAGCAATATACTAGATGTCCCTTGGGAGGGATGTGGTTGTAGCGAGCGAGGTATAGGTAGGTTGGTTGGTCGGAGAGACCGAGCAGCGGCGGCAGCGACACGAGACGACTGATGATGCTGAAGGTGCTGCGGTCGTCCTCGTCATCCACGACCCACTGCCCATCCTCCTGCTCCTACTCGCCACTGGATCAGATCGACCCAGCTGATTGTACACAAGATATATGCTTGTTCATTGTAACCATTACGAGTACAGTAATCTTGCTATTCTACCAAACTATCGATCTCTCAGGTGGTATAAATAAGTAGCAGGAGGCCCATTCGAGCCTCTCGGAGCGCCTAGGTTCTCGTTCGTGCGTCGTGGTCATCGTCTTCGTCGGTATCAAACGACTTGGCGCTTGCACTTGATCGTGCGTTTGCCAGGTCGAACATCTCAGCGTCGCCGTCCTTGTTCAGCGAGCTGACTAACTCGATCGAGCCCGAGCCGTTCTTGCTCGCTCGCTCTTGCGTCGCCACGAGCTTCTCAAAGATGCGGCTGACAAAGAGAGCGTCGCACACCCACAAGGCCACGAATCCGAGCGAGACCAACGATCCGGTTCGAATCAACGACTCGACTGTCTGGTCCACCATGGCCGAGATCACTCCGCCAAATGCCTTGGCTCCACGACCTGCTCGTGCGATCATCATCATCATCACGTATTTGCATCGCGTGAGCTCACCCGCTGCACACGCAAGAGAGAGAGAGAGAGCCACTCTATGCATATGATGGTGCGAGGCGTACCTCCAAACATGTCACACCAACTCTTGACCTTGAACTTGATGTCGGGGTTGGTCGGGAGGTAGAGGATCTCCTTGGCGGGGTTGTTGAGGGCGTAGCTCACACCCTTGAGCATCACTTGCGCCCAGAAGATGGCCATGATGTTGGGATAGAGCAGGATCAAGAAGAGCGAGATCGCCACCGAGAACGGATACACGAGCAAGCACGCGCGCAGACCGAGCTTGCGCAGCAGCGACGAGGTGCCAAAGAGCGCCAGCAGCAACGACAGCGTGTTGACTGCGACACCGAACTTGCTCAGGAACGACGTGTACTGCTGCGTGTCGAGCTGCAGATCGGCGAGGCTCTTCATCTGAAAGTCCATCACCGTGCCAATGACCTCGTAGATGGTCGTGATGCCAAAGATGCCGAGCAGATACGGCTCAGCCAGCAGCAGCTTGAGCCCGACGAAGAAGCCCGGCGTCGTCTTGTGCTTCGAGTCGGCCTCGTCGTGGTCGTCGGCCTGCTCGCTGTCGGCGTTGATGGTCTTGCGCGCGGCGTTGGCTTCAAGGTCGCCGCTCTCGGCCTCGTCACCGTGCCCGGCCAGCAGCTGGCCGACGATGCGTGGCGCAGAGGACGAGAGGTGCGCGTTGGCGGCAGCGAGGCGGTCGCGTTGGTACGGAATCTCGACGAGCGTCATGTACAGCCACGTGAGGAAGACCGACAGGAACACGACGCCCGACGCCATGAGCATCAGCAGCGGCAGACTCAGATAGTCGGTGAAGATGGTGATGGTCGGCCCGATGATCGATCCCACCTGCCCGCCCGTGACGACGAGCGAGTAGCCGCGCGCCGCCGACTGGTGCTTGGTCGTGATGGCGACGAACGACCAGAACAACGAGACCGTGATCGAGCCGTAGCTCTCGATCACGACGAACGTGAACCAGCCGAGCAGGTTGGCCGGGCTCGCCGGCACGTCGGGTCGGAACTGCAACAAGACCGCGATGGTCGTGAACGTGGCGCCGAAGGCGCTGCAGATCAAGTACAGCAGCCAATGTCGTCGGAACAGGTCGACCAGCTTGGCGTACAGCAGAATCAGCGGTATGATGAACACGAGCGACAACATGCGCGCGTACGGCATGTACTTGACGCCGACCGTCAGCTTGAAGATGCCGTCCTTCAGTGGCCGCAGCATCCAGTAGCCACCGACGATCGACATGAACAACAGCGCCAGGAACGAGAACTTCTTGATCTCGAAGAGGCTCATGTCGCCCCACAGCCAGCGCAGAGGCCGCGGAAGCTGGAAGCCCTTGCTCGCCTCATTGGTCTTCATCATGCACAAGAGAGAGCGACCACGATATCGAGGAGTATCGAGCACGGCGCGAGGAAGGTCCTGATGCACGAGCGAGCGAGGCAATGAACGAATGAGCGAGCGAGCGAGAGAGAGAGAGCACCATCAGCACCTCGAGCGAAGGCTGAGAGAAGTGCACGCGAACGACACCACGACTCGCTGCCGATGCCGGCACCCATGTACCTACGAACGCACGCCTGTATGTAGCTAGGTCGGTGAGTATGCCCGTATCGACATGTCACGAGGACGCCCAAGGCCTTCACATACTCCCCCGAGAGAGTACAGCAGCCCGTCCGCGTCGTCGTCGTCGATGATGGCTCGGGGCCTCGACGGCAGCGTCGGTCTCCTTCGCTTCGTCGCTTCGTCGCATCAACAGCAGCACCGACACCGCCCTGCTCTGCTCACCCTGACCCATACCATGCTCTCGACTCGTTTGTTGATGCTCGCTCGTACGCGACTCGTGGCGTCGAGCGTCGTTGCCAGCATGGCCGTGCGTGCTGCCTCGAGTACCGGCACGCAGTCCAAGGCTGCGCGTCTTCGCGATATGCTCCGCTCGCCCAAGCTCGAGTTCATCATGGAGGCCCACAACGGCCTCAGTGCCAAGATTGTCGAGGAGGTATGTATGAGTGAATCAATCAATCAATCAATGAATGGATGGATGGCCCGCTCTACCATACGGCGACTGACCGCGGCTCGGTCGCGGCACAGACCGGCTTCAAGGGCATCTGGGGCAGCGGCCTGTCGATCTCGGCCGCCATGGGCGTGCGCGACAACAACGAGGCCTCGTGGACCCAAGTGCTCGAGGTGCTTGAGGTACGAGAGACGCACGCTGGCGCTCGCTTCGTCGGTTCTGGCTCAGGTGCTCAGCAGCCGACGACGCATCGGCGCAGTTCATGAGCGACAACACGTCGATCCCGATCCTGCTCGATGGCGATACGGGCTACGGCAACTTCAACAACGCGCGCCGACTCGTGCACAAGCTCGAGCAGCGAGGCGTCGCCGGTGTGTGTCTTGAGGACAAGCTCTTCCCCAAGACCAACTCGTTGCTTGACGGTAGGTGCTCTTGAGCCCTCGCACATCGCATCGCATCGCATCACATATGAGACCTCCCAATGCCTCTGGTCTCTCACATACGCGCATCTCTCGATCGATTCGAACACTGCACATTGCATCGTGTGTCTTGTAGATGCTGCTCAACCTCTCGCCGACATTGAGGAGTTCTGCGGCAAGATCCGAGCTTGCAAGGATGCGCAGGTCGACCCGAACTTCAACGTCGTCGCTCGAGTCGAGGCGCTGATTGCCGGCTGGCCTCTCGAGGAGGCGCTCAAGCGTGCCGAGGCCTACCGCAAGGCCGGTGCCGATGCGATTCTCATGCATAGGTACGTATCGATGAACGTTCGATCGAGCGTTCAATCGAGCGTTCGACCATAGTATTGACACCTGTCTGTTGCTGACGACGTACCCCCGCACCCTCTCGTTCCTCAACGTCCGCCTTCACTACAACAGCAAGAAGAAGACTTGCGATGAGATCGATGCTTTCATGAAGGCATGGGATCGCCGCCATCCGATCGTGTATGTCATGATGCAGTTGCAATCACACCATCGACGCGTCGCGCCATCGTCGTCATCGTCGTCAGCGCTTCTGTGCATGATTGACTCATCGAGGGAAATCATTGATCTGAATCGACACTTTCGAACTATGAACAGATTGGTGCCGACCAACTACTACACGACTCCGACGCAGCACTTTGAGGACATTGGAGCGAGCTTGATCATTTGGGCCAACCACAACATGCGTGCTGCCATCACGGCAATGAAGCAAGTCTCACAGCAGGTTCGACTCAAAGCTCGCTCTGTCGTACGTGTGCACGAGCGCTCATTCGCCCCACCAATGGCTGCTGCCGCTGCTGCAACCCTAGATCTACAAGGATCAGCACTTGCAAGGCGTCGAGAAGAACATCACCAGCGTCAAGGAGGTGTTCCGATTGCAAGGCATGGATGAGATGGCCGAGGCTGAGTCCAAGTACCTTCCCAAGGCCTAACACGGGTCAGAGGCTGTGCGTGTTTGTGCGTGTGCGCTCGTATGCGTGTACACATCAATTCATGATTCAATCCAATGGTATATTCATTCTACAAGTGTGCTCTTGGGCTTCCTATTGCAAGTTTACGACAACCTCAACGTCAGGTTGTGCGTGATCGGTGCCGTCAGCAATTTGGTCGTAGCCGGCTTTCTTCGAGGACAAGTGGCACCAATCGGCCACCTTCCAGAACCAATCGTCAGGAGACTGATAGGGCCTTGCTTGGTTGCTGACGAACTTGAGCCCGATGAAATCCATCAACTGCCAGGCACGGTTATTGATTCGGTCCGGCAAGTGAACGGCCGTAAAGTACACCAACGAGAGGAACAGCTGCAAGATGATCCACGAGAAGACGCCGAGCACTCCGGCGAGTAGGTACGTCGAAATGACGGTCGGGCATGCGATCAGCAAATCGTCAGCCGCAGTAGATGACGGCGGCGAGAGGAACGACACGGCGAACGCCTTGGCGGTGAGGTTACTCGCGGCGCTCGGCAGCACGGTGAGCAAGGCTGCACTCGAGGTGGCGTTGCCGGCAGCGTTCGAGAACAAGGCTCGAAAGTACGATCCCGAGTCGGCGAGCGTCGCGCTCCACAAGAGTACGCCCGAGGTGGCGTTCGCGAGTATCTCGAACGTTGCCGTGTCGTTGATGGCTCGCTCCCATTGCACCGACGGCGCCGGCACTCCCGAGGCCAAGGCCGAGAAGGTGGCCACCGTGTTCTCGAGCACCGTTTGCGGCACCGGGTTGGAGGTGACGAGCGGCGCCACGAAGCTCGAGACATCGCTGCACTGGAGCGTCTGCAACTCGGCGAACGTCAGAACCAGGAAGAGGTTCACCAGCACGACGAAGACCGTCAGCGAGTAGCTCTGCTGCTTGAACTTGTTCTGCTCGGCCTCGATCTCGGCCTGTGTGCCGCCCGAAGGTCGGTTGCCCCAAGACATGTCCCACAGTCGAGCCAGGCTGTAGGCTCCGAACCACGCCACTAGCATGGGCACGAACGTGTAGAACTGCACGATCGAGATGGCTTGGTAATAGGGCGACCACCAGTCGGCCAGAAATCCGAACACCATCGGCGAAAAGGTCACGGCGAGGATGACGTAGAACAGCACGTTGACCAAGTCGTGCGGGTCACCGCCCGACGCCACCAGGTACGAGAAGCTGGCGCTGATGGTCGAGACGATCGTAAAGAGGCCGACCATGTACATGGCGGCAAAGAGCGGGCCGATGTAGAGCTGCTTCGCATGGATCCACACGAACGCCACGTAGAGCGCCACGATCGCGATCCATGTGGCGTCGAGCCACACTTGCGAGTAACGCGCCGCCGGGAACCACCACTTGAACGCCAGGTTGGCGCTGCACAAGAAGATCGACGGCGAGAGCAGCACCACCATGTTGGTGATGAACTGCAGCAGCAGCAGGATAAAGATGGTGAGCTTGCGGTACCAAGCGATCGGTGCGTGCCACAGCAGGCCCATCTCCATCCACGTAAAGTACACGTAGCCGGCCGCCGTGCCGTTGAGCCATCGGCGCCGCTGCAACACCAGGCTCCTGAGTGAAAGCTCGGGATCGTAGTAGAACTTGGCCTTTGGTACGAGTCCGATGAACCATTCGCCCTTGGTCTTGAAGACCGCCGCCGCCGTCAGCAGTCGGTCCTCGGCGATCTTGAGGTTGCCAAGGACCATGCCGGTTTCCGACGGGTCCTTGTTGGCCACCGAAAAGTACCACGCGCTCGGCGAAAGCTCGTCGTCCGACGGCGGCGTGCAGAGCGCCGACCAGCGGTACAAGCCACACGGCCCCGGAATGACCGGCAGGTAGCCCGACAGCGCAAAGGCGCCCATGTTCACGATGAACGATGACTCAAAGTCGTATCGCTGCACGTTGCGCAGATAGCGACCGAGCATCGAGTACGCATCCGAGTTCTTGTCGGAGCTCTGCATCTCGGCGCTCTTGGTGCATTGCTTGGCGGCGCACGCCGAACACTTCTCGTTCAGCTGCATATAGTCGACGAGGTTCGCGATACACGAGCGGCTGAAGAGCGTTCCGCAGTCGGTCGCGAGCGCAAACTCCGGCTCGAGCGCCTTGCAGAATCCCGCCTTGTCGTGCAGAAACCACTCGTGGCTGTTGTGCTTCTTGCGATTGTCGCGCTTGACGATCAGCGTCAGGTTGAGATTGCGAGCCTGCGGGCCCGGCAGTTGCTGGCGTTGCTTCTTGTTCTTCGCCGCTCCAGAATGCATTCGGCAGCACCCAAAGATGCCGCTGCACTTGCAGCCGTCGTTCTCCTCGAGATCCGACACGAACCGGTGATCCTCCGTCGTGTTCGAGTGTACTCCGAGCCAGTTCAGTATCCCGGTGGCCTTCTCCGTGGCCGTCTCGAAGAACGTTCGCTCGTCTGCGTTGCCGCCCGACTTTTCGAGATTCCGCAAGAGCTCGTCCCTCTGAGCGTCGTTGAGATTGAACGGCGGCGGCGGCGGCAGCGGCGGTTGCGGCTGCTTGCCACTCGTGCTCCGCTTCCTCCTCTTCTCGTTGTTGTACTTTGGCAACGAGATGTTGGTGTCCGTCACCAAGTTGTGTGAATCGAGGTGCTCGATGATCAGCGTCTCGGGGTTCTCAAAGAACTCGATGGCCTGTCGCGCCGTCCAGTACACGACACGAATTTCCTCGGTCTTGAACTCGAAGCCGCGCTGGTCTTGCCTCTTGATCACAACCTCGTTTTCGGTCAAGTACTGGAGGAGGTCGGTGTACTGAGCCGTGTCCTTGTACTGCTCGGGCTTCTTGGCGATCTCGATGGCTCGTAGGTACATGATTCGCTGCTTCTCGAGGCTTTGAGCCCATGCCGATCGAAGGCAGAGTGGGTTGTACTGCGGGTCGATAGGGCCGCCATCCTGCTGAAACATCGAGTCCAAGTAGACCTTCATCGATGGCGACATGGGACCCCAACCGTCCATGACGATCGCTGCATGGAACTTCATCTCGTTGTGATTCGAATCTTGCAACGGATGCGATTGGCATACGAGGAGGTTCTCCAGCGTAGCGTAGAGCTCGTTGGCCTCCTCGTTATAGCACGGAACAACGACGGCCACCGGGACTTGGCGCTTGCGTGGTGCCGGATGGTTGTGAAAGTAGACTGTGCCGGCCTTGGGCTGCTTGTCATTGCAGTAGAGTACGCTGAGGACTGGCTTCGGCTCCGCTTGAATCGCTTCGCCATCGTTCTGAGGCGGCGGCATGGCGGCACTCATCGTACTGGTGGCGGGCACTATGGCATCCTCATCGCTGATTTCGACGTACTGTTGACGATTCTCAATCAGCGAGGTCGGTTGAAAAGATGTTGCCGCCGATGACGATGACGATGACGATGAAGATGGCGATGGCGATGGCGGTGGTGGTGGCGGTGGCGATGGCGAAGACGATGATGATGACGATGATGGCGATGGCACTTCACCATCGTCATCCACAACGACAGTTCGAGTGCCACCAGCAACATCCTCGAGAGCAAGTTGGTTCGCCGCCTTCCGATGCGGCTCAGTATCGCGCCAACGTAGCTGTCCAACGAAGGCAGCCGCCGGAATGGCGAGAATTCCTCCGATGCCGAGCGAGTAGGAGAGTGCAAGGAACTGGCTGTCGATGACGCTGGTGAGCAGCGTGATGACCGAAAAGACCGCCAGCTGTCCAACGACGAGGAAGAAGTTCAACCAACCCATCCAAGCAGCGATCTCGGCCTTGGTCGCCAAGGAACACAGCATGGCGTACGGCACGTAGCTCGCAAAGGAGCTCGGTATCGAGTTGAGCATGATGAAGGCGAACGCCATTCCGGGCTCGACGCTCATCGGCCACACCAGGAACCACAACATTGGCAAGCAAGCCAACGGAACCCACGCCGCAAAACGAATCATTGTCGAAGGATTCAAGTCGTGCCACACGGTGGCGATGATGAACATGTTGATGAGCAGCACGACGCCATCGTTTGCGAGGAACGAGTAGTCACCGAGAGGAATATCCTGGACACGGCAACACGAGCGATGAGTGAGTGGATGACTATGCAAAGTGGGCTTGGGAGCATGCGTACCTGGTCAGGAAATGCGGCGTCGTAGTACTTGTTCGCGACCAATTGTGCTGGTGCGAGCATGGCTGAGAGCACCAAGAACGTGAGCGCGACGCGCGATAGGATGACCTTGTCGGTATCGGCGGTATCGCTGGGCACGACGAGTTGGCTCTCGCTCCGGGGACCCAGGACGATGTTCGCCACGTAGCCGACGTAGGCGAGCATGCTGACTGCAGCACAGGTGTAGGTCATGGCATCGTCTCCAGCCAGGCTCAGAGCATGCGCGGCAGTGGCACCGAGGCTGCTGAGGAGCACACGGATCGCATTGACCCATTCGGCATCCTTGCGGCTCTTGAACTCCTTGGCTTGCCATGCAACGCTGGCAAGGAACATGGTGTTGACGAAGACCAACACACACGTGATGCACACCAGCTCCCAGGCCTCGGAGCTGTACAGCTTGGCGACGATCAAGCCGACCCACGACAAGCTGAGCATGATTGGCGAAATCCAGAAGAAGAACGACATGATGACCGGGAACCGGCTGCCTGCCGAGGCGAGCACCAGCTGCACGACGAGACCGACCACCGGCCCGATCAGGTTACTGAACGCTTGCTGCCAGCTTTTGGGGTGCGAGTGCCTGGAACAAGAAGGTCAGTGGGCGGCGGAACAGAAGCCGGAAGATGCAACACGGAGCAGCAAGAGCGGCACAGGCGCAAGGCGCTCGGCAGGGAGGTCGATCACGTACATGGAAGAGCCCAGGAGCGAGAAGAACACCTGCACGCTCATTCCGAGCTCGAACGAGAAGAGGCAAGAACAGAGCCATTGGACGAGGAGCCTCGCGCTGGGCGCCATCGTGGTTGTTTATGAGGAAGTGTAGCAGGTGCTTGGATGAGTGTGGGCGATTGGGTGAGTGAATGAGTGCGTGTGTGGGGTTGGAGGAGTGCGTGTTGCAGCGCCAGCTAAGAAGCAGCCGGGGGTGCGCTCGCACGCAGGGTCGCACGCTGCGCCCTGGTACATTCCTCCGAACCGTACGCCGCCCTCCTAGCTCGGGCACAGATATTCTCCCGGCTCACACAGGCTCTCCGCACGCTTGGCAGCCTTCTCGAATTGCGCGAACAGTGCTGGGTTGACGGTACTCAGCCGCTTCATGTAGAGCTCGGGATAGTGTCGCTCCATGGCGTCGTGGAAGTCGGCAGTCGAGACTCGCAACGGCTCGCCGGGCGCAAGATGCCTGCTGCGCTCGAGCAAGAGGTCGCGGTAGAGTTGGAGGCTCTGCAACAGGCCTGGGCTCGTGACAGTGGTTACCTCGAGGCCATCTTCCATCGAGAGACACATGCCGCTCCTAGAGTCCAGCACATTCATCGTGCGGTACTCGTCGTCGCAGCCGAGTGGCGCCCAGCGCATGGCGCTCCATACGGCGGCCAGCGCCTTGCTGTGCTCGAGCTGCGCCTCGATTCGTTCTCGCGACGCCCAGAAGGTGACTGGATGGACCGTAATCTCGACGCCGTCGGTGAGAGACAACAGCGACAGCAGCTGCCGAGGCAGTATGGCGTGGTTGGGCTCGTCGCTGGCGGCCGCTGGCGTCGCCTCCAGGCCGAGCAGGCGCAAGCACTCCTGCCATATCTGCACCGCTTGGTCGTCGTCGAGATCTTGCTCGAGCTTGGCACCAGCCATGCGAACAAGCGTGTCCTCGTCGATGAATTGGCGCTTGAGACGCTTGGCCTCGGCGTACTTCTTGCTGCCGAGACCAGATACGCCGCCGTACGGAGCTGTCCAAGATCAACCAGTGCACAAACCACGGCCGATATGTTAGGAGGCGCACGAATGCAGCTGAACACAAGTACACGCTCGACATTACTCACTCATTTCTGGTGGTCCACACACGACGTAATCGAGGCTCTTCGAGACCGATGTAACCACTCGCCCGCCAGCATCTCGAACGAGCTGCTCGATCGCCTGGAGGCCGCGCTCCATCTGGCCCATGATCAGCACTGACTTGCCATCGAGAGATGCGGCTGCCTCGCTCAGAGCTCCGTCAGCATCACCGCCGCCAGCACCACCACTCGAGGCCGAAGGCTTGGTATCGGCGACCTTGGCGCGCTTGGCTTC
>ERZ778023.4284-NODE-4284-length-12228-cov-57.121581_pt1 | contig 12228 bp, 7 predicted proteins | sample MGYA00375753_ERZ778023 | MGnify/ENA primary metagenome ERZ778023 (study PRJEB29350, sample SAMN05389822) | bioreactor metagenome | isolation source: Ammonium sulfate bioreactor | place: South Africa: University of Cape Town | collected 2014-04-04 ...
GTGACATCCTTATACCCAGATCTATCGATACGACTGTTCGTATTTGGTCATAATTTTTCCGCTTATGGACCGCATTATTAAGTAAACGGTCAGTATTTGACACCGTAATACCATTACTGTAGCTCCGTAATTCTGTGTCAACTCTGCTTTATATCGTAAATTAGTGGTTAACGACCGTACTGTTTGACATGGGCAGCATACTTTTTTCGTATCCAATACAACGTTGAGCGAGGAATTCTTGCTTTTTTTGATTTTCATAGAATGTAACAACTATGATTTTAGGTGTTAAAAGAAAACTTGTTTTGAAGCATTAGTAAACATTTTGGATCATACGTTAAAACTTAATTTTTGATTTGCTAAAATTTATCTCGATTTCTAGATGGGAAATATTTGTAGTAGTGGTATTGTTGACAAAGAAGAGTCTAAACTCAACTCGAAAGCAGTTAGTAAATTTTACACTGCTTGTCAAACAGGTGATATCGAAAAAGTACGGCAATTGTTAATTTCGATGACAATCGATGATATCAATCGAATTGAATCGAATGGAAGTACTGCTCTACATGCTGCTTGTTTCTACGGACATGTCGAGGTTGTGAAATTGCTGCTCAATGAAGGCGCTTGTCATTCGATTCCTAATCAAAACTATTCGTTAACTCCGTATGAAGAATCGAATGAACAAATTAAAAGTTTATTCCATCGAATGAATTCGAACATCAATCGATTTACAGGCACATCAGTCAAACAAGAATGGATGATGCAAACCGAACAAGCAGCTGAATGGAAAACAAATCTTTACAGTTGGTTAAGAATTGACAAATCTTTTGATGAAATGATCGAGTTTCTTCTTCAACATTATCTGCCTAAACATGTCCTTCCATTTTGTCAATCCAATCGACAAAAACAAAGCATCGATTGGTTTTTTCGACAAGTACTTGTCGAACAGAATATCACGTATATTGTCAAAGCGTATACATCATCGACTCAATTCTATTCGATTGTGAATAACGATTTAACTAAATCACTTTTGAGATTCTTTCGTCAGAATTACGATGGAAAATATGAAAATACAATCGAACAATCCATTGGTTATCTCGCTTCGATTTTTATTCATCATCCAGACTTACGATCGTTTCGTTATTTTGGTACTGCCTATCGAGGACTTATTCTCACTCAACAGGACCTTCAAACTTATACAGTTGGCAAACGTTTACTCAACAAATCATTTCTCTCCTCGTCAATCGATCGAAAAGTTGCCGAGAACTTTGCAGGAGTTGACAATTCCGATGCTCTACGACGGAATACCAATCATGATCTCATTCAATATACAACTATTTGTACATATACAATCACGAATCATAATACAGCATTGAATATCAGTTCGATTTCTGAGTTTCCCGACGAAAAAGAAATCTTAATTATGCCTCTCTGTGCATTTCAAGTCAAATCTGTGACTCAACTGGGTGATGATAGTAAAATTCACGTGCAAATCGATTTAGTCGAATGTCAACGTTTAATACCTCTTGTTTGAAATAAAAATGAGTCATCTGCATAAATCAATCGATTTCTGCATGAATCAACTCTGTTTATTCAAGAATGAAAAGACGAAAAACAAATACATTTTTCTTTCTTTCCAACGAACGCAATATAAATTCTGTTTGAGGGACTCTCATAGTCATAATAACATTCACGATGAGTAGTAAAGTACAGGAATTACCGAACGAACTTTTACGACTCAAAGTATTGGAACGATTTGACGAGTGTTTAGAACAGAAAACCAAATTGATTAATGAACAAAAACCTGTTGTTCAAGTTAAACCATCGATTGAAAAGACGATTGTCAAAGAATTCATTCCTCAACATGCTTCAGATGCAATTCTATCTATTCTACGAGAGATTTTTGTCAAATCATTTCATCAATATTATAAAGAAATTCAAATTGAACTTAAATTACAGGAAAACAAAGATCTTCTCGAATGGCTGCACGAAGTTTTCGATGAAATGCAAACGGAAATGTTGGAAAAGAAATGTCGTTGTTTTATGCTAAGTTCAACGGATGTAGCAGACAGTAAAAATCAAGGTATTATTGGCTTTCTGACACTTGAAGAGAGAGAAGGTGGTACAATTTATATCGCTCAATGTGCAATTGATGCACAAAGTAAAAAATGTGGTTATGGAAGTCGTCTTTTTCAACATTTACGACAGGTTTATCCACCTGGAACGTACTATTGGGGTTTATGTCGACGAGCGAATAAACCAGCCGTGAGTTTTTATGCGAAATTGGGAGCGAAGTTTATCGATGATAAGAACGTAGCGGATAAGAAAGGTTATGACTCGAGTTTATATGCCGGCTTCGAATTTACTGATAAACCATCAGGAATCACCGAAACAATTATAAATCAACGCTCAAATGCTACGTAGGCGGTTGTCTCTTATGTCATCTGAGCTCATTATTCAACTTTTAGACACCAAGACAATTCGACGATGACTGAACCAAAGAAAAAACGACGACGACGAAAGATATTCTGTTCTTGCGTTTAAATATAACAAACTCATTTTTTTTTGATTGATAATCTCACGTAATTAACTTTTTCAGATTCAATCGAACTGCCCAAAGCATGTCCCCATTACCTGATGGAATTACGCTTATTTGGCTCGATGCAAAAGCTAATTGCAATTCAATCGATTCTCGAAATACAAGACAAATGTTAGAACAAATTCAAATACCTCTTCGTCTTTTCGAAGATACAAACAATTGTCTTCAACTTTTAAATTCAAATACGAACCTCAAAGCTCGAGTTTTTCTTATTGTTTCTGGAAAATTCAGTCAAGAAATTTTACCACCAATTGTTGAGTCTGTTTTTATCTATTGTACTGACTCAGAGAAATATCGGTCAAGTCTTTCGAAGCATAATTCTCGGATTAATGGAATTTATAATAAATTGGAGGAGTTGAAATCAGCAATTCGAATTGCACTTGGTAATTACGATGTTCGAGCATCGATTCTACAATTTTTCTCTCAAAAACAAAGTCCTATTCGAGATTTAACTTATAGACAAGCGTCGTTTCTCTGGTTTCAATTACTTCAAAAGCTTTTACTCAAAACTCAATATCAAATCAATGATATGAAAGAAATGCTCGAATATTGTCGAGAATATTACGCCCATGAGAGTAAATTCCTGTCTCAGATCGATGATTTCGAACTGAACTTCACGCCATCGAATGCAGTTCATTGGTACACACGACAGTCATTCGTTTATAAAATAATTAATCGTGCTCTTCGAACTGAAGATATTCAAGCTTTGTATATTTTTCGATATTATATTTCCTGTCTTTGTCAACAATTGAAAAGTCAACATGAATTATTATGCAGGACTTCACCAGAGATCATTGTCTATCGAGGTTGTCGAATGACACTGGATGAATTAAATAAATTACAAGAAATGAAAGGTCAGCTAACGAGTATCAATGGTTTTGTGTCAACGAGTGTCGAACGAGTGGTAGCTGAAGTATTTGCATCGTTTAATTCAAATCGAGGAGCGGATATTCGAAGTGTTCTTTGGATTATTAAAGTCAACTGTCAAACTGATGGTGTTATTTGTGCGAATATCGAAGAGTTTAGTCAACATTCTCATGAACAAGAGATACTTTTCAATATTGGCACAACTTTTCGTATTGAAAATGTCGAATTTAATGAACAAACAGGCTGTTGGAATATTTATGCAACAGCGACCAATGCCGGTCTTTCGGCTGTCAATGATTATTTGAAACTCATTGAATCAGAATTAAATGAAACGAATGAGAAAGTTATCTTCGGAATTTTACTTACTGACATGGGTAAATATCAAATAGCTCAAAAATATTTTCAAGATCTAATTCAAACTCAACCGAATATCCCAGCATTTCATTATAATCTCGGTTTAATTCATAGTTTTCAATATAATTACGAATTAGCTGAATATCATTTCGAACAAGCTTTAGAATTTCAAAAATGTAATCCTCAACAACAACGAAATCTTATTCGAACAACCAATGCACTCGGTTTAATTTATCAAGATACCGGAGACTTCGGTAAAGCTTTAGGATTCTATCAACAAGCTGAATCGATTTGTAATCGAGAATTTGCATCAAATGACATCGCTAATGCACAAACTTATACCTATTTCGGAAGATATTATCTACAAAAACGAATGTATGAGAAGTCGAAAGAGTATTACGATCGTGCAATGAAGATTCTTTCGAATCGATTACCAGCAGGACATCAACGATTTGGGATTATGTGGACAGAAATCGGGAATATCCATCGAAATGAAAATAATCTCGATGAAGCTTTGAAAATCTATGGAAAAGCTGAATGTATCTTTGAAAATATTTTACCTGAACATCATCCTTGTTTAGCTTATTGTTGGAGTATGATGGGTTTAGCTTATCTTCAAAAAGGAGATCTCAATCAAGCTCGACGATTTCATCAAAAAGCTCTTTTCACCTATAAACTCGTTCTATCCAACGATCATCCAAATATCGAATTCAGTAAATACAATCTTTCTTGTGATAATGTTTCGCATATTGTTGATACTTATATACAAGTTTGTTCTCAAGTGTGAATGAAATTCTTTCCTATCAAATATCCTTCATCGAATAAATATTTGACTCGTATTTATCTTCTTGTTTTAGATAATCTAATGCCTAGAGGTTCAGGCGAAAATCTACGATTTATATGGTTTTCCAGTCCAGATGATTTCGAGAAATGTAAAAAATACGTTTCTGACCTAACATCAGTTCCGGACAGTGCCTGGACATATTTCGATGATAATGCTAAATGTGTAGAATTTATAAAACAAGAGAGGAAAAAGAAGATTTATTTAATTGCATCAGGAACTCGTTTAAAACTCATTATTGACGACATACATTCATTCAATCAATTAGATTCAATTTATATTTACTGTCGTAAACCGAATAACTACGAATCATTGAAGTTAAATTACGAGAAAATTCGTAGCATTCATGACAATCCGATTACTCTATGTGATGAAATGTGTCAAATAGTGCAATTAAAACGAGCAAATTCTTGTATCACCGAAGAGCACACCGATCTTCTTTGTATTGTTAAAAACGAAATTAAATCTTATTCGATTCCGAATATATTTTGGTCACCCTGGGAAACGAACAGTTGCACGAGAGCATTGTCAATCAAAGGACAAGGTACGATTGAAATTTGGTTAAAAGGACCGATTTCATTCGAAATTCGTCTATCAACAAATAACGATGAATATGCGATTGTTCTCAATGCAAATTATCGAAAAGTTGAGCTCGGAACAATCGATAAAAGACAAGAATCAACATTTCATGTTCGTGATGATACAATCGAATGTCATCAAGTCGTTCAAACGAATAATCAACATTGGTATTGTTATTGGTTGTCATTTTCAAGTGAAAATCGGATTGTTCAGTATGGTCTTGGAGAAGTACGACCGAGATTTAAAATACTTGAAGTTCAACTTCCTGAACAAGATAAATCGTTGATTGAAAGAATTTCTCATTTACATATTAAAATCAATGATAAAACTGATGCAAATGCGTTAATCGATTTAAACGATAAAATCAAGATCTTCATCGGCGAAGAACCGATTCTTTTCGAACCACCTTTGCTCGTTATTTCTCCGGCGAAATTCTCACGAACACACTGTGAAAACTATTTCGGTCTTCATGGAAAATTGTTGCCCAATCCTCTTGCATATCTTTATCAAGAATGTTTGAATTTCAATCTAATCGATGAGCAATTTCCTGATTTCATTAAGGCAATCGAACGAAGTATTCGAAATCCTAATGGCTGGTGTCATGAAAAACTTTCTAAGAAAATTGACTATTTCGGACCTAAGAGAGAACGAGCAACTTATCTTTGCTTACTCATCAAACAATATGAAAATCAATCTTCATTAATTATGAAAATCTGGCCATCAGATCATCACACTCCAGTACACGAATATGAAAACACTTATTCCATAATTCATATCGTTCATGGTGAACTTTTTGTGAAATATTTTCCTATTCTTTCGATTCATCATCCACAAGATACCGTCATCGAACGAATGTTCGAACGAGATTCTGTTATCTGGATGACACCGAAACTGAATCATATCGTTCAAATGAAAAATCTCGAGAAAAACAATCCATCGTGTTGTATCACCATCGAATGTGTTCATCATATGAACGACAAACAATTTGCATTTCTCTCGTCTCGTGAATCGAAAATTGAATATTACAATTGCGAACCCGATGATAGTTATTCGAATTTCAAAGAAACAATGCAAAACGAGTGGAGAGAAGAAAATAAAATCTAATTTTCACCAGTAGTGTCGAACTTGTAACTTGAATTCAAATACTGATTTTCTCCACTATTATATACGACAAAATGAACTTTTTTTTTTCAAAAATGTCACCTTCAACTGAAATACAAAAACTTAGTCTCACCTGATATGATTTGTATCTCGACGATTTAAAAATCAAAATTATTCAAGAAATTCGGTCAATTGAAAAAAGACTAAGTTTTTGTATTTCAGTTGAAGGTGACACTTTTGAACAGTACTTTGTGACGATATATGAGAGTGTTAGTGGATGTTCTTTCAGCATGATGGTACGGTGGCTTTTTTCTTTATTCAACACAGTTTATATAGGGATGGTGACACATGAGAGAACAGAGGATCAATGCCCGGTGATTATATAGGGTGAATATACGGTGCCGTATTACTGTATCAAATATTTTTGGCAAATACTAACCGTTTACTTAATAGTGCGGTCCATAAGCGGACCAAATACGAACAGTCGTATCGATAGATCTGGGTATATACAGTTGGTTGGAAAAAAAATTTTTTTTTAATTTCGAAACATTTGAATTCAAGTTTCAAATTCGACATGTATGATTTTCACACTTCTTTTTTTATTGTAAACCAGTGCTAAACTAATCTTATGATTTAATCTCAAACATTTAAATTCTAGATTTAACATGGGAAATCTGTTTAGCTCGTGTACCGCAAAAAAAAGTTCGAAAAACTATGAAAATTCTCGGCCAATAAGTCAGTTTTATATCGCTTGTCGAAATGGTAACATTGACCAAGTACAACAGTTGTTACGTTCGATAACAGTCAATGAAATCAATCGAATTGAACCGAACGGAAGTACAGCTCTACATGCTGCTTGTTACTACGGTCATTCGGAGATTGTCAAAATTTTACTCGATGAAGGCGCTTGTCGTTCAATTCGCAATCGAAAATATTCTCTAACTCCATATGAAGAATCGAATGAACAAATTAAAAGTTTATTCCATCGAATGAATTCGAACATCAATCGATTTACAGGCACATCAGTCAAACAAGAATGGATGATGCAAACCGAACAAGCAGCTGAATGGAAAACAAATCTTTACAGTTGGTTAAGAATTGACAAATCTTTTGATGAAATGATCGAGTTTCTTCTTCAAAATTATTTGCCTAAACATGTTCTCGCTTTTTGTGAATCAAATCGACATAAACAAAGCATCGAATGGCTTTTTCGACAAGCATTTGCTGAACATGATGCCAGATACCTCATCAGAGCGTATACATCATCAACTCCATTCTATTCTCTTATAAACAATCATTTACGAGACTCTCTTTTGCGATTCTTTCGTCAGAATTACGATGGCAAATACGAGAATACAGTCGAAAAGTCTGTTGGTTATCTCGCTTCGATTTTTATCCATCATCCGGACTTACGTTCACTTGGTTTCACTGGTTTTGTCTATCGAGGACTTATTCTCACTCAACAGGACCTTCAAACTTATACAGTTGGCAAACGTTTACTCAACAAATCATTTCTCTCCTCGTCAATCGATCGAAAAGTTGCCGAGAACTTTGCAGGAGTTGACAATTCCGATGCTCTACGACGAAATACCAATCACGATCTCATTCAATATATAACAATTTGTACATATACAATCACGAATCATAATACAGCCTTGGATATTAGCTCGATTTCAGAGTTCCTAGAAGAAGAAGAAATCCTAATTATGCCTCTCTGTGCATTTCAAGTCAAATCAGTGACTCAACAACTGGGCGAAGATAGCAAAATTCATGTGCAAATCGATTTAGTCGAATGTCAACGTTTAGTACCTCTTGTTTGAAGTTTTATTTTCATACACACACGCACATTCGTCTTCAATATTCGAAAGACTAGACAATAGTTGAATGTTTTGATGTGTACACAGATTCGGAGGATGGTGGTGGCTCATTGAGAAGATTGAATCGAACACGACGAATGGTGTCCGTTGCATTTCGATTATAGAATTGTTCACGCATGATTAGATAAGGTTTATTTGATAGTGATGGATCGGATACGTCCGATGAACCACAAAACCCATCGTCCGAACTAACAGGAGTTTCGGATTCGACGGGGAGACGTGGCCGTTTTGAGGAATAGAAATCATTCGAATGAAATGATGTGGTCGAAGGTGGCAAAATCCATGAGGAATAAATCTACAAATCGCGAATATTTTATAGAGAGAAAATTCGTGAGTGTATGTTGATTGATTTACTTTCGTGTTTTGTTGTTGATCATTAGTGATTTCTTTTTCATGGATTGTTTCTAAAAGTGAACAATTATCATTCATAATCGATGTTGATGTTCGTAGATCATTGTAATCATAACAATTAGCAACATGTAAAGTATTATTCGTTGACGATGAATTAGTTAATTGAACTTTTGCTAAATCTCGTCGTTTTATTAATGAAATAAATAGAAATGTTATGCCAATGAGTATAATGGTTAGAATACAAAATAAAATTAATAATAAATATTTATTCGATTGATCAAAAGATGATTGTTGAGTTTTGGAATTTTGATATTGTAAATGAGCAAAACGATTGTTTAAATATAAACCTAGATAATCGTATTTTCTCATGATTATTTGAACGCGTTGATAGTCGTTAACAACGATTAGTTTTAAGATTTTTTCATCGTAGTAGTTATCGCCATCGATGAGCTGAAGAAAAAGGTTCAAATAAACAAAAAAATCAATTTCGTTTTTTTTCTCATTCTCTCAATTTTTACTTTGAATGCAATGTAATAAACGCCTTCGTCGATTGTCGAACGATTGTGAAATAAACGGCCTTGTTCATCAAGAAAAAATTGATCGGAATCAAATTTAATTTGTTCAAATGAACGTTTTAAATAATCGTAATTTTTTAATTGATCATTAAAATAAATTAACAATAGTTTATGTGTTAAAATTAAATCATTATCATGAATTTCAATTTGAGATATGAAATGATTGGGATTCCAATATTGTCGATCGAGAATAAGTGTGTCATTGTTTTCATTCGGAAAAGTAAAACGTGGTATTTCATCATTTAAATCAAGTATTCGAATTCGAATTTCGATACGTGATGATTTATGATAACCGTCGAATGCAATTAGATAGAATATGTAATGATCGATTTGTTCACGGTCAAATGATTGATGTGCATAGATTTTGCCATCGGATGGTGAAATAGAAAATAATCTTGTAATATCTTGTGATGGATTATCAAACGTATAGGTTAACGATGAATTATCATCGTCATTTGCTAAAACTTGACCTATGTATATGTGTGGAGAATTATTTTCGTAGATTGAAAATTCGTATGCTGGATAGGGAAATGTAGGTATATTGTCATTTTGATCAATAATATAGACAGTAATCATTGCAGTTGAATTCAATGATTGATCGGTTTTTGGATGATCAATTGCGGTGATATTAAAGGAAAATGTTTGAATATCTTCGAAATTTAATTGAAGTTTTGTTCGAATAATTCCGGTTTGTTGATCAATCCAAATCAATGGATTTGTTTCATCCGAAAGATGATAAGTTATTCGACTGTTATCGTCAAGATCGGCATCATGGGCAAAGACTTGTAGAAGTGTTGTATTGACGAAATTATTTTCTTGAAGATCAATACGATAGAGATCTTTTTCGAATTTCGGTGGATTATCATTGTTATCGAGAAGTGTTAGATGAAGTTTGTAGTGAGATGTTAACTGTGGTCGACCGGAGTCTTGAAGAATTAAATGAAGATCGTATTGATCTTGAATTTCTCGATCGAGTTTAGCATTTGTCAGTAGAACATATGTTGCATCCCCGTAGGGACCATCGATTGTAAATGGAAGAGATTTCGATGAGTTGAGTTTTAAATTAAATTTCAATGGTGAATCAAGGTCAGATGCAATTAAATTTGCAATGATAATATTCTTCTGTTCAACTTTAGATTCATATACAGAAATGTTCATATTAAATTGATCGGTATCATTTATAGTTTGAATTGTCTGTAATGGAAAATTCCATGTTAACAACGGTGGACAATCATTGATATCATCAACATCAATGATAACATACGTATAAAATGGTATATGATTTCTATCAAAAGCTTGTATGACTAATTTCCATGTTGTTGTCGATTCATAATCTAACGGTTGTAACAGAGACAGATAACCTGTCGACGAATTGAGCGAGAAATATTCGAGATTTTTTTTTGTATTTGTTGATGAAAGCATGTAGTGTGTTGATGAACATGTTTGAATAGTTTGAATTTGAAGGAAATTTTGAACGATTTGATTTTCTTTTAATTTAATTCGATATGGATTTCGTTCGAATTGACAATTATGAGTCGATTGACATTGAGTTTGATTCGATTGAGCAATAACTTGATAGACAGTCGTATTTTTTGGCCAAACAAGTTCTAATTTTAATGTTACATTAAATGAACAGATTTGTTTCAACGATACGCGTGTCAATAGTTGACACGACGGATTTAAATAGAAATATTTCGATTCAATTTGTAAAAGACAACGATAGGGATATGTTGGATGAAATTGTTGACGAAAATCATGAACAAGTAGATCTGATCGTGGATAATTAGTTGAATTAATCGATAATATCGGAAGTGTATTTATTGATGGAATGAAAAAAATGAACGAAAAAATAGAAAAACAAATCATTGAATTAACTCGATCTGAAATAGAGACGGAAAGAGAAGTGACATTCGAGAATGAATAAAAAAAAGAAGAAGAAATATTAATAATCCTTCATTACATCACAATCCAACTCCCAAGAGTATCAATCAAGAGAGAAAAAAAAGATTTGGTCCAAGCACACGAACAAAAAGAATGTCGATTTCGAAAATTCTTTTCATTGATATTTAATACTTGACCATCTATGTCGTATACGGATCGACGATATAGTGCAATCAATCGTATGATATAATCAATCATCATCCTCCTCTCGCAGAATGGAAGTATAGTTGAATTATGATAATAAGATTATAGTTAATCAAGAAAAATCTTTCTCTATGCACATTTGTTATCTTACACTTGATTTGAATGTTCATTGAAAATGGCTTACTCTCTCTCATACACGTGTAGATGAATACTTACGCGACAAACCTGCGGTTATGTACATTTATATATGAATATATAAAAGAAGAAGAAGAAGAAGAAAAAAAGAAACCAAGCGAGCGAGAGAGAGGAGAAAGCGAATACTCTACACGATGCAAACAAAGTTAATTAAAGAGCGAACCGGATGAAGTAAAAGAAAGATGGAATACAATATATGTTTGTATATGACGCAAGACGTTCAGTAAAATATATAATACATAAAAAAAAGCAGAACTCCGCCTTTAGCACAATTTATTAAACCTTGAACGATGAATGGTGAATGTTAATACAACTTGTTTCTTTTCAAGAAATCTTTATTTTATATTCAATGACTCGGCAAAGATCAAATATAAACATGCACACAATGTGTTGTCCAATGACAAGATTAATTTGTTCTATAGATTTGAAAAACAAGAGACTGAACTGAAGACTAAAAAGTTCTTAATCAAGATTATGAGTAGACACGCATGAGGGTGTGAAATCGATTAAAGCTCATGTAATCAAAACCAGTCTACTGTATAATAAGAAAAAAAAAGAACGAAAGCGAAAATATCACGTATTGTAAGTGTGCGAGAGTTCAATAAGCTTGTTTCGATCTACTTCATTTGTATGTAAAACATTGACATATTTTCTAGAGATTCTCATAAACGTGTCATTTACGATAAAATACGACTGTAAACTGTGTAAAATAATCCATTTTGATTAACGACAAAAATTAAAATAAGACAAAGAATATCTTTTAAACTATTTGGTTGTACTTCCGCTATTTTTCCATTACTTTCAAAAAAA
>ERZ778023.4298-NODE-4298-length-12184-cov-51.165966_pt1 | contig 12184 bp, 12 predicted proteins | sample MGYA00375753_ERZ778023 | MGnify/ENA primary metagenome ERZ778023 (study PRJEB29350, sample SAMN05389822) | bioreactor metagenome | isolation source: Ammonium sulfate bioreactor | place: South Africa: University of Cape Town | collected 2014-04-04 ...
TTGGTTTTTCAAATGTTCCATCGAATAAATCATTACCTTGAGAATCATGAACAAAGATTTTCTCTTGACAAGAATCTTTCGTAGTTCTATTTGTGATTGATTCCATCGAATTGATAGTATGATTACATTTATCCATTTGAAGAGCACTTTGACTCAATAATGTCCAATTGAATTTCGAAGATACAGGTGCGATATAACCTGCCATTTCAATAGTAAATGCTCGAAGAGCACAATCATATTCTGTTGACACATAATTATTTTCAACAGAACTAAACAATGGATGAGGTTTACCGATTACATCTTTGAATGCAATACTAACCAAAAAGATGCTTAAGAAAAACATCGTCGTGTACTTTTCTTTTTTTAATTTTTAAAAAAATGTGCGTGTGATAAAACAATGCTTGAATAGATAAACAGAGATAAGAGATTAGTTCATCCAGTCTATTTTAACCAATTTTCAAATGTATTTAATTTCGTTAATTTTTGTTCATTAGTCGAATCTCTATGTTGAATATAGGATTTACCAGTTACTCTTGGGTAAAAATGTTCGAAATCCTTGTTCCACGAAAATATTTTTTAAATTCGGATATTTTTCTTTGATATATTGAAATATATTTAGCTTTTTGTGTTATATGTGATACATTTCTAAAATATACAAAGATTTTCATTCTCAAGAAAACAAAAATGTAAAAACAATAAACAACGCTGAGATGTAACCTTGGAGGATGTTCTCGTGGTTGTTTTTCTTTTTCTTTGTATTATGATCAATTAGTTAAAACTGTACATGACAAGTTTTTCGCGGCTCAACATAAAGGTAACGAGAATATGCAAAGTGCATTGATGATAGTTTATCTCTTTCAACACAATTTTAAAATTATCTATTCTTTTTATTGCATACACAACAATGAAGTCCGTATTAGAATTGTTTTTACTTTCTCGTTCGGGACTTACAGTTGCTTACAATCAACAAATTGAATTTCAAGCTCCTTTACCTTCGCCACCCTATATTCAAATCTTTTGAATTATCAGCTTCGAAATCCAGATAGAATAAATACTGTAGTTCTGACAGTTAAAAAAAGTGTTCTTTTTTATTTGAATAATGAATCTATGATTTACAAAAAGGTGGTACTAATCGAGCTTCAGGACATACATCACAAAGTTGCTTCAATTCTGTACCTGTCAGTCCCGTTTTATGAACTCCCATTGGATACTGATAAAATGTTGATTCTGCAGCAAATGTTTTTGCTATAGACGAAGGAGGAACATGACCCACTGTTGGCATATTTCTTGCGTACCATACATCTTCATTGACCTTGCCATCATATTGTGAAGAAGAATTGAATGTCTTTTGTAGAAGAGTAATTGTTTTATTTTTACCACGCAGAGAAAAGCCTCCGTTACCTACGAGACCTTGAAAGTGAGCCCAAGGCGCTCCAACATAATCATATTGTAAATAATCGGTTATTTTATGTGGTGAATTCGAACACATAATCGAATCGATTTGAAAAAATAGATTCTTTTCACCTTGAACTAATTGCCAAAAGGAAATATTCCCAAATAATAAATTGATATAATGAGCGAAATTGCCCGTATATTCGTCAAGTTGAGTTAAGATAATTTTTCCAGTTTGAATATATTTTGCTAAACGAGATGTTCGAATGAATTGAGAATTTGATGTTGTATGAAATATTTGAACTGGCCAATCTTCTGGAATATTTTGAATAATATTTAATATGACTGTTACGAGAAGTGGAGTCGATCGGAATTCTACAATAACTGCTGCATTTTCAGAAGTTATAACTTTTGGATTATTCGTTTCCTTCAATAGTTGATGAGAAATTCTCTGATTATTAATCATCATAATCGTTTGTGAATACATATTAAATATGAAAATAAATAACAATATAACAACAATCAAAGGTATAACTATGTATGAAATGAAACGAGAATTCATTGATGCTATAGTGTCTTTAATCGTGAGTTACAACATAAATTGAGATTCTTATATCGACAGTAAAGAACAGAAGAATCGAAATAAACTCATATGAGAGACAAACATGGATCGAAAGCAATAAAAAAGAGAAAAAAAGGTACATTTATATTGCATATGACGAATCAAGAAGTATCTGATAACATTATCGCTCAGACATGTCAGATGATATAAACGTGACTGAGATGATTGTAACGGAGAAAGAAAAGGCAGCGTAACTGAAGTCCACTTTACAGTCAATTATAGAATTTCAATTACTACGTAGGGAAAGTATTCTATGTTTGAGTGCTTTGCAAACATCATCGTTGGAACAAACAATGAATATGCTTGAAAAAGAATTGATTTTATTTTATTTTGTATAAAAAACAAAGAAGACAATCTGGAGAATAATCAATGATAAAACGGGGAAATGATGTATGAACGTGTAACATATACAAAATTTATTTTATAACCGTATTTTATGGTGGACTTCAAAAACGAAACAAACGATTTTTTCCACGTTGAAAATTCATAAAACTTTGTTTGTCTACTGTTTGATTAGACTTTTTCTTTCTTTTTTTGTTTTACATAAGTTTGATGAATAAATCAAAACAAAAATACCGTAGTTCCAACAGTTAAAAAAGTGTTCTTTTGTTATTTGAAAGATGAATCTATGATTTACAATAAGGTGGCACTAAGCGAGCTTCAGGACATGCAGCACAAAGTTGTTTCAATTCTGCGCTTCGAAGTATAATTTTATGAACTCCCAATGGATAGGGATAAAATATTGTTTCAACAGCAAATGTTTTTGCTATAGACGAAGGAGGAACATGACCCACTGTTGGCATATTTCTTGCGTACCACATATCTTCATTCTCGTTGCCGGTGTATTGTGAAGACGTATTGAATGTTTTTTGTAGAAGAGTAATTGTTTTGTTTTTACTACGCAGAGAAAAACCTCCATTACCTACAAGACCTTGAGGGTGAACCCAAGGTGCTCCAATATAATCATATTCTAAATAATCGGTTATTTTATGTGGTGAATTCGAACACATAATCGAATCGATTTGAAAAAATAGATTCTTTTCACCTTGAACTAATTGCCAAAAGGAAATATTCCCAAATAATAAATTGATATAATGAGCGAAATTGCCCGTATATTCGTCAAGTTGAGTTAAGATAATTTTTCCAGTTTGAATATATTTTGCTAAACGAGATGTTCGAATGAATTGAGAATTTGATGTTGTATGAAATATTTGAACTGGCCAATCTTCTGGAATATTTTGAATAATATTTAATATGACTGTTACGAGAAGTGGAGTCGATCGGAATTCTACAATAACTGCTGCATTTTCAGAAGTTATGACTTTTGGATTATTCGTTTCGTTCAATAGTTGGTTACAAATTCTCTGGTTATAAATCATAATCGTTGGTGAATACATATTAAATATGAGAATAACTAACAATATAACAACAGTCATACGTATGATATTGTATGGAATGAAATGGGAATTCATTGATGACATAGTGTGTTTAATCGTGATCTACAATATAAAGTGAGATACTATACGTAAACGGACTTCTAAACAATCACGATGTTAGTTACCAACTGTTCTGCAGTGATTTTGAATTAATTATCATAATTATTTGTTAAATTTCACTCCTATTATATAATATCACGACATACAAAGCAAACGTAAGATTTTGTATGCTGAAATCGAACAGATATTTGAGTCCATGACAGATTCCAGCGATATTATCAGTGGATTTTCAATGATAATATTACTCAATCGATTACTATTTAACTTTACGATATGGTTCTTAAGTAAACAGGTATCTAGATAGGTAGATCGGTAAATAGCGGAATAGGTGGGTAGGTGGGCAGATGGATAAATAGATAAATTTGCATTCAAATTCGAACTTACACAGTAAAGTTAAGCAGTTAGTTTTTAATTTTCCATTTTCAGAATTGCTACCGTGTAAACATATCTGCCTTTACAGTCTAGATATTTAAATTTGAATTTGAATTTGAATTTGAATTCAAGTTTCAAATTCGACATATATGGTTGAATCATTAATGTGACTTATACTGGTGTATCAGGTCTTGACATACGTAGTCCCAATGGATTTGAGGTTTGCTGTCAAGATACACTCTGTTGGAATGATGCTCTATGGGTTCCATCAATTATTTCAAATAAAACTGATTTAACAATAACATTAAATGTCGATAGTTCATGTGCTGAAAAGAAATTGATTGGTTTACGTTATTCTAACGAAATTTTGTCACTATGAAGAAATGGAGAAACAGCGTACCGTCACTCTCGGTATATGATATTTATTATGAGCTACTTCATGTCTCCAAATCATATTTAATGAACAGACAAGAGATAGATGTAACGTTACATCACACTAATACGATGCACATTGACACACTCATGGTTCATTGCTTTATGCGCAAGTGTCACGATGAGAATAAGATGAAGGATACTTTATTATACAACGATCGTTCATAGAAATATGAACGAAAAGGAAACAGAATCTCTAAATGGGAAATATATCCATTGCGTCAAGCAACTATTTATATTTATAGTGCAACAGACTCAAATTTACCTTCACCACCATATTTCAAATATTTTTAATATTTATTAAATAATCGATATGGAAATAGAACACAAAAGCGAAACTTTAAATAAAAAATTAAACATAAGCATTAAGATGAATATAATGTTTTCCATCATGTTCATTTTCAATGACTTTGTCAACGGTGAATTCGACACCAGGTTTTAAAAGAATTTCTTCTTCGTTTGGAAAATCCGAAAACAAACTAATATCAATTGCTTTCTTATCATGTTCATAGATTTTGTTCAATCGAATAATAAAAATAGTATTTATGTTAAATGTTTTAACTAATTCTAAATTTCGAGTTGTCGAAGTGAAAATAATCCATCGAAAAGTTGTTCTATTTTCTCGTGCCGTTTTATATGAAATGATCGCATTTTCAGTTATTTATTTAATCAAGAAATAAAATTTAAAAAGTTTTGATATGAAATGATATCTTAACTTTGAAACAGAGTTTATCTCTTTTGTTTGAATACATATACTGAAGATAAGAAAACGAAGTTCTCACATAGAGTTGAATAGTTTATTTTTTATTCGAAATGGTAATTGAAGTTGGTGAATTAGCACCTGATTTTAGTTTATATAACACAGAACAAAAAGAAATTCATTAAAAGATTTAACATCCAAATCGAATGTAGTTCTTTTATTTTTTCCATTAGCATTTACAAGTGTTTGTACAAAAGAATTATGTTCAACTCGTGATGATATTGCCAATTATGAACAGCTAAATGCAGCTGTTATTGGAATATCAGTTGATTCATTATTTGCTTTGGGTAAATTTCGTCAAGAACAACAATTTCCATTTGATTTATTATCCGATTTTAACAAAGAAGTTTCACTTAAATATGATTCACTCTATGAACAATTTCTTAAGTTTAGTCTTAAAGGTGTGACTAAACGAAGTGCTTTTGTTATCAATCGACAAGGAATTATTAAATATGTTGAAATTCTAACAGATGCAAGTCAAGTTCCAGATTTCAACAAAATGAAAGAAGCTTTACAAAATGCTGATCAATAAATATTTCCATTTTTGATTAAAAAGAAAATTAAAAAAAAATAAATAAGTGCATATTGTAAAACTTAACAACAGAAAGGACGAGAAACGAACGTTTTCTTTTTCTTTGTATCATTCTCTTAACGACTGAGAAATGAGTATAGCATAAAGATTATCTGCATATTTGATTAATATTATTGGTCATTACCTGCCCTCCATTCCATGAATTGTCATCGAAAAACAGAAGAATTTAACAAATTCTAACATTAAAATATTCATCCTAGAACCGATATTCCTTTGACCACAGATTCGTATTATCCGTATTCGAAGACCGCTGATACTACTGCTTGCGGGATGGTTGAGATCTAATGAACGATGATGGTAGAAGTGATATTTCTTTGACTTATATGTACTTTCGGTTCTTTGGGTTTTTTTTTCTATATACCATTGGTCCAGAAGTGTAAACATGTTATTCCATCGAATGATATACGTAGCGACGAATATTGACTTCACCATGTTTAAAGAAAGAAAATATTTTTTTGATTGTGCAATCATCTTCATCCAATCAATTGATCTTTATATAGAATATAGACAGACAAAACCACACGATGTCGACGTATAGTCATTGAAAACTTTTTCTTTGTGAAATTTACCTGTTCTATGTTATTATTTTTACAATGACACAACCATCGTCTTTATTATCGTTGACTATGACAAACAAAGATATTAGTAGCGATTATGGTGAAAATCATGCAGACGTCAACAGCCAAATCGTGATAAATGATGTTTTAGCATTCAAAAACAATGAATGTAGATTGATTAATAGAATTCTCTTGAAAGTTACATCATGATTTTTAATCTATCCAGATTTGTTTCGAATTGGCAAAGTGAATCACGTTCAAGATCAGTTGATTCAAGTGACATTATTTAACCTGAAGTTAGATAAGAAGTCGGAAACTATCAACCAACATGATATTCTGTTGAAATTTGGAAATATTGGTTCAAAAGCGACATTCGAGCTCGACAATAACAATCAAAAGATGTTACTTAATAAACTTATCGAATTAGGTATATCATTGCTTCTATATGAAACAAATTTTAGTGTTTTCTATTCAGACGCAGACTGTAATTCATTCGTTTATTTGATGGCTGAAACCAAGAGTAAAGATGATGTAAGTGCTGTTCTGTTCAGCAGCATTGTAAATAAAGAAATTGATGATGTTTTCGTCTGAATCTGGTTGATTCATTGAATATAGACATAGCTGTCGGCATATTTGATAAAATAATAGGCCGGTCATGACATGCGTCCGTAGAATATTGATCATTGTTTTTTCATTCATCAATTTCTATATAAACAATTGTGTTTTTAGGTCATTTCAAATTTGTCGTTGAACATGGAAAATATGATGAAGAAAATCATTTTAATGGACAGTAATGCTGAAGTATTACAAGAAATGTTAAGTGATGGGATTATGCATTCGTCATTTGATACAGTTGATTTTATTTTCGGATGTTTGCAACAAATACAAAGCGAAGAAAAGATTAAAACATTAGCCAAATTTGTTGCCTATCAATTGTATGAAAGCAAATGTTTAGCTGGTCTTCAACATCAAATTAATTGTTCGAATGATATTCCATTGGATATATCGAAAAAAAAATTTATCAGACAAGTCGTCCTTCAAATAAGTAAGAGTTGACATGTTTGTTATTGATTTCCTATATTTATGCTAAATTTAGATAAACTCTTTCGCGATACACATGATCTGAATGAGTCGTCAGTCATATTAGCTCTTTTTCATCTTAATTCAAGCGCTTTAGAATGGGAACTGTAACTTTTCATTGTTGTAAACATATTCACTTTGTTATTAAATAATTCTATAATCAATTAAATGAAATAAACTATTCAAAAGCTGTATCTATAAAAAAAATTCTGATTTTTTTTATCTATCATTGAAATTCAGTCAGAGTTTTGAAAGTTGAAAATACGCCGTTACAATGATTGTTTATTATTTTGTTAAAATTTTGCATGCGAAATATTTATATCGATGAATAGGTATGAATACGGTCGAATCAATAAAACGCAATTTATTTCAATAAAAATACCTTTTCGTGATTAAAAATTAAAAATAGAAGTCTTTTCATCATTTTTTCTGAATCAATTGAAATGGAATGATCGTTGTGGAAGGCGAAAATAATTCATCAATATCTTCGATAGTCATTTCCAACTCGTTATTTGTTGAATCTTCAGCTAAAGCAAACAGTTCATAGAAATCAATATCGTCGATAGGAATTTTCAATAATTTTAATGCATCTTCAACGATTATTTTTGCAGATGTTTGGAGTTCACACGGTAATTCAATGGTTTGATTTTCATACTGAACTAAACTAAAAATTGATGCTGTGGAATGTAATTGAAATCGAAAGAGAGACTCGGTTGAATCAATATCATTGAGAGTGACATCATCGTCATCCAGTAAACAACCGTCCTGTTCTAATTTATAAAATTGATTATTCAAATGAAGTAATTGACAAGCAATGGAACATAAACGTGTGACTGTTATTGTTGATGAACAATTGAATTTAACAGATTGTTGTTTATGTTCAACGGTTACAGCTAATGGTAGATTTGTCTCCATCAAAGTGAACTGAATAGTTCGTGATGAAGAATGCAAAAGAGAAATTAATTGAGTGTCAAAATTTGGAACGAAATCATCGGAGAAGAGAAGAAACTGTTGATCAATAGAAAATTGATTTTGTCGATAAATATCGGTAATAGTTGCATAAATTGTAAATCGTTGAGAGTGTTGAATTGAAACTAAACATGTTTCACTTTCTTTCACTAGAATAAAGCTCGTACCAATTAAATTTAGAAGATTTTCATTGAAATTGAGAATCATTTTCGTATAACTCGATGCTAAATATTTATCATAAGGCGATTTATTTTCGATCGATTGGAAGATCTGTTCAATTGTTTGGTTTGGATTTGAAATAAGTAAATTCGAAGTTGAGTCTTTAGCTTATTTACGAATTTGAATGGAAATATGAATTCGAAAACGAATGATTTCGTTTAGATTCGTGGAATAATTGTCGATTGATTTTCTCATATCATTTTCTGAAAGTTTATGTTCATTTGTGTCTCCTAACAATAAAACATAATCATTAGCTGAAATATCGATTAATTTCAAATCATTGAGAAGTTGTTCATTATTTAATAAAAAACGAGAGTACAACAATTATTTAAATTGTTAATGAATGCGTCGAATCAATTGAATATCGCATTACATTGAAATTTGATAAGGCAAAATCACAATACTTCGCTTTTCTATCTTAATATATCTCCGAAATCAATTCTAATTAGATTACGCTAGATGACTATTTTATCATTATAATTAGTATTCACAGAAAAGAAAACAAACATACACATGAGAATATAGAAAAAAACTTCGTCAGTGTCTAATGAAAGAAAAGGTCAAACATTCTGGTGATTGTCTCGTAAGATAAATAACAATTTCGATGATTGTTTGTTGAAATTAATGAAGAGCACTTGGATAATCTATTCTTCATGAGTTTCATATTGATTATTTTCCGATGATCGTGTATCACTATCTTTATCCTTCAATTATCGAATTTCATTCTTTAATTTTTGATTTTCATTCTTCAACTTTTGATTTTCCTTCATCAAACGATCAATTTGTATCTGTTGTTGCTGAATTACTAATTCCAAACGTTTAACTGTTTCAGTTAATTGTCCAATCCCAGGACGAAAAATCCGACTGTCGGATCCCGTCGGATTCACCATGGAAAATTATCGGATTTTATTGTATCCGATGGGAATTCGATTGTTTTTGTCAGAATCCTTGGTACAGGAATCCAATCGGAAGTTATAGGTGTCGGGAAAATATTGGATTAGTTGTAGTTCCTATCGGATCTGGAGTATTCCAACATTTTCCGATGTCCCACAACTTCCGATTGGATTCCTGTACCAAGGATTTCGTCGGATTTTGTTAGGATCCGATAAGATCTTGTGAGGCATGTTCGCCCTGGGATATGGTTTCAATCATTTTTTGTGGATCATATTCCGGACCAAATGGCTTTAAATTCTAAATAGAATATTACACATATGTTTTGTTTCATGTTAAATATACTTCGATCGAGTGAAGAGGTTCTGATTCCGACATTGCCATCATGTACATGAAAAAAAATTTTAACAAACCTTTTCAAAACACATCGATAATTATGGATAGCAATAGAAATTTTCACACGCTTTTATAGGATGTTTTGTCTTTGTTTTTGACAAAGACTGAAGCTTTATTTCTGTTAACAAATACTATGTTCTCTAAGCATGTGGCGTCACCGCAGAAATATTTTACGCCAAGAATTATTAGCTTTATCCTGGTCAAGTGTTTTAGTGATTGTGTCATTCAATTACAGAGGTCGTTAGCTATTAGGTACCGTAACGTTTATGGTTATTTTATTCTCTCCCACCATTGTGAATAGCAAATGAGTCTCTGCTTGTTTTTTTCCTCTCATTGCCATATTTCTCTGTCTATTCTTTTGCCTTTTTATTAAATTCATCTCGATTTTGCTTGTATAAATAAGCTGCTTCAGGTACAAGAAACTCATCAGTATATGGGTCGTCGAGTATCGAACAGATAGATAACATCATTTTTTCTAGTGTCCATGATGGACTCCATTTATCATGAAGAATATCAAGACAAATATTTCCTTTGGAATTAATATTTGGATGAAAGATTTTCGTTTGAAATGTTACTTTTGGTGGTTGGAATGGATAGTCCTCTGAAAGGTGAATATTGAGTTTAAATATGCCATTTTCATATGGTGTTCCAACAGGTCCTTTGATCTTTGCCGTCCAGTGAAACAAATTATTCGGATCAACAGGAGATAGTTCAACAATTTCTGGAGGGAGATTTTGAAGTTCTCGTAATTCATTATGAAGTCGTTTTTCTGCCATAAGTTACAATTGAGTTAATGTATTAATCTAAAATCAAATACTTCAGTTAATTGATAACAGTGATCAATCAGCTCATATTTTCGATATTACAACGTAGAGAGAATATGACGATGGTAATTCATCTACAAGTAACGCGTTCATCATCAGGATTCCCTAATTCTTATCTGAAAGACATTTATTAGTTGCAAAATATAAATATCGAATCGGATTTTGTCAGTATCTTGATATAAATCTCAAGAATTCATATTAATTTTCTTGTCTTTCTCTTCCACGTGTAGCAAACTAGTATATAGAGTAGGTAAAATAACATGAATATAAAATAACCCTTAATAAAACAAAAGTACTTACGAGTAAATGTATTGACAATTTATTTCGTTTGGAAAATATACGACGCATTCTCGCTATATATTAAATGACTGCTCTATCCATCTATTACAAAATCAATCAAGCGTTTATTCTCGATAGATGAAGAGATAGATGGTAAGCACACCAAACTTTTCCCCTAGTATAGGTATAGGTATAGTATTGATTCAAGCGTTCCACAGTGGGAAATTTTTTGTTATTTACACTTGAATGACTTACCCAAAATCCATACAGTATGGTTACCTCTGTTTGATTATTTTATGTTGCACATTAGCCGTCACAATTTCACCAATGAAATATATTTCTTTTTAGTCATATTAACTAGCTTATATTCAGTTAGTTTGTAATCGCAAAGCTACAACATGCATTGATGTATTTTAAATCATAACAACGCAATTTATAGAAACCTAGAACTGTGAAATTTGCCACGACAATATCAGACACTCACTACAATCGAGTGAAGAACTGATTCTGCTTCTTATAGAGAATTTTGTTGGTAAAGGCACTTCTTAATTTCACACCGTTATGTAAACTTAGGCAAACGAAAAACAACACATTCCTTGCACTTGGAGAGTTATCTTAACAACATGCACCTTACAACAAAGGTGAAATTTGTTCTTTCTACATACTTTCATTATCTCCATCTATATATAACAACAAATGACGAAGAAAAAAACCAACAACAATAGGAATAAACATGGGTGTTATTCAAGTTGCCTCTCTTTGTCTTCTACTCTTAGTCGTTCATTGTAAGTTACGATGAAATCTTCATTTTTCTCATCGACTCATGATTTCAATTAAGGTCATGGTGCAGTACGATTTGCTAATTACTATCAAGATCATATGGTACTTCAACGGGCTCCACAAAAATCTGTTGTTTGGGGTTATACCGATACCAATCAAGTAATTACACTTCGATTAGGAAATAAAATGTATACCACCGTCAGCAACTCCAAACCCGATAATGAATTCGGTGAAAGTATTTGGTCAGTTACATTAGATCCAGTTTCACAGGAAGGACCCTACGATGTTCATGTGACACAACCATCACCAAGTGGAAACATCACAATTACATTACATGATGTTTTATTCGGCGATGTTTGGATTTGTTCAGGTCAATCCAATATGCAATTTACCGTCAGTTTAATGTTCAATGGCAGCCAAGAAATCGCCAATGCAGGGAACTTTCCTAAAATTCGATTATTTACAGTTTCACTTATTCCATCAGCATCACCTGTTGAAGAATTACTTGGTGCTAATTTGAATT
>ERZ778023.4313-NODE-4313-length-12140-cov-7.535374_pt1 | contig 12140 bp, 6 predicted proteins | sample MGYA00375753_ERZ778023 | MGnify/ENA primary metagenome ERZ778023 (study PRJEB29350, sample SAMN05389822) | bioreactor metagenome | isolation source: Ammonium sulfate bioreactor | place: South Africa: University of Cape Town | collected 2014-04-04 ...
AAGACAATTAATTGAATACCTAAGAAGATAATTAATTGAATACCCAAGAAGACAAATATTCGAATGCTGTAAAAGATAATTAATTGATTACTCAAGAAGATAATTAATTGAATATCCAAGAAGATAAATATTCGAATATTGTAGAAGATAATTAATTGAATACTCAAGATAATTAATCGAATACTCAAGATAATTAATCGAATAGTTGAACAGAATAATTATATAAATACTTGGACAATAATTATAATTATACATGAAAAATAATTGAGAATTACATAAAAAAAGAATAATTATTATACTTGAAGAGACTATTATTATCCTTCAAGAGATAATATTATATTTTAAGTATGTAATTTAGAATAATACAATAATAAACTTAAAGATATTTATTTTGATACTTAGAAAATAATTAGGGACTACAATAAGTATAATGATTCATTTATTGCACAATATTCAAGATTCCTTGAGTAATGAATATTTATTCGATCACATTTAATTCTTAAAGTTTATTAATATTGTATTAATAGTTTCGAGAATATTAATTGTGTAATTGATCAATATTGATACTGATATCTTTTATAGAAATATTAATTGTATAATTATTTAACATTGATACTGTTTTATAATAAATATATTTTGCAGTATATATTGTGCAATTATAAAGTATTAAAATTATTATCTCTAAGAATATTTATTTAATGAAAATTATGGAATTCAATATTAATCAATTCAATAATAAACATATATAAATCCAGGACCTATAACTAAAATGTTATTGAGAAAAGCAAGAATATAAGTTAGTTGCAAGATTATGTAAGAGATAACGGGTAACAAATAAATTCCAATTATGATTTTATATAGTATATGGAATGTTTTTAGCTTAATAAGATTTATCAGATACACTATAAAATATTACGAAAATAGAAATAATTTATCATGTTACGTTTCATAAAATAAAAATAATTTATCATGTTACGTTTCATAAAATAAAAATATTCCAAGACTGTAGTATTTATATATTTTTCTAAATAATATTATTTGATACAATATTGTAGACAAATACTTATCTACAATATAAATATGTTCATGAATATAATTTCTGAATAGTATTAATTATATTTTCTAAAATAATATAATTAGATTGTGCTCAAATATTTCAATTATACCTATAAAAATAATCTAGAGATATTTTTATTTTATGGGATATTTTAATGTTGTAGTAGATATAATGGTGGTGTAAATATTGATGTATTACTTATTTTAATTATAAACATACTATTAGTAGAATAGATATATCTTAAATATCAAGTTATTTAAGATATATGACGAAAAACACAACAAAGTTTAAACTCAAATTATTAACAAGATAATAAGGATTAATATATATAGTTAAATGAGGATAATAAGATTATAAAGTTGCAGGAAAAGATAAAACCAGATTTTTGTAAGATATGGTGTGATAATTATAATTTTATAAAATTAAGATAGGAAATAAAATTACATAATAATTTTTATGGTTTATAAAAATTATTATATATGATGGAAAATTAATTAAATAACGTAAATATTTCTATAATTTATCCAGCAATAAAAATTATCTGAAAATGAAAAGGTTGTAAAATAATAAACATAAAAAGATCAATAAAATTATGGGTAATCTGTGGATAATCAACTGGGATACTTCAAATAAAGTATGAATTTCTTGCAAAATATTTCCGAAACATTGATTTTCAAAAGCGAAGAAGCATAAAAATTTTTTATCCGTAACAATAACACATCCAATTCCATAATACATCCAATTCCATAATACAAACAATTAAGTATAATATCCAAAGATCTTTTAATTCTGTTAGTTTTATGATTATTGCTTTTAGTCCAAAAATTGTCTTTAATAATTTTTTAATCGCAAGTGATGCAAATATTACAAATATTACAAACTATTAATCTGGTTATTTAATTTTATATTTATATTTTAATATCGAAACTTGATATTAAAATATATGTGTTCCATATTTAGTATTCATTTTAGTATATTAAACCTCCGAACTATATTATTCAATATAAAGTAATTTGTGTACTATAAAAATCACTTTATATTTTAATAGTCAACGTATTTATCTTAATTTAATATATTTTAATAGTCAACGTATTTATCTTAATTTAATATATTTTAATAGTTAACGTATTTATCTTAATTTAATATATTTTAATAGTTAACGTATTTATCTCAATTTAATATATTTTAATAGTTAACGTATTTATCTCAATTTGGTATATTTTAATAGTCAAGTTATTTATCTTAATTTGGTATATTTTAATTTGGTATATTTTAATAGTTAACGTATTTATCTCAATTTAATATATTTTAATAGATAGTTTAAATATTGTATAATTTAAATAATATAAGAATGTCAACTTATTGGATAAACTATCTATAAAAATAAAATATTTGGGTGAATATAAATTCAATAAAATCACACATAACTTGGAGAAAATATAGATACAATACTGACAAATAAACGACTATTTAATAGAAATAGTAATGTACTTTGTAAATAAGAAATAGTAATATTTTTAAAAACAGGAAAATATTTAATGAAAAACAAATAGAGAAAAATATAACAGAAAACCAGAAATATGGAAGTATTTATTTAAGGGACGATGAACAAAATAAAGTAAAATAGCAGAGGAATAAAGAAAAGATAGTAATAAAATAAGTAAAAAATAAGATAAGCGGTTATCAAAAATTAGTTATAATTGACATATATAATGATGAAAAAAATGATAAAACATAAAATAAAAAAGATATATAAAATGTTACTAGATTGTAATATTGTTTATGACAATCTTAAGAATGTTAATAATAATTATATAGACATAGTAAGTAGTGAAAATAGAATAAAATATATCAAATATGGAACAGAAGGATATTATTATAGTTTAGATAAAGAAATACCGATAGCTATGAATTGTTATGAAATAAATGCTGAAAATAAAATAAGGGAGTATATAATAAAGATAAAATACATAAAATTTAAAAAAGAAAATCCAGTATATGAAGAAGAAGAGAAAAAGCGAGAATTTGTTGATGAAGCGAATCGTGTTTTATATACAATTATGAGATATGGTTGTAAAATGGAAATCGATAATGTAAAAAATGAATATTATAATAGGGCAAATAATAACGAACCTATTTGTAAATTATACTATCCATTAAAAATTTTGGACATGAATGGAAATTTTTTAAATACTATATATGTAGAAACAATGCGTTTAATGTACTTGGATTATGAGTTTTGGAGTATATTTTTCTTGGATAATAGATTTGGAACAGAAACAGGCCTGTATATTCTTCCAGAAGAAAGTTTTAATGCAATAAAAATAGCTATGGATATTATTCATTATGGTAATATTGAAATATTAATAAATGTTGATTTAACTACATCAATTCAACTTAAAAATTTTATCAGCCGTTTCTCTAATCAATTATTTGATCCCCTAAAAATTTATTTGGATAAGAAAATATCCTTATATCAACAATTTATTAATTCCACTAAATCATCTGATTATTTCCTACAAATATTGCTTGATTATGTTTTAGAATGTAATTCTAGACAAGGAGGACATCGTGTAGGTCCTCTTCTATGTTGTATAGATTATGATGAATAAATATGGCTTGATTATATTTTAGAATGTAATTCTAGACACAGGACATTTTATATATCCTTCTCTATGTTGTATAGATTATGATTAATAAATATTCATATCACAAATACAGATCAAAAATTAGCGTTATCCAAACTAAAATATTGTAAATACTATAATATTTTAGTTATTCTATTATTTCTATTATTAATATTATTCCAATACTTCAATTATTTTATTAGTATAGTGATAACAACACATATAAAATTTTATATATTTTCTCCTAATAAGTGTCTAATAAATCTTTGTATTTATCATCAATATTACATATAATATTATTTTAAAATAACATTCGTTCTCGTATAGATATTTTGAATAATTCAGTAATATATTATACGGTTTATAATACATATATTGTCCATTCTAAATATTATGTTTGTGGAGAATTTAAATTGTAGATTTAAATCTGATATATCTAGGTATTATTAAAACTTTTCTATATTATATTCATAATACAAGTGATAATTTTCGAATGTTTTTATATTTATATTTAGTTTACCTTTTTACATTCATAAATCTATCATTTGTTAGCAAATTACAGAATATATTAAATGCATCAATATATTCTGTTTTCTTAATATTTACAATTGCTCATATATTGTTTCCATTTTTTAATTTATAACCCATATCATATAATATATACTATTTTCTTAATATTTATAATTGCTCATATATTGTTTCCATTTCTTAATTTATAACCCATATCTATATTATATAATAGAATATACTATTTTATTCATCAGTATCATAACCACTAGATGAATAATATGCTATTATAAAATAGCTTTTTAAATTATCAACATTTTATTTCAAGTATATTCATTCGAATGAAATATAGCAAGATTTCGAAGAAGCTATCGGAACAACATAACATCTTTTTAAATACACTATAATACTTAATGCCCGATACTTTGTATTTTTCATTATTTGCTGATTCAAAATTAATCATATTATATTAACCATTTTGTAAAATAATTTTATTGTATAACATAAACAATACTTTGTATTAAATATTTTGTTTTAGCATTTAATCATACTATTTATCAACTTTACATAACCAAATAAAATAAAGTAAATCCCAACCATCTATAATTTAATGATTAAGATTTAAATTTTCTGCTAATAAAAATTACATGTTTCCGAATTTAAATTCGCACAATAGATTTAATCCGCAAGGAAATTTAGCTCAAAATTCACTAATACAAAACAATTCTTTCCAATCTCGCAATTATTTCGGTTCAGGTCAGAATGGATGTAGTATCCAACAAGATTTTTGTCCACAATCATGCCCTCCACCTTGTCCTCCACCATGTCCTCCACCGTGTCCTCCACAGTGTCCTCCACCGTGTCCTCCACCATGTAATTCTTATTCACAACGTGTTGAATATAATGATATAAATTGTGGATTCAACAATCAATATTGTTATGATAAAAATCAATGTGATCCTAATCGGTATAGAGGATTCCAAGGTTTTCAAGGAATTGCTGGAAGTTCAGGTTCGGTTGGTTTTCAAGGTTTTCAAGGAATTGCTGGAAGTTCAGGTTCGGCTGGTTTTCAAGGTTTTCAAGGTATTTCTGGAAGTTCAGGTGCTGCTGGTTTTCAAGGTTTTCAAGGTATTTCTGGCGATCCTGGTTTCCAGGGTTTTCAGGGGGTTAATGGTCTTCCTGGTCTTCCAGGTCGTTCTGGATCTCAAGGTGCTCAAGGTACTCAAGGTACTAGGGGAGTACAAGGATTACAAGGAACACAAGGAAATCAAGGAACACAAGGAATTCAAGGGGGGCAAGGATTGCAAGGAACACAAGGAGTACAAGGAGTACAAGGATCACAAGGATCACAAGGATTTCAAGGAACACAAGGAACACAAGGAACACAAGGATTACAAGGATTACAAGGATTACAAGGTCTACAAGGATTCCAGGGATTCCAGGGAGTACAAGGATTACAAGGATTGCAAGGATTACAAGGAATAGAAGGATTTCAAGGAACACAAGGATTACAAGGTCTACAAGGATTCCAGGGAGTACAAGGATTCCAGGGAGTACAAGGATTACAAGGATTGCAAGGATTACAAGGATTCCAGGGTATTCAAGGATTGCAAGGATTACAAGGAATAGAAGGATTTCAAGGAACACAAGGATTGCAAGGTATTCAAGGATTGCAAGGTATTCAAGGATTGCAGGGTATACAGGGAATACAAGGATTTCAAGGTATTGAAGGTACACAAGGATTTCAAGGGTTCCAGGGTACACAAGGAGTGGAAGGAGTACAGGGTATTCAAGGAATACAAGGAATACAAGGATTACAAGGATTACAAGGATTACAAGGTATACAAGGTATTCAAGGAGCACAAGGTATTCAAGGTGCACAAGGTATTCAAGGATTCCAGGGTATACAAGGTATTGAAGGAGTACAAGGAATACAAGGAATTCAAGGAGTACAAGGATTCCAAGGAATACAAGGAATTCAAGGAATACAAGGAATTCAAGGAATTCAAGGTGTACAAGGATTCCAGGGTATTCAAGGAGTACAAGGAATACAAGGAATACAAGGAATACAAGGTGTACAAGGATTCCAGGGTATTCAAGGAATTCAAGGTGTACAAGGAATTCAAGGAATTCAAGGAGTACAAGGAGTACAAGGATTCCAGGGTATTCAAGGTATACAAGGTGTACAAGGAATACAAGGAATACAAGGAATCCAAGGTGCGCAAGGAGTACAAGGATCGCAAGGATTCCAAGGAATACAAGGAATCCAAGGTGCACAAGGAGTACAAGGAGTACAAGGAGTACAAGGAGTACAAGGAGTACAAGGAATACAAGGAATACAAGGAATACAAGGTGTACAAGGATTTCAAGGATTTCAAGGTATTCAAGGTGCACAAGGAATACAAGGTGTACAAGGAATACAAGGAATACAAGGTGTACAAGGAATACAAGGAATACAAGGAGTACAAGGAATACAAGGTATTCAAGGATTTCAAGGTATTCAAGGATTCCAGGGTATTCAAGGAATACAAGGTGTACAAGGATTCCAGGGTATACAAGGTATACAAGGTGTGCAAGGATTCCAGGGTATACAAGGTGTACAAGGTGTGCAAGGATTCCAGGGTATACAAGGTGTACAAGGATTCCAGGGTATACAAGGTATACAAGGATTCCAGGGTATTCAAGGTATACAAGGTATACAAGGATTCCAGGGTATTCAAGGTATACAAGGTGTACAAGGAATACAAGGTGTACAAGGATTCCAAGGTGTACAAGGATTCCAAGGTGTACAAGGAATCCAAGGTGTACAAGGATTCCAGGGTATTCAAGGTATACAAGGTGTACAAGGATTCCAGGGTATTCAAGGAATACAAGGTATACAAGGATTCCAGGGGATTCAAGGTATACAAGGATTCCAGGGGATTCAAGGAATTCAAGGTGTACAAGGATTCCAGGGTATTCAAGGAATTCAAGGTGTACAAGGATTCCAAGGATTCCAAGGTATACAAGGAATACAGGGCACGCAAGGATTTCAAGGAATACAAGGTACGCAAGGATTCCAAGGAATACAAGGCACACAAGGATTCCAGGGAACAAGTTCGACATTAATACCGTATGCAAACGGAACAGTACAAACAATTCTAACAGTTATATTACTAGGTACATTATCCACAGCATCATTAATAGCATTTGGAAATTCTATATCTAGTGTTAATTTATTACCCGGACCAGTACTAACTGTAGTACCTGGTGAATTTGCATTTACAACTGGTACTATATCTACTATTTCTAATTTAAATGTAACATTATCAGGTGCTACTATATCTGTACCAGTAACACTAGGTACGTCAACACTTAATGTAAGAATATTTACAGCCGCACCAGGAAGTGCAACATTTAATCCCACTGCTTTAAATGCAACAATTCCACTTACTACATTGACGATAACACCCACGGTTTATAATTTTTCAGATAATATAAATACAGTCACAATTCCTGCTACATCACGTGTTTTATTGGTATGTTATATATCAATAGTAGGAATATCAATAGCTACTATTGTTACATGTAACGTAAGCGCAAGTATAAGATATACTCAGTAAATAAAATATTAATAATATCAATATTATTATTAATATGTTTGTTAAATTTCATGACCCACTCTCATAAGTACAGCTTCAGGATATTTGTTAACTATACCCATTTTTGGATATATCTCGGAACAATATACTATTTCTTTATTAAAAACTAACATGTACCATCCTTTGTTTATTTCTAATTTTTCTTTTCTATATAAATCCCAATACGCATTATAATTTTCTATACTTTTAACTGTATAGTTTAATATTTTTTTCATTTCTTCAGGTATATCATCGAATGACTTTATCCTTCCTTCCCATGTTAATCTGCTTTTCACCCTCTTTCCACCACAACATATATAACACTCTATATCATCTTCCATTTATTCTATATATTTCTATTTTAATTTATTTTAATTCTTTACTCATTATCGCTTTCAACATCTTCATCAATATCATCATCTCCTTCATCATCATCATCTCCCTCATCATCATCGTCTCCTTCTTCTTCATCTTCAACATCAACATCATCATCATCTCCTTCATCATCATCATCTCCCTCATCATCATCATCTCCCTCATCATCATCTCCCTCATCATCATCATCTCCCTCATCATCATCGTCTCCTTCTTCAACATCTTCATCAATATCATCATCTCCTTCAATATCATCATTATCATCTTCATCAATCTCATCTTCATCAATCTCATCTTCATCAATCTCATCATCTCCATCATCTTGTTCATCTCCAACAATATCATCTTCTTCTTCATCTTCAACAATATCATCTCCTTCATTATCATCATCTCCTTCATCATCATCTCCTTCATCATCAATAACATCATCACCAATATCATCTCCTTCATCAATATCATCTCCTTCATCAATATCATCATCTTTATCAATCTCATCATCAATGTAATCTCCTTCATCAATATCATCATCTTTATCAATGTAATCTCCATCTTCATCAATATCATCTTCTTCTTCATCAACATCAATAACGTCTCCTTCTTCATCAACATCAATATCATCTCCTTCTTGATCATGTTCATCAATATCATCAATATCATCATCTGGATATTGGTAAGAATTTAAAGAGCCAGATGAAGACTGAAACAAACATTGATGATCAGATGGATATTTAATACGGGAACTAATGTTGGGAGGAAGAACAGATTTCATAACTTTACTTTTTCTAGAAATAGCATTTAAAATACGAGTCTCAGCAATATGAGAATTTATGTAAAGATATCTGACGGTAGCGGTAGATTTGGTATTGCGACGATAAATACGATAAGCAGCTTGATGAGAATCAATGACACTATAATTAGGAATAATGAACATAGTACGAGGAGAATCGCCAATAGTATCATCGAGAGAAACACCAAGAGAACAAACACGAAGATTGGAAATAATGATACGACAAGAGGGATCAGTTTGGAAGGAATGGATACGAGAAGAACGGAGAGAAGGAGAAGTTTTACCAGTAAGGAGAAGGGGATTATAAAGAGAAAGAAGACGTTGACAAAGAGTAATGGGAGAGTGATAATTGAAGCAACAAATAACTTTAGATTTAGGATTAGAGCGGAGAATAAGGAGGATTTCACGAACAAGAGTGGTAATTTTGGAGAGTTCCATTTGGCACATAACAGAGGAAATGATACCCCAATCAAGACGATTAACACGAACGACCTGATCATCATCATCGTAACCAACAACACGAGAAAGTCTGGAGAGAGAAGAAGTATAAAGTTGATAAGAATCAGAGTCATCGATTCGATAATAAACATTTTTGATATCAAGAGTAGCATCTAATATGGGAACATCCATAGAATGGAATAATTTAGGCTTAATATAAGTTTCAACAAGATTCATCAGAGTTTTATTTTTATTTTTCAAGAATTTATCGATAAAAAGGTCGGATGTGTCTTCGTCTAATTTACATGCTTTCAGTATTTGCATAAAACCTTTTATTTCATTAATACCAGTGATTGGATTTATAGTTTGTAAATTTTCTTCTTTCATAATACCCAATAATCTCATATATTGAGGAATCTGTTTAATACAATCTATTGGAGTAGCACTTAAAAATAATGACCAACAATCATATTTATAGAGACAGGACAATATAGTCATAATAGCATTAAATCTAGAAGATTTGTTTTTGAGGTAATGACATTCATCAATAATTAACATTAATCCATTTTTGATTTTATCTTCTAATTTGTTGCTTATAATATATTTATCGTTTTTATATTCTAATAGTTTTAATTTTGATCTTTTATTAGATATTTGTCCATAAGTATATACAGATATTTTTATCTTAAATATTTCTCCTATTTTTTTCCAAACACTTACTAATGTTTTTGTGCACAATACCATTATTTCCGCTTCTTTTTTTTCCTTTAGTTCCTTTAATTTCAGAAATGTTTTAGCTAACGCTCCTCCTATAAATGATTTTCCCGTTCCCATTAGAGATACATTCAATCCCGTTTTGTATTCTTCTAAACAATTCTTCATTTCATAATAATGTGCTTTTTGACTTCCCATTAACTTACTCGTTTGCTTATCTTTTAATATTTTTCTTATTGCCCTATTGCATTGTCTCCATCTTTCTACTTCTTTTGTTCTTAAATATCCTCCTATTGTCTTTATTATATCATCTGGTATATATCTTTCTACCTTCATTTTTTATCATATTTTTTTTCTTAATTTTTATGTTCTTGTAAAACTATATCTTACTTTCCATAATCTTCTTTTTTGATCATCATACTTCCATTTCTCCTCTCTTCCTCCTTTTTTGCCTTTTCTCTTCCCACTCCCGCCTTCATTGTTTTTAATATTTATATTCTCCTTTTCTTTTTATCTCTAACTCCCCTTTCTTTTTATCTGTCTCCCCTTTTCTTTTTAATATTTCTATTGTCTCGTTTTATTTTGTCTTTTACAAGTTAACTTATATCTTAATTATACTAATTACACAATTATACTAATTACACAATTATAATAATATAATATGTCAGTGAAAATAATTCTATCTTATATCTTAATTATACTAATTACACAATTATACTAATTACACAATTATACTAATTACACAATTATACTAATTATACAATTATACTAATTACACAATTATAATAATATAATATGTCAGTGAAAATAATTCTATCTTATGTAAAATTATCCCCAATATTGATTACGTACTTTGGAATTATTATATTATTGCAGATCAGTTCAATATTTGTTGCTTTCAGTATTTATATAAATACTGAAAATGTGATTATCTAACTTAACCATCAAGATATTATTCTACATGATTATGAAATTTATATATATATATATATATATTTGTATAATATATATATTCTTTCACCTATGACTTATATTAATATATTATTCAACGTGACAATATTAATATAGTATATATTAAATTTAACATCATATGATATATAGGGAAAGATATGTCGTTTTTCTAAAAATAGAAAAATGAAGTACAGTTCCCCCCTTTGTAAAACTTCATTAAAAAATACAAAATTCAATTTTAATTATTTTATATCTCTCCAATTTTATAAAATAATAACACGACCAAAAACTATTTCTTAAAAATAATAACACGACCAAAAACTATTTCTTAAAAATAATAACGCGACCAAAAACTATTTCTTAAAAATAATAACGCGATCAAAATACTATTTCTTAAAAATAATTACGCGATCAAATACTATTTCTCAAAACAATTACGCAATCAAAATAATATTTTCTTAATAATTACATAACGTGGTGATTAAAATATAATTCAGATTAATTATTCGATTGAATATAATTTTGCATGAAAGTAGAATTATTTTACAAAGAATATAATACAAAATATTATTTTATAAAAGGATATAATTATGTAACTTTTATTAATATAAATTATATAAGAAGTATTTTAAACAAGAATTAAGATATTATCAACAGATGAATATAATTATGTTATTTGTAGGACCAAAATATTTAACAGAAGAATATAATTATTTTACAAATGATCAATGTAATGCTTAGATAATTTTAGGATTCTGTAACTTATACGATTAATATATTATTTATGTGAGAATAAAATTGTGTAACTTATACAATTAAGTTATTTAATAGAATGATAAATATATTAATCGGCATAAAAATAGAATTATTTAGGGTAACTATTAATAATATTTAACAGACTACAATAACCTCACAACCTTCCTTAACAATACACTACTAAAGAATATAATTGTATAAATTATACTATAAAGATATTATTTAACGGAACAATATAATTATGTGATATATGATAAAGATATTATTTAACGGAACAATATAATTATGTGATATATGATAAAGATATT
>ERZ778023.4314-NODE-4314-length-12135-cov-3.493460_pt1 | contig 12135 bp, 8 predicted proteins | sample MGYA00375753_ERZ778023 | MGnify/ENA primary metagenome ERZ778023 (study PRJEB29350, sample SAMN05389822) | bioreactor metagenome | isolation source: Ammonium sulfate bioreactor | place: South Africa: University of Cape Town | collected 2014-04-04 ...
TTTCACGAACTCCGACGGATCGGAAAGATCGGGTGACCAATTGCCAACGGCAATGTCGAAATCGCCCTTGTCGATCCTGCCGCGCATGGTCGGATAGTCGTTTTCCTGAAGATCGAGCGTGATGCCGAGCGGGGCGAGGGTCTGTTGAAGTACAAGGCCTATGGTCTCCCAATTGGGGTCGGTCTTCGCATAGAGATAGGTCAGGTTTGCCTTGCTGATTCCGGCTTCACCCAGAAGCTGCTTGGCCTTTGCCGGATCGTAGCTGTATTGCTTGAGTGTTTCGTCGTGAGACCACATGCCATAGGGAACCGGTCCGCGCATCTGTCTGGCTTCGCCATGCAGGACCCCGTCGATAATGCCCTTGTAGTCCATAGCGTAGGAAATTGCCTGACGTACCTTGACGTTATCCAGCGGCTTGTGCGTGTTGTTGAGATAGAGATAGGTCACAAGGAAGCCCGGCTCGTCTACCACCTTCACACCGCTTACACCCCGAAGCGAAGCCAATTGATCGCTCGGCAGGTCCTCAACGAGATCGAGGTCGCCTTTCTCAAGTTGCAGGCGCCGGGCTGACGAATCCTTTATGATACGCATGATGATCTTTTTCAGAGCCAGCTTCCCTTTCCAATGCGGGTTCGGCTCCAATACGATCTGCTGTCCCTTTTCCCAGCTCGTCAGCTGGTAGGCACCGCTGCCCATCGTATGATCGGCGAGATAGGCTTGGCCGAAATCGCCGTTGACCTCATGCTCCATGACTTTCGGATTGACCACGCTGCTTCCGCTGCCTGCAAGCAGGGACAGGAAGGTCGCCGACGGATTTTCGAGCGTAAACTGAATGGTATCGGCATCCGGGATTTCGATCTTCTTTATCTGCGTAAAGCTCTTCAACTGTCCCTTGGCAACCTTGACGATCCGCTCGAAGCTGAACTTGATTGCTTGCGGCGTTACAGGTGTCCCGTCGGAAAAAGTGTGGCCTTTCGCGATCTTGAAGGTCCAGACGCGAGCATCGGGGCTCGCTTTCCAGCTTTCCGCCAGCGCTCCGACGATCTCGTTCGAGCTTTTGTTATATTGTACGAGCCGCTCATAAGCAGCGAAAATAACTGTAAAACTGTCATTTGTAACGGTAACGGCCGGATCGATATTATCCGGGTCTCCGGCTTTGCCGAGCATGAAGACGGTTTGTTCCGAGGCCAGAGCGGCCGGCTGCGCAATGAAAGCCGCACCGAGCAAAAGGCTCGCGGCAAACAGGCTGGCCGTGCTCGATCTCCATTTTTTAGAGAAATGCGCAGTCATCATCGTTCCCTTTCTATTATTTCAGAAAACGATACGTAGCTGGATAATCGTTGTAAAATATCAATTAATACCTGTTTCCATTCACTGTGGATATGTATGCGCCGCTTCACTCCGGGAGCGGCTTCAGCCGGATTGAATAAAAGCGCCCGGCGTTGCCGCTGCGAAGGAAAACCAGCCTTTAGGGCCGGCTTTTATTGGTTTCCGATGGCAGCTTGAAAACGGTTCCAACCTTATCGAAAAGGTTGGGCTCCCTGCTTCGGTAGTGCATTAAGGCGCTTTTTGCATATCAAATACAAATACCAGATGCATGGTTTGAAATTTGACGACCTAAACTGGCATGATAAGTTTTGCAGGTCTGCTCTGACGAAACCGACAAACCTGACAGGTGACACAAAACGATCGCTGACCGGTATAAATCCGGTACGGCACACTTGTGGTCGCCGAACGACATCGAGTCATTTCTCAATGAAGTATCCTTTCAATCCGACTATTCTGACCGGGCTTGTGCGTGAATATTCGACACCGCTCTGGGTTTACGATGCCGAGCATATCCGCTCTGTCATTTCGGAACTGTCGCAATTCGATGTTGTCCGCTACGCGCAAAAGGCCTGCTCCAACACGCATATTCTCACCTTGATGCGTGAGGCAGGCGTATGTGTCGATTCAGTTTCGCTTGGGGAAATCCGGCGGGCGCAAAAGGCCGGCTTTTCAGAAAAAGCCGATGCTTCGGGGGCGGCAGGAATCGTCTTTACCGCTGATATTTTCGATCGCGCCACGCTCGACTGTGTCGTCAGAGAAAACATCGAGGTCAATGTCGGCTCGATCGATATGCTCGACCAGCTTGGGGTCGTTTCGCCACATCATCGCGTATGGCTCCGCATCAATCCGGGTTTCGGGCACGGACATAGCAAAAAGACGAATACCGGCGGAGAAAACAGCAAGCACGGTATCTGGCACACCCAGTTGCCGGAAGCGTTGGCAAGGATACGCGACCATCGTCTGCATCTTGTCGGACTGCATCTTCATATCGGTTCCGGTGTCGATTACACTCATCTGGAGCGTGTCTGCCATGCGATGGCCGATATCGTTTCGCAGGTGGATTGCGATTTCGAGGCAATCTCGGCTGGCGGCGGCCTTTCAGTTTCCTACCGGGAAGGGGATTGCCGGATCGATACGCGCCATTATTTCTGCCTGTGGGATGAGGTGCGCAAAAACGCCGAGCAGCGTCTGGCGCATCCTGTGCGGCTGGAGATCGAACCCGGCCGGTTTCTCGTCGCGGAAAGCGCGGTCCTTCTGGCCGAGATACGCGCGACGAAGCAAATGGGGCAAAACCACTTCACATTGATCGATGCGGGATTCAACGATCTGATGCGTCCCGCCCTTTATGGGAGCTATCACGAAATTTCATTGATTCCGGGGGATGGGCGGGATTTAAGCCGCCAATCGCCCATACCCACCGTCGTTGCTGGGCCACTTTGTGAGTCCGGCGATGTCTTTACGCAGGCACTGGACGGTACGGTCGAAACACGAAATCTTCCTCCCGCAAGCGTTGGAGATATAGCCGTCTTCCACAATGCCGGGGCTTATGGAGCATCTATGAGTTCGAACTATAACAGCCGGACACATGCCGCCGAATATTTGATTGACGGAAAATCCTCCCGGCTGATCCGCCGTCGACAGAATATCGAGGAATTGCTGGCGCTCGAAGATCTGTAGCGGCCCGGCCTGATTTACGGGCTTATGGAAGGGAAACCTCTGTTGAGGTCGACAGACCGGCACGAACCCCTCACACCTTGCTCAGTTCGAAGCTGATTTGATCCGTTACATCTGCCAGTATTTTCTCACAATGACGGATAAAGCTCTGCGTGAGATGTGATTTGGGCGCATTGCGTGGAAGATAGATGCCGATCGTATAAGGGATCGGAATGGAGAAGCGGCGCATCACCAGCCCGCGATTTGCAAAATAGAGCGCAGTGACGGGATTGATGATCGAGACACCTGCGCCCGAGGCGACAAGAGAGCAGACTGCCGTTGCCGTGGTGGTATCCACGACGGGATTCCGGCGGACCGAATGTTGTTCGAAGATGCGGTCGAATTTTTCCACGAACGGATCGGTTTCCGAGAGAGAGACGAAATCTACGTCATGAAAATCCTGTGGCTCCAGAATGCTTCTGGACGCCAACGGATGATCGGACGGAAGTATACATACCTCGTTACCGACGGTTACTTCGGCCATCGCTTTCAAGTTGAGGTGTGGCGACGCCTCGACCATGCCGATGTCGTAATGCTGCACCATCAGACCATTGGCGATCACAATCTGCTCGAAAGAATGCACAGAGAGATGGACTCCCTTCTTCTCGGCGAGAAAGCTTTTACAGACATGCGGCAGCAGCGTGGTCGCGTAGGCAGGTAGACAGGCCAGATTGATACGCCCTGTAAGATTGCCACGAATTTCTTCGACGGCATTGTTCACCTGTCCAAGGCCGACATAGGAGCGGCGAATTTCGTTATAGAGGCGCATCGCGGTCGGTGTCGGTTGCAGACTGCGACCGACACGATCAAAAAGTTCGAGACCAAGCTGTTGCTGAATCTCTTTCAGATCCCGACTGATTGACGGTTGCGATGTGTGAAGCGCCGCGGCCGCCTGGGTCACGCTGCCCGTGGAGATGACCGCATAGAGAATCTCGACCTGGCGGTGCGTCAGATTTTTCTTCATTCCATATCGCGTCGTTATGAGATCAATAAATCATGATATTTGAAGTATGTATGCCTCTTTGGCAAAGTCAATCGCAAAACATCGCAAGGACGACTTCAAGCCATCGAAAAGGTCGATGCCGTGCCGTCGGGAGAGTAGCCGGAAATGCCTGTACGTGTGCTGATCGCCGAGTTCCTGCACGAAACCAACACGTTCAGCGTTCAGAAAACGGATCGAAAATGTTTTGAGCGCGGGCTCTATCTCGATAATGAAGTCTCCAAAGCATTCCGGAACACCCGAACCTTCATGGGAGCCGGCTATGAGGCAGCGGAGAAGTTTGGCTGGCAGCCCGTAACACCGCTCGTTGCCGAGGCATCGCCCTCGGGCCGGGTAACAGATGCGTGCTTCGAGGAATTCACCGCACGCCTTCTTTCCATAGCAAAGGAAGTGGACGGGATTCTCCTTCATCTCCATGGTGCCATGTCGACCGAAAGCCATGACGACGGTGAGGGAGAACTTCTGGCCCGCCTGCGGAGCGTTGTCGGTTCCGATATTCCGATCGTCGTGGTGATTGATCTCCACGCCACCGTGACGCAACGTATGGCTGACAACGCAAACGCTCTGATTGCCTATCGCACCTATCCGCATGTCGACCAGTATGAGCGGGGTCATCAGGCTGCGGAATTGCTCGACCGTGCCATCGCCGGCGATATAAGACCCAAGGTCGTCGTCGCCCGCCGTCCAATTCTTTATGCGTTGGATGGCGGACGCACGACATGCGCGCCGATGGTGGAGTTATTGAGGCGGGCGGATGCGCTGGAGGCAACCAACAAGGCGCTCGCGATCAGCATTCAGGCGGGCTTCTCATCGGCGGACGTTCATGACATCGGGCCGTCCATCGCCGTTACCTCTGAAGACGAGACCACCGCCAGGGCGATCGCCGAGGAACTGATGGACTATATCTGGCAACAACGCCATCATTCCACGATCTTCTTCACATCTCTCAATGAGGCGATTGCCGAGGCCGCTAGGCCTTCGTCTGTCGATAAGCCCCTTATCATTTCCGATTACTCGGACAATCCGGGATCGGGGGCCTATGGCGATGGGACAACATTGCTTCGTGCCGTGCTCGATGCGGGTCTTACCAATGTGGGCTTTCATGCCATTCGCGATCCGGAGGCGGCGCTGAAAGCGCAGGAAGCCGGAGTGGGCAACAAGGTGCATCTGGAACTGGGTGGCAAGGTGGATCCCGGTGTCGGCGGCCCGCCGCTGGAAGTGACAGCCCATGTGGTTGCGCTGACGGACGGTCGCTTCGTCGCCTATGGTCCGATGGGCGGCGGCGCATGGCGCAATTACGGGCTGAGCGCCCTTTTGCGGATCGATGGCGTCGAAATCGTGGTCATCACCAATAACGGGCAGGCGACCGATCTTGCCCAGTTCACCTCGCTTGGCGTCGATCCGACGCGCAAATCTACATTGATCGTCAAATCGATGCAGCATTTCCGTGCGGCGTTCGAGCCGATCGCACGCAAGATCATCGAAGTCGATACCGGGGCGCTCTCAACCAGAAATTTCTTTGCGCGTCCTTTCAGGAACATAAGGCGCCCGATCTGGCCGCTGGATGAACTCTGAGCGGCAAATCCGCCGACTGGCATCACACCGGGAGCACACGAAAGCTGCATGATGAAATTTGCACAAAGAGAGAAATCCGATGCCTGTCGTTACATCCGTTGATGGGGCTGCTCCTCAGAGCATGATTTTTCAAACATTGGCGGAAGTGCTGTGTCAGCCGGGTGGCTTCATAAAAATACATGGTCTCGGTAATGATTTTATTATTGTCGATGGGCGCGAACGCTTGTTCCGGCCAAACGTCAAAACCATTGTTACACTATGCAATCGTAATGTAGGCATCGGAGCCGACCAATTGCTCGTGCTGGAACAACCGTTGTCCGGCGACGACGATATCCGGCTAAGAATCTATAATATCGACGGACATGAAGCGGAGACATGCCTGAATGCAACCCGCTGTGTCGCCTGGTTTTTGCTTCAGGATATGGGAGTCGAAAAGGTACGCATTGGTACGCCGGGCGGAACGATAGAAGGCTTCTTCGCCGGTGACGGGATAGTGACGCTGAAGCTTCCGGCGGCTCGCTTCGATTGGCAGGCAATACCGCTTTCCGAGGCACGCGACACCTTGGCCCTCGGTTTAACCTCCGGACCGCTGACGGCGCAAGTGGCGGTCAGCCTGGGCAATCCGCATATTGTCTGCTTCATCACTGATTTTGATAACATCGATGTTCCTCGTTGGGCGCCTGCCTTGCAACAGTCTCCCCTTTTACCGAAGAGTGCCAACGTCGGCGTTGCGGAAATACTCGATGATTGCCGCATGAAACTCGTTGTCTGGGAGCGTCCCGGTATTTTGACCAGTGCCTGCGGCAGCGGTGCGTGCGCTGCCCTTGTCGCCGCCCGTCGTCTGCATCTCACGCAGTCGAGCGCGATGCTGGTCCACATGCCGGGCGGCGATCTGACGGTCAGGGAAGATTCCGACGGTACATTGCATCTGTCCGGCCCCGTCGAAGTGGCCTTCTGGGGATTTCTGCCCCAGAGTCTGCGAGATCATCAATCAGAAGCGACAAAAGTATAGGCAGTCGAGTTAAGGATCAGAATAATGAGCAGGTATAAAATAGCGGTCGCCGGACTGATACATGAAACAAATACGTTCACTCCCACGCCCACCACTTATGCCGATTTTGACCTGTTCGGTTCGTCGCCGCCGATTTTACGTGGCGAAAAAATACTGTCCACCTTCAGGGACGTTGGGTCCAGCATGGGGGGCATCCTGGATGCCTTGCGCCGCGCAGATGTCGAAATCGTTCCCCTTCTATGGTGCGCCGCACAACCGGGCGGTATCGTGGAAGGCGAGACTTTCGAGAGACTTCTGAATGAAATCATCACCGCTCTCAAGGCTGCCGGACCGGTGGATGCAGTCATTCTCGACCTCCACGGCGCGATGGTGGTGGAAAACATCGAAGACGCAGAATACGTCATTCTGGATCGCATACGACATGCGACCGGTACTGAAACATTCGTCTCGGCGGTTCTGGATTTCCATGGCAACATCAGCCGGGAGATGGTGGAAGCAAGCGATTTTCTCGTCGCTTACCGAACCTATCCGCATATCGACATGGGAGAAGCGGGTATTCGTACGGCAACCGGGACACTGAGATATCTGGCGAACGGAACAAAGCCCGCCAAAGCTTTCGCACAACTTCCCTATCTCATTCCGATCCATGCGCAATGCACCCTGACCCAGCCCATGAAAGGCCTGCTGAAGGTGATGGAGAGCGCAGACAAAGCCTGTGACGCCGTAACCAGCCTGCTCTCCGGTTTTCCGCCTGCCGATATATATGATTGCGGACCTTCAGTTCTCGCCTATGCTCCCGATCAGAAACGGGCGGATGCGGCTCTGGAACAGGTCCTGTCGGCCGCGATTATGGCTGAGCCGGCTTTCGCCGGGATTGGACTGCGGTCGGGAAACGAGGCTGTTGCATATGCATTGCAGCGTGTGAAAGAAACCCGAAAACCCGTTATCGTCGTCGATACGCAAGATAACCCCGGAGCCGGCGCGACGTCGGATACGATGGGGCTTGTTGAAGCCTTGCTGGATCAGAACGCACCGAATGCTGTTGTTGCGGTCATTCATGATCCGGATGCGGCGCATCAGGCGCACGCGGCAGGGATGGGAGCGACATTATCCCTTAATCTGGGCGGCAGGGGCGATTCTGCGGACACGCGACCGTTACAGGGCATTTTCCATGTCGAAGCTTTGGGTAACGGATCTTTCGCAGGCACGGGTGCCTATTATAATAATGCCGAACTCAATTTCGGACCGATGGCCCTATTACGTGTAGCCGATAGCGGCGTGAAAGTAATTGTGGGTTCACATCGTGCACAGGCCGGAACGCAAGCGATATTGCGGCATCTCGGCCTCGATCCGAGCCAGATTGATATAGTCGGCCTGAAGAGCTCGGTTCATTTCCTTGCGGATTTTGAAAGCCTCACGCCTGACATCGTCTATGCGGCATTTCCCGGTTTAAACGTGGCTGACCCCACACAACTTGCCTATCGCCACATCAGGTCCACGGTACGACGGAAACCGTCGGTTACGTTGGACCAGATGTCGTAACGGCTGGCGTTGAACTTTGGTCAGAAAGACACATAAATCGGCCGGCAGGATGGAGCACAAGCCCGGTTCAAGTCTTCTAGGACAATATATCAGAGGTCAGTATCGGCCCTTCGGCAAATTTCTGTGTCAATGCGAGTTGGCCGAAAGCTGCTCCAGTGTAGGGTATAAATTGGCGATTTCGCGTGAAGTTCTGATCGAGCGAAGGAGGGCAGGCGATATTCCCATTATGTCCCATGACTAATGTCACATAGCGCGACTTGATGGCGTGCATGGCGCCGTCGAACTTGTCAGCCTGCGCGGCGTAATTAGAAGACGCGGCGCAACGCGTTCCATCCGTAGAAGGCATAATCATCAAGGCCCAGTTCATCGATCAGATGCGCGATCCGCTGCGCTGTGCTCGTGGCCGCGATTCACTAGCACGATGGCGCTCCCGGGCTTCCTGTTACCGGAGCGGGCGGGCCAGCGGCGATAGAACAGCGGTGCCGTCATGGGTAGTGAAGCGGTTTTCCTGCGCCGTGCGATACGGGCTCCATCCGTTTCTCTGCCCGCTGCGGATTTGTCGACAGCACCTGAACATCGGGGTTGTCCGCTCAAACTGGAGTATGCGAGTTGCAAACCTGTAATCTACACGGTGGAGGATGCCGGCCGATTCGTACGCAGCATTGATTCGGGAAAAGCGAATACTACCGCGGCATTTTTCCAGATGAGCACGTTGGAAAATAAACATGATAAGGCGATCAGTGTGTGCATCCGCCCGCGGGGTGACAACCCGTTCGAGACGGATACTGAGAAATTGACTTATACCATCAACAAAATAAATAAGCACAGCTTTTATGTCTTGTCGTACGCAAAGATAAATGCTTAATTGCTAACATAGATTTGGGGTGGGGAAATCCTGTTGTGTCTACGGCAATTCTTTCTTTCCGGAAAGATTGATCATTATTGGTCGGTTCGTTGCCTTATCCCACATTTCCAAAATGCGTCCGGTATGGTGCGAGCCAACCTCGAAACTCGATTGGATTCCGATGTGGGGCAATAAGCAGAAAATCAAGTCGATAATACCAATAGCGGCCGCAGCCGTGACGATATTTATTGCTGCAAGTCCGAGCTTGGCAGAACAGACCGCTTCCCTTCCGGGCGGGGCATCGTCGTTACAGGAAACATATCAGGACTGGACTGTGGATTGCCAGTTGACGCGTGGCGTCAAGCAATGTGCGATGTCTCAAACGCAAAATCAGAAAAATGGCCGGCGTGTACTGGCTATCGAGCTTCAGTCGAACAAGCAGCAGAATGCGGAAGGCGTACTTATCCTGCCGTTCGGGCTCAAGCTGGATGCGGGGGTTATCCTGTCAGTTGACGACAAGCCGGCTTTACCGGCTCTGCGCTTCTCCACTTGCCTGCCCGGCGGTTGCCTGGTGCCGCTGACTTTCGATGCTAGGACGCTTGCAGTCTTGCGTTCGGGACAGGCAGTCAAGATCAGAACGCAGCGTATCGATGGTCCGGCGATGACGTTCTCCGTCTCGCTCAAAGGGTTCGCAACGGGGTTTGATCGTCTTGCCGTACTCGGCAAATAAATAAGGTAGTGGTCGGAGGCGGTCGCTCGAAAATTTTAAATATTCAGCTATGACTGGAGCTTGGGGGAGGGGGAAATGGGGAAGTCTTCGCAGATCGCGAAACCTGTCGCGGTGCCAGCAGGAAAATTTGTAACTGAAAACCGTTTACGGGCAAGACTTCTTTCTCGCCGCATACAGGAGCTTTTGCTGACAACGGCGATCAGTCTGATCCCGCTTGCCGGTCTGACAGGTCATGCACTTGCGGTCTCGGTTGGTGACGTAATCACGCAGACCGACGGAACAAAGCTGACAGTTACCGAAGTCAATCCCGGCGCTTATGTTGCGGTGGATGTCTCCGGCAAGGAATATGCGATTCTTGATATTCCTGCCGTCAACGACACGCTTTCTCTTCCGACCGGTCAAGATCAGGATGGCCATCTGGTCTATGCGACGGCCACGGTGACGGGATTTACGACCAGCAATGGCAACACCGTCACTACCTATACGATCGTGAATGGACAGGCCGTTTATCAGGAGACGGACGATAAGGGCAACGTCACTGCTACATATCCGATAACCAGCATCGTCTATAGTCCCACGATCAACAACGCGACGACGCTCGATGTCGTGACCCCGTTGGAACCCGAGACGACCGACAGTTCGAGCAATAGTGTGCCGGGTGTCGGTTATTCCGACGTCAGGCGCGCGTCCAATGGCAAGAACGGGCGCGCCGGGGCTCTTTTCGTACCGGCTACATCCGGCAAGGACGGCACCGACGGTCAGTCGTTTTCGACAACGAAGACAGTCAATCCCTCAATCGTGGCGAATGGACCCGGTATCGTCATCGCGAGCATTGGCGGCAATGGTGGTAAGGGTGGCAACAGTTATCTTGGCACCGGCGGCAAACCCGGCGGCGATGCTGGCGCCGGCGGTAATGTCGTCGCTACTGTAAACGGCCAGGGTTCAGTCACAACCCATGGCGACGGGAATGTAGGCATCGCCGTGCAGAGCCGTGCCGGTGTCGGCGGCAAGGGTGGCACCGGATATGCCACGGGCGGTGGCGGGTCGGGCGGGACCGCCAGCCATGGCGGCAGTGCAACGCTCGACAACAGCGTGAACGTGACGACCGACGGTAAAGGCGCACATGGCATTCTGGTGCAGTCTCTCGGCGGTGGTGCTGGTGATGGCGGCAGTTCGTATGGTCTGTTCGGCGATGCAGGCGGTTCAGGAGCCGGTGGTAATGGTGGGGCGGTCAACACCACGAATTCGGGTAAAATAACAACGACAGGGGACGGGGCGCGCGGTATTTTCGGCCAGAGCATCGGCGGACAGGGCGGCGATGGCGGCAATGCCGTCGGTATCGTCGCCTTCGCCGGAGGCAGTGGTGTGGGCGGTGACGGCGGCAGCGTTACCATCGCCAATAATGGCGGCAAAATCACCACAAGCGGAGAGCGTTCATATGGCATTTTCGGCCAGTCGGTAGGCGGCAGTGGCGGCACGGCTGGGTTCAATGCGGGTCTCGTGGCCTTGGGTGCCGACGCCGGTAGCGGCGGCAATGGGGGCAATGTTACGATCTCCACCGACAGTTCTAGTTTCATAGGCACCATCGGAAGCGGTTCCCATGCCGTTTTTGCCCAGTCGGTGGGCGGCGGCGGCGGTGATGCCGGCTTCAGCGGCGGCTTGGTTGCACTCGGTGCAAAAGGTGGCGCAGGCGGCAATGCAGGTAATATCGATGTGACTTTGGGCGGCGCCGCCCATACGAAGGGGGCGGGCGCATCGGGTGTCTTTGCCCAATCGGTTGGCGGCGGCGGCGGCAGTGGACAAACGTCTGCCGGTTTGGTTGCGTTGGGCAGCGGCGGTGAATCGGGGGGTGACGCCGGCAATGTTTCGGTTACGGTGCAAAGTGGCGGATCCATTTTGACGGAAGGCACGGCTGCGCGCGGTATCGTGGCGCAGTCCATCGGCGGCGGCGGCGGTGATGCGGGCACGACCGGCGGGCTCGTTGCACTCGGCGGCAGCGGCAGCAAGGGCGGCAAATCCGGAACAGTCTCCGTTATCAGCGATGGAAACGTCACAACGAACGGTGACGGATCGGATGCGATCTTTGCCCAGTCGGTCGGCGGCGGTGGCGGTTCCGCCGGATCGTCGGGTGGTTTCGTCAGCATCGGCGGATCGGGTGCAGCGGGCGGCGACGGCGGCGCGGTGACCGTTAAAAACGGCGGTAATATCGCGACTTCCGGTGAAATGTCGCGCGGCATCCTCGCACAGTCCGTCGGTGGCGGCGGCGGCGTGGCCGGCAGCGGCGGCGGTGTTTTCGTCAAGAGTGGGGCAGGCGGTAAAGGCGGAGATGCCAGTATCGGTGGTTCCTATGTGCAAACGGGCTCTGAAACCGTCCTCAGCAATGGTGGCGG
>ERZ778023.4325-NODE-4325-length-12107-cov-53.167939_pt1 | contig 12107 bp, 10 predicted proteins | sample MGYA00375753_ERZ778023 | MGnify/ENA primary metagenome ERZ778023 (study PRJEB29350, sample SAMN05389822) | bioreactor metagenome | isolation source: Ammonium sulfate bioreactor | place: South Africa: University of Cape Town | collected 2014-04-04 ...
TCCTACGTACTCACTTGTATTCACTTAATGGAGCCATGAGAAAAACTATAGTATCATATTACTCGAACGAGACAAATTAAATCGAATGAGCTAACCTTTGAATCTAAAATGTAATTTCATCTAGCCTACACGTTCTTTTCAATTAGAAGACAAAAAAAATTCGAGAGAACTCTGATTCAAGGTAAGAACGAAAATGTCATCTAAGACAACATTTTTCTTCGACACACATACACGCGTACGTACATATTGATGAATACACCTTGTTTGATTTTTTTTCTCTCTTCGTCACGACGTTCTTTCTTTCGTTCTCATTCTTTTTTTTCGCTCTCGTAGTCAATTGAATGTACGTATGCGTAGGTTTCGAAGAGAAAAGAGTATGTATGCATATTATTCAGTCACTCAAAGTGGCGGATAACATTCCATCTTCCGCCCTTCATTTACAGAAGAGCAAAAGAGGAGGAGAGAAAAAAAAACTATTAATTAAACTACGCTAACGTATGAAAATGTCAAACTGTGTGTTTTGTGATTTTTTTCTTCTTCTTCTTTGGTCTATAGAATATTAGGTCTACTACTATTGTCTCATTGTTCGAAAACGGCGATAAGAATCGAAGGAGAAAATATTTGTTCACACTGTTCGATGAGAGAGTTTTGAGTTCATACGTTTGACCCCGCTCAATAGAGTTTTACTTTCTTTTTTCTCTTCTTATCTTGTCGAGCAACAAATCAATTATCGACTGGTGTGGATTCGAAGCAAATGATGAAGAAAACAAGTGCACATATATACATATTTATCCATATGTACGTCATAAGGAATCAATCTATTTCTCTTGTCCTACGACAGTTATGGCTTGAAGTGATGAGAAGAAAACAACTATGATAATGCATTCATGATTATGTAAAAAAACAACATTCGATTGCTATGATACTGATCTCATAAACAATATACTCAATTGTTGATTATATCTTATCAGTAAATCAAATGAATCATAAAAGTATTTTATCAATCGGATTGTATACTCGTATAATTTAAATATTTGACATAAAAATTCTTTCTTCGTTTTTTTTTCTTGTGGCTGCTGCTTCTATTCTATTCTTGTTAAGACAATGAAAAATTCATAAAGAAAATTCTCTTTCTGTATGAATAAATAATTGAATAAAATATTAAATAGAGATCATAGAAATGATTATATTTTCCCCATAGCGTGAGAGAAACAATTCCGGACTAATTTCTTTTGAAAAGTTAAACTGTATAATTTTGTAATTTTGATTAAAAAAACAAGCCGTTATTCAAACAATTCGTTGACAAATGTTTCTCTCGATTATTCATTTATGTTAAATCTTCCTTCCTGTTTGACGATACGGTTTTTTGTTCATTGGCAGACTATAAGCATTGCAAATGAATGACAAGCAGAGAGAGAGAGAGAGAGAGAGAACACATCAAAACGTTCGTTCCATCTGTTTCGAGATCATCGTTAAACAAATTAGAAATCAGTCATTGAAAACGATAAGAAAAAGATATTTAGACATCTGTCAAATTAAAAAGAAAAAGAAATAGATTCATTCGATTCGATTCGATTCTGTTATTTCAAAAAAATTTGCCTAATTAAATTTGTCTTGATGATGAGCGTCGTTGCGGCACAAAATCAATTTGGATTTCAGTTCGATCGACGGAGTCATTTTAATGTGATATTTTTCGACTTAAAAATGCACGATAGAAGAAGACAAATCAATGAGAGAACTGTTCAGGTGCTTTCGGTTGATTGAACAAATATTAAAAAGCAAAACTTTGAACCGTTGTTTCTATTTTTTTTTGTCTTTAATGTTAGCATTTGAAGAAATGACACACACGCATACAGAGATCATTTGTCTTTTTTTCTCTTTCTCAGAAAACAAATACACACAATTAATCAGGTATGATTTTCTTTGAAACACACAATTCTCTTGCCAATGTTTGTCTAACTATAAAAACAAAGGAGCGTATAAGTAAGAAGAAGAGAAAAAAAATCGGGAAAAGTCCGTACTCATTTACTTTCTTAGTTGATTGAACTAGTTACGAGTTAGATTTATTTTCCGTTTGTTTTCTCTCTCTCTCTCCTTCAGCCGATAATTATATTGGAGATAAAATGCTAGAACGAAAATCCTCACGATAGGCAAATTTTGACCGCTTGCTGATTCAATTCAATTTCCTAATTGTAATAATGCGTTCGCGCGCGCGAGCGTACAACAAGAAAGAGAGAGAGAGGAGGGAGGAAAACGTCTTCCGTTTATGATCAGTTATTGGCTTTAAATTGTAAAATGATGATTAGAAGAACTCATCATTCATGAGCTATTCTATTTGGATAGAGACTGACAAAACGTCATTATTATTCACACTCGTTCATAAAGATGATTATCACATCGATCTTTGGTCTATCTTAAAGTATTGACGAAAAACGTCTTATGTCAATATATTGATGTCGTGAGCTACAAACATTTTTCTTCTTTTCCTCCGTTTTTTTTGGTTTAACATATAAATTAATTCTTTTTTTTCCTAGTTGTTCATTCTTGCTATAATGGTCGACAATGTAAAGATGATTTTCCCTTTCTTTTTCTCTCTGTCTCTTCCTCCGTTTTCTTTCTCATTCACTAATCATACTAGTTTTTTTTGCCTTTTCTGCCTATCGTATTAAAAAAAACGCAAGTATACATATCGATGAGGGACATTGGGAGAAAAAAATAGAAAGAGAAGATTTTTCTTCTGCCTATTTGTTACTCTTTCATAGTCTCGTTTTTTCTTTCTTCTCTCTGTTACTATATTTTTGGAATGCATTTGCAGAAAGTGTGTGTGTGTGTCAATATAACAGTCATAGTCCTCATTAAGCGATCTGTTTTTTTTTCTCCTTGAATTTTTTTTTCTCTCCTTCGTCTTGTCACAAGTGTGCTTACTCATTCTTCCAGATCATTATTCCTACCAAATGCAATACAGTCACCAACAGCCATTACCATCGTCACATACATATTTCACTCCTATTCAAACAACATCATCAATGCAATATGCAACATTGTATCCAACAGCAGCACCGACCGTTCTTCCTCCGCCTCCGCCTACTTCGTCATCATCATCATCGTCAAGTTCGTCAATATCAACACAACATAAACGACCGCCACCACCACCACAACACAATAATCATTTATCATCTCAATTAACACCTATACAACCGGCAAGCTCGTCTTATATGTCGCCCATTGCTTCGCCAACAACCTATATGTCACGTGGTTCAACATCACCTTTATCCGATCTCAAAGATACCGATACAGTTAAATTATTTGTTGGACAAATACCACGACATTTAGAAGAACATGATCTTCGGCCTATATTTGAAGAATTTGGACAAATTTATGAATTGACTGTTCTCAAAGATCGTTTCACGGGCATGCATCGTGGTAGGTGCCTTGTTTGAATTGAAAATTGAAATCGATTTCACACGCGTATTTCCGTTACTTATTTGTCCATTTGAGCGGCTAGTCAATTTCAATCTTTTAATGTTGTTCACGTTAGGTAGACATGACAAGTGGGAGAAGAAAGAAAGAAAGAAAAATCAATCGATTGATCATATTTGTGTGTGTGTGTGTGTGTGTGTTGAGGTCGCGTGCCACCAGCCATCTGCCTAAGCGGAACATGAAATAGAACATAATACATTTCGACAACTTGTTAAATACATTCGCGTTTGTCAGAACGAAAAAAAGAACAAGAACAACATTCGATGGCATAAGGTGATTTTTCTCAGCTTATATGTCCGAGACGGCGACATTAATCATGAGTTTCGATATTTTTTTTCGCGTTCTGCTTCCTTGACAGATGGTCAATTCGAAAATTTAGTTGAGACACTTATTCACAAGCAAATTTCTAATCATCATGTTGCTCGATACCTACGATGGTACGAATCGAAAATATTTTTTCCAATATTCGATGTTTTCTATTCGTTTTAGGATGTGCTTTTTTAACTTATTATCATCGTGATTCAGCACTCAAAGCTCAACAAGCACTGCATGAACGTCGCACGCTGCCTGGCGTAAGTATCGTTCAGATGTCACTAGTTTAGTTACTCAGCAACATTCACCCGAGAAAATCATCTAGCAAACTAAATTCTCCATTCAGAAATAACGTGTTCAATTTTTTCTATTCAGTCGATGAAAATCAAGTTCGTCTGTTAGCTTTGAATACCTGTGGGATTCGATTATTGACAAAAGACAGCTATTTCATTTACAGATGTTTAGTTGATAAGTCTTTTTATACTTTCTCGATTAAATAAATACGGTTTCCATACGCTTTATTTTTCATCGTCACACGCAACAAACTCATTCATATAGATGTGATTTTTTTTATGCTTGACGTTTTTTTTTTTTGCTTCGCATCGCCTTTTTTTCCTCGTTCTTTTCTCTCTCTCGTTTTTTTTCTTCGCTGGTGTTCGGAAAATTACTTCGAGTTTAGAGAGAATACGAGAAGAAAAAAGAAGAAGAAGAAGAAGAAGAAGAAATAAGCCATTATTGTATCGATCTACTCCGACTGTGCGTTTATTTGAACATGCTTTTCAATTCCGACTAACCAACGTCAGTTGGAGAGCGCGATACAAACGCGCAATGAAAAGAAAATATCGTGACAACAGCATTGATACGTCTCCTGCTTCGACATCGTCTGAATCTCCAACTCTAGTCGTAAGTTAAAAAGAAGAAAGACGTTCATTCTCTCGTTGATTACATACGCTTGGTCGAAATAATTGTGCTTAGTAAAAGGACACGTGTCAGTTTTCTTGTTCATTATGATTTTGAACTCAACGATCGAGTTGACGACGAGAGAAAAACATGCAGATGGTCAGTAAACAGCTCGTCGATTCTGCTGCGGAAATCGCCGCTGGCGAATCATCACGAGCGTGTGCTTTCGAGCTAAATCATGTTGAAATCGAAAGAGCATCATGCTTTGCAATTAATATTTCAAGCTCCACGTTCCAATGCTCCTCCTTAGGTTAAAACGGAAATGCAACGTCATTGACTGAATAGTCATCGCATCATTTTAGTTTCTAATTATGTAGCTCAGGAGAGACATGCGCATAGAGAAGATTAGAGAATGATAGAGAGAAACGACGAAAGAAAAGTAGAAGAAAATGATGAAGTAGAAAAAGAAAAAAAAACGAGTCGACGGAGACGACGTTGTCACAGAAAAATTGAAGAGTAAGAACATGATAAAATACTGCCAAGTTTGCTAACATCTTCAATTCTAAGGAAAAGCAAAATTCTTATATTAATTTTCATCATTTTAGATGAGTCGACCTATTCAAGTCAAGCCAGCTGATAGCGAATCACGAACAGGTAATCAATTCATTGGTTCTTTCTCTTTGATATCTTATAACGAACGGATCGTTTATTTATTGGTCATTCCATTTTCACATACACATACACACACACGCGCATAACACCTTAGTAGAAACGAGAAGGAAATGAACAAAATTTTGCTAATGAGAAAAGAAACGACGGAAATGAGGCGGCATCAATCGGAGTTTATTTTCTCAAGACAAAGAATGAAATCAAAATAAAAAATCTGCCAATTCTTCCGGTTCTCTCTCATAATCTTTTTTGATTAGTACCTACTGATATGATTCTAACGACAGCAGCAGCAGCCGCGACAACAGAATTTCATAATGTGAGTTATTTTATATCGATGGTAGTTCTTATTTTGATGGTGCCTGTGTTGTTGCTGATTCACTTCATCTTTTTTTTTTCTATATTCTCTAAAATCAATGGTGTCATGTCAAATCGTCGTGCTGGTTCTTTTTTTCATTGTGCTCAGTCTTATCGTTGTAAAACCAAAAGTACATCACCAACATACGTATCTTCTCGTCTAATGATTATCTTTGTTCTCTCTTTTGAATTGCCAATATTTTCCCCCCGTTTTTTCCTGTCATTTTCGTCATATTACACATACACACATATACATTAGGTTAATTGTTCAATGAAAAGAAATTTCTTCTTTTTTTTTCTTCTGAAAAGAAACAAATTGTCCAATCGGTACGAGAGAAGCAGCAGCATCCTCTTTTTTTTCTTTGATAGACACAAAAAAAGGAGACTAATAAGATTTTCTCATCGTCGACGCGCTCGTCGTGAAAAAAAAAGAAACTTGACCCAGCAGAAAAAAAAGAATAGAACGACGGATAGCTAGCTAGGTATTTGCTGAGAAAAAGAAAGAGAAAGAGAAAGAAAAATAGAGACAGAGAGAGAGAGAGAAAAAGAGTGACTACTTTTTCCGGTCGACAAAAAAAAACGAGAGAATAGAAGTAGACGCTGGGGATTTCCGAGCGCAGAAAAAGAAAGAAAATTTCTTTTTACATCTTCATCAGCGTTCTCTTTCGTTTCCATATTACTCATAAATGATGGTCGTAGCCGGCACAGCATCAGCATCAACTGCTCAAACTCAATATTCTTCATCAGCAATTAATCGAGTTCGCAATTTAGGTGAGAAAATAATAAAATTTCATTTCAAATCGATTTCGAACTCCTATGTGAGTAGAATAACCGATGAATTCGAGGTGAAACATGTCATATGTCACTATGCATGATTAATAAACTAGTTTATCCCGCTCGACAGACAGGCAGACAGTGAAAATCAATCGAGTTTGGAATACGTATATGTGTGTATGTATGTGTATGTGGACAGATGACAGATGTTTTTCGATTGTTGACCATGTAGAAAATACTAATGGACGCGTCATTTTTTTTCTTTGTTTTGTTTGTTAAATCAATAGAGGATCGAAAATTATTCGTGGGAATGTTGAATAAACAAATGACTGAAGAAAATGTTCGAACGATATTCGAACCGTACGGAACAATCGAAGAATGTACGATTTTACGCGGACCAAATGGCGATAGTAAAGGATGTGCATTTGTCAAATATGCGACTCACAATGAAGCTCAACAAGCCATACAGAATATTCATGGAAGTCAAACATTTCCAGGTGCATCATCATCTATTGTTGTTAAATTCGCTGATACAGAAAAAGAACGACAATTACGACGTATGCAGCAATTAGCTGGACCACTCGGACTCCTATCGAATCCATTAGTACTTCAACAGATCGCTGCCAATTTAAATTATCAAGGTTACACACAAATTCAACAACAAGCGTTATTAGCATCGTCAACCGGTGCTCATCCAACAGCGTATACGACGATACCAGTTTTAACTACATCTGGTCAACCAATGAGTAACGGAACGATGACACCATCGACAGGTAAATTAAACAGTGTTCGATTAAGTTTTACGAAAATAAATAAATAATTCTTAAGGCGAGTGCGACAATATGGACTTTCCGAATTGTTCATTAGTTAATGCATCACCTGTTAACAATGGACCAGCAACGATTTATCAAACAGCAGTCACTGGTCCGAATGGTCAACCAGCTGATTTATTCTCATCGGGAATGCAATATCCAAGTAAGATCTCAAGTGAAAAACAAAAAACAGCTAAAAATTCATTTCGATTCGTCTTTCAGCAGTTGTTGGTCCAACAATCGATACAGCTACTGGTATTCAATTACAACCTGCTACTGCTTATACGACATTACCAGCTCAATATCCGATCTACACTCCAACAGCAATCTATTCTCATTTGCCAACAACAACACTCATTCCAGGTGCATTGGCATCACCAGGCAAAGAAGGTTTGTGTTTTGTTTCGAAATTCTCTTTCGATGAAAAAAAGATCCTTTCGTTCTCTTCGATTTCTAATGTGTTTTGATAAAGACGAAACAAAGAAAAAAAAAGGAACTAATTCGATTTCGATTTCTTAGCTCTACCACAGTTCTTCGGCCCTGACGGTTGTAATCTTTTCATCTACCATTTACCACAAGAATTCGGTGATTCCGAACTTGCATCAATGTTCATGCCATTTGGCAATGTTATATCGGCTAAAGTTTACGTTGATCGAGCGACTAATCAATCCAAATGTTTTGGTAGATATGAGATATTTTCTTTGAGAAAGAGAATTTCGGGATAAAGATAAGAGATCTTGACGATGAGAACGAACGAAAAAAATACAAGATTTGAATTCTGTGCTGGATCGCCGCATCAAGTTGTGAGAAATATTTGAAAATGAAAGTTTTTTGAATTAGTTTTATTTGATGTTGTGATGTGACAATCCAATACAGTTTTCTTCTCTAGTTTTTTCTTCTTCTTCTTGTCTGTGCATCTCTCTTTCTTTTTCTCTTTCTTTTTTTTCTCAAAGATAAACAAATGTACATCGTACTAATCTCGTTTTTGTTTTTCAGGCTTTGTCTCCTATGATAATCCACAATGTGCTCAACAAGGTAGTTCAATTCTAAAACATTCTTTCGTGAGTTTTTTTTCATTTGCTGTTGTATTTTAGCCATACAATCGATGAATGGATTTCAAATAGGCATGAAACGTTTGAAAGTTCAATTGAAACGTCCGAAAGATCTTGCCAAACCATATTAACTCATAAAAACACAGACACACAGTGCATTTTTCCTTGGTTTTCTAGTCATATGATCATTTGTTCTATGTAAATAAGCATTCCTAACGACGAATTGACAATCGATGATGTCTGTGTGTACGCATGTACATTGATTTTCATTCCAATAACTAGTCAAGACATTTTCTTCTCTTTTTTTTTAAATCTTATTCCGATAGTTCAAATATTCGAGAAAGCACATTCACATACACACATTCTTCTCTTTTGTATCATGAAAAATTTTGTTGCGTTAAAGATTTTTCTCTTTTTTTTTCTTAAAACATTTATTATTATTATTATTATTATTATTATTATTATAATTATTATTACTATTTACCCATTCTTTTTTTTTGCCGCATTAATGCTTTGTTGATTTCTAATGTTGAATTGCTGCATCTTTTTTTTCTCTTCTTTTCAAACAAGGTGGCAACAAATGCCAATGTAATCTTCCTAGTTTACTCTTTTAAGAATAAATTTAAATTAATAATTAGATATTTAATCATGAATCATAACACAACAGAAGAAGAAAAAGAAAACATATCATCGATGTTAAGTTAAACATTTTTATATGTTTTACTTGCATAATTCGGGATGAAACCGTTAAAATAAGGTTGAGATAAGTCAATATGTGGGTGATGATGTCGAGATGTTAATTCTGAGTCAGGATGTGTAAATCGAATAGTACCCAAATTGAGAGTATTCAAATTCGGTTCACTTTTAACCAAAGGTATTATTGCTTTTTTATGTTGAGCACGACGTTGATCATATTTTGCCTAAAACAAATCAAATTCATAGGAAAAAACAAAGTCACTTGACAATCTTCTCACTTTATTGTAATACATAACACCAAATAAAGCAATTGTCATACCGATAACATTTGCAGTTGTAACAGGATTTCTTAAAACTAATAATGATATGCATATGACCACGATACGTTTCGTACTATTAGCAATACTATATGACAAAGGTGATACGAGTGAGATCATGGTAAAAGCAACGACATTATGAACAAATGTGAGTACACCATCAATAGATAAATAGACAAAGATTTTCATCGCTGGATGATACGAATGCTAAATAGAAAAAAAAGCAAATCGATAATAATTATTTGAATTCGATTTTGTTTTTACATATTTGGTATTGTAGAAAAGCTCGATTCCGTCATAGAAAAACCAAAATGGAACAAATAGACACCATGAAGTTTTGGCAAGAATTTGTAACAATGCAAAATGATGAATTGATATATCTTTTAATGACTGCGCACAAACAAAAAATGAAATCGAATAGATTTGTTTTCATTCGAATTGAATTTACTTTTTTTGAATAAATATTTTGTAATGAAAAACCAAATGTCGATAATAAAGCACTGATAAGTCCAGTTAAATTAAATGAAATTTCTGTCACTGTTGCAATAATAACGCCGATAATAATCAGTAGAAGAGAAAAATAAACGGGATAAGATTGTTTTTCACGAAGTATTAAACGAGATAAAATCCTTCGAAAAGAAAAATTCATCTTTTGAAAATCAATTATATTTCGCATACACAGTAAATAACGGCATTGTTGCTTTGACAGTGTGAGCATAAGATACCGGGACTTTCCATAGACTGACATGAGATGAGACTTGGGCAAGAAATTTACCTATCGATAAAGGGACTATGATTTTGAAATAATAACTACGATTTTCATAGAGAAAATCCGGTGATGGAACTTTCCATAAACTAAATAGATTTCAACTAAGATTTAATTTTGACGTAAAAATATTCATTACCGAAGTAATGGAATACTAAGTATCCAAACACTGGATAATTGTACTAAAGTAACAGTCAACGGAAATGGAAATTCGTTGAGTAATTCTTTAATAATAACATTGCCTGCTGCTGAAACACCTGAACAATTGAAAAAGAAAAAAAAGTCAAATTAAAATTGATTTTTAAAACAAGAAAATCATATTTATTTTTGTGTACTCACCATACCAGACCATACATAATGATACGATTTGAAATGCTTCGAATACGACTGAATCTCGAATTGTTCGGATCATTCTCTTCGATTTCGAAGCATTCTATCACTTATTGACAAGACGACGAAGAAAGTGAATCTAGAAGAATGTCAATGGTACAGAGAAGTAAATAAATAAAATAAATATTAACATAACGAAAAGTAAAAAAAGAAAACAAATTTGATTTCTTTTCATTCGATTATCATTTATTCATGGACAAAACTAACGTGATAAAACCCTCAAAAACACAGTCTTTGTCAAAATCGAAATATGATGACGTCGAGACTTGTGTAGGACGTGTAAACGATTGATTCCCTCTCGTTAGCTTAACTAAACTATCATTCTTACTATTCTTTGGTTAATATTTCAGCCATAGATATCAATAGATGTCTGCATATGATAGATATTCAACTGGGACATCTATGACCGTCAACTTTTGTTCGATTGTTAGATTAACAAATAAAATGTTTGATTTCTTTGTGTCTGTCTTTTCAATCATCGTCAGATTTAGTATTGCGAAATGAAACGTTCGTATTCATCATTAAAATCTCAAGCATCGAAACGATTGAAAACAAAAGTCGACTCTTTGAAAACTCAATCGTCATTAAACTTCCTTGTTGAACAATCGAAAAATGCGTTTATTCGTTATCTTCGAATGCCACCGATCTTTTTCAAACATCAATTATATTCTCATGAACCAAATAGTCGTACATTAATCGATTGCGAACTTCAAAATATGTTTCAACAAAATCAGATACGTTTATTTCATTCAGATTTCGGCATTATGTTAATGTTTACAAGCGATTATCAATTATTAATCGAACAACAATTATTAAATTCGAACCGTTTAAAACAACATTTTATTGACAACGTCCTACCGAAATCGATACGTTTATCAATTGAAAAGAATGCTCTGGAAAATAATTTTCAAATGAATACAAATGATATTAATTTGCTTATTCAATCGGGTTTACTTCTACCAAAAGAAAGTGATCAATATTGGTTTTCAATACCTGGCCTCGCTCCGTTAGTTCGTTGTGTCGAAAAAGGTCGACGAATACTTTTACAGATGTTAGCAAGACGAACATACAGAGAAATGTCAATGAATGAATTTCGACAACGTGATACAAAGAAACATTGTTTACTAGGCTTTGAATATCATATGCACGATTTAATTGGAGCCAATCTAGCGCATATTATTGATACACCTACAGGTTCGGTTGTACGAATCGGTGGAGAAAAAAATTGAAAGTCAAATTTGTAATATTTATTCGCCTTTTCTCAAAAATAAAATTTTAGGAAATAAAAGAATTGAATTTTTTTCACATAATCAATTTATTAATAATTTTAACATTAAACCAAAAAAACATAGAATATAAAAAAGTACAATATTCTATGATGGTAAGTCTACGTAAAGGCTAAATAATAAAATGAAGTTAAGGAGAAAAAAAGAACGAAACATGATCTTTCCAAGGAAAAAAGAAGCTTAAGTACTGTTCATGATGAAATCCAGCGAGTTTTTCTGGTTTTGAATGTTATTTATTAATTATTTAATAGCTTGATGATGATGAGCTGAATGATGATGATTCGTAGCTTGAACCACCA
>ERZ778023.4326-NODE-4326-length-12106-cov-6.661522_pt1 | contig 12106 bp, 14 predicted proteins | sample MGYA00375753_ERZ778023 | MGnify/ENA primary metagenome ERZ778023 (study PRJEB29350, sample SAMN05389822) | bioreactor metagenome | isolation source: Ammonium sulfate bioreactor | place: South Africa: University of Cape Town | collected 2014-04-04 ...
CTGGCGAAGCAGGGTCAGGAGAGAGAGGAAGCCAGGAGGGCCGAGGACAGGGAACACCAGGACGAAAGACAGCGAGAGAACCGGCAGCTGGCAGAAGATAGGTGTGCAGAAGAGCACCGTCAAGTCCATCAGACGTTGTGATTATTTTTGTTTTTATTTATTTTTTTTTTTGGGTTTTTGCTAAGGCAATGCGAATCTGCGTTTTTTTTTTTTTTTCCCCTCTCTTCACGTTGTTTTTGTTATGCAAATTCAAAATTGACGGTACAAATTCAACGAGGAGCCCTCTGCCTTCCAAGTGTTATCAAACCAGATACAGAGCACTCTGACAAGAAACAAAGTGTAGGAGGACTAAGGGGAGCATCTACTGCCCTCCTCCAAGTTCCAAAATCACTGCATAGAACCTGACAGTTTTCTTGGGGACGGGAGGGAACAAACTCAAGGTGCTCCTCAAACAGTACCTACATGTCCCGTTTCCAAGGCAACATAGAATCTTTGTAGGGGTTCTCAACATGCCTGTTCTTGTGTTGACAAAGTTCCAGCAGTGGGAGCATTCCATTTGTAGTGGTGTGACAAGTACTACTCTTTCTGGCTCTGTGGCTGCCTGTTCCTCATTTTCCTTCCTCTTCTCTCTCAGTCCTTGTGTTTCCTTTCCTTGTGCAATGTGGCATCTTGAGGTTGTCAAAGAGCTGCTGGAACCCTTGCTTTGTAAGGGCCAGGGCTAACAAACAAAAAGGATGGGGAAGGGCTACACACGGCCACAGGGGTGCAAAAAGGCCACACCAAGTGGCGGTAACTACCTCTTGTGAAGGTACAAAACAGAGCCATCACTGAGAATGCCATGAAAAGGATGATAGAGTGGTAGGGGTGTACTGCCAATTTTGAATTTGCATAACAGACAAAAACAACGCGACGGGAGGAAAAAAAAAAACACAAATCCTGTCCACCTCTAGGCCACGCGGGCTTTCAGAAATCGAAAGGGAGAACCCAAACTTTTCAGTCAGCGGGCAGGTTTGCATGGGTGTTACAACCCCTTCATACACGGGGAGAAGCAACTCAATCAGAAGAGGAGTCGCCAATGCATGTACATCCCCCGTGTACCAAACATCGAACAAAATCATCACAAGCAAACTAGAGTGTCCATACACTAGACAGCCCTTCCTCCTCTCCCATACTGTTGAGGTTTGAAGGGGGAAAAAAAAAAAAAGGGGAGGGGGACTTCCGCATGCCCCAATTTTCGCAAGTTCTTGTTCCTTCGTGCAAAGCTTCATCATTGTGTTTCACACTTCCATTAGTTATAGGATTGCTGGCAGTGTTTTGTGTGAAGCGTGGAAAAGAACTGTTCCGTCAAAGTCGTCTGTGTTGTTTTGCCTGACATTGCTTGCCCTTGTGTGCATGCAGCAAGCAGATGGATGGTATGCTATTGTATTCACGACAGAGCCTCCACGGGGGGGGTGTGTAGCGGACGTTCTTTGCAACCCGCACGACCAACAGAATTTCTAAAGATGGGGCCAATAGGATAACAACATGGAAAGTCATGTGCTCTGGGTATTTCTGGTTATTCCTCCGTTTCTTGCAAGAGGATCTCAAAAGTTTACCACAATCCCCCTTTGGTCGATGTTGTTCAGGCATGGATCCTCTCACCAACAACAATAATTTTTATCAAAACACCTGTCCGACAGGAAAACCAGCCAACGAGCCCAAAAAACCTTGCCAGAACGGGTAAAGTGCCTGTCTCAACAAACCCCTTCCCTCCCCCTTCCTCCAAAACCAACAACATTCAGTTCCAAAGGATCCCCACAGACAGACCTCCCTTCACCATTGGTGATTTGAAGCACACCATCCCAGCACACTGCTTCGAACGGCCTTTGTTGACATCCATCCGATATCTTTTGGTCGACGTCGCCAGCATTGTTGCCCTCTACTCCCTCGCGGTCATCCTTTTTGCCAGCCATCCGTCGCTTCCTTCTTTCATCCCCTATGTTTGGTGGCCTGCCTACTGGTTGGCCCAGGGCTGCATCATGGTTCCTCCCTCCTTCAATCGCTTCTCATTTTTGTCAATCTGAATTCCCTTATCTTCTTTCTTTCTTTCTTTCTCTCTCTCTGTTTTTTCTCCCCTTTTTCCTTCTATTTATGGTGTAGACAGGTTTGTGGGTGCTCGCCCATGAATGCGGTCATGGTGCGTTTTCTTCACACGAGTGGGTGAACGATCTGGTTGGCTTCGTGTGCCATTCCTACCTGCTGGTGCCCTACTTTTCCTGGAAAACTACCCACGCCAAGCACCACAGCAAGGCTGCCAACATTGGTGCAGATACAGTGTTTGTCCCTCGCTTTAAGAGAGAAAACGAGGAGTACGTGTCTCCCCGCTCTTTTTTTTTTTTTGTTTTGTAGCTTACTGTGCTCACCTTCCTTTCCTGGTACCAGAAAACAACCGATCATATTGACCCTGATCAAGATCATCATCACACTGACAGCTGGTTGGTATTTGTATCTGTTTTTCAACCAATCTGGGGCCAGTAGGCGCTCTTGGCCTCGACCCAATCATTTCAATCCATATTCTACTCTATTTCCGGCAAAACTCCGTCACCTGGTCATCCTCAGCGATGCTGGGTTACTGGTCTGTGTCGGGATGCTTGGATTTTTTGCGTGGAGTTATGGATTCTGGTGGTTGGTTGTGGTGCATCTGATTCCTTACTTCCACATGAATTGTTGGTACGCTTCTTGGTCCTATCCTCAAAAACTCACTTTCTCCCTCTCTCCCTCTCTCTCTCTCTCTCTCTTCTCCTTTCTTTCAAATAGGTTGGTACTGATCACGAGAACACAGCATACTGACCTGAAAGTTCCTCACTTCCGCTCAGAAGATTGGAATTGGCTACAAGGAGCTTTGGCGACTGTAGACAGGTTTTTTTTTTTTTTTTTTGAAATGAAACCTATGAAATGCATAGCTAATTTCATTCCTTTTTGCTAAAAGGGATTATGGCCTTTTGAACATTCTGTTCCACCACATTGGGGACACCCATGTGGTTCATCACCTTTTTCCCAAGATCCCCCACTACCATGCTCAAGAAGTAACAAAGTAGGAGAATCTTTTTTGTTGTTAAAGTTGCTTTCCTCATATCTTTACACACAAACACACAACACAACAGGGCAATCATCCCTGTGTTGGGTGAATACTATTGCAAGGACGACAGGCCTCTTTGTGTTGCCATGTGGGAGGCTACCCATCATTGCCGGTATGTCAGTGAAGTGCCAGACAACACGCTTCTGTGGTACTTGAAGAGCGGCTAAAAAAAAAAAAAACAAAAAAGAAGAGAACACCAAACCAGTGTACTTTCATGATGGACTGACCACCTACAGTTTTCTGTAAATAGTTTCTTTGTCTATATTTTCACAAAGCCCTTCCTAATTATGCTATTACGTTGTTGTAATTGTTGGAAGTGGGACACGGTAGGAGAATCACAGAGCAAGAAGCTCGGGGGGAGGAGGTTTATTCCGCGCCCAGATCGCCGACAGAGAAGAAAACCAGAACACATTTCCTGTAACTTGATCACGGAGAAGACTGACTTGTCATTGCCGCAGTGCGCACGGTTTCATCCAACAGGTACTGCTGTGGATGCCGAACTCATGAAGTACAGTAGCTATCCCACACTCTCAGCCAATGCCGACCCTTGTACATTCTGGCGAGACTTGGAGAAAGCAGGTTGTCCCAAACTTGCTGGGTTGGCAAGAGAGCATCTCTGCATCATGCCATCATCTGCTCCCGTTGAGAGAGTATTCTCCAAGAGTGGATGGTTTGTGTGTAAGAGGCGGTGCAAAATGTCAGGGGGAATCCGTTTCTTTGTTGACCTTTTTGGGACTCAACAAACACCACCTTACACCAAGAGGTGAATAAATGGCTTGCTATCGGCTTATCGGCTCTTTTCTTATCAGCTCGGAGCCAATAACATCGAGCCTTTAAGCAACACTGGAGCATGGTAAGCAGAAATTCAAATACTAAGAAACATTTGAGGGACAACTCCTAGTGGTGGATCCAGAATGATAATTGACACGAGGAAGGCTGAACCAGCCTCGCACGTGTCAATTATCATTCTGGATCCTGCCCAGTGCGACATCAAGATCATCAGGACTCTTGGTTGTCTGCATAATCGTTTCCTCAACCTTTCCAATCTCCAATCTCCCTCTCAGAATGTTCCCAACACTCTCCATAACCAATCATGGAGAGGGAACTTTCTTAATTAAGTTCTGTGTCTCTTCAGTGAGACTATAAATTCCCCAACTAGTTCTTTTATTCTTTGTACTCAGACACAAGCAATAAACTCACGCCGCTTGTCACAGTCTTCTGCTCCGACTTTGTCCTCCCACATCATCCTGATACTCTCTGTTAAGGATGTTGTAGGTGTATTGTAGGAAAGTGAGCACTTGTCGGAAAGAAGAGAGGGGGAGGAACTTTACACAAGCAAGCCACGTTGGATATGCTTTCTGTCCTGAGCAGATAAAGTTCTCCTCAGGGTGAGAAAGGAATTCATCATTTGGCCTCGTAGCCAAGCCTGCGTTCTCGGGTCGGTCACAAGTCGATCCGAAGGGTCCCGTCATCCGTTTCCATGTCCTCCTCAATCACCAACAACGAGAGGGGAAGGGGGGGGAAGGCGAAAAGTGGTGATGAATCATCCCCAAAGAACGGAAGAAAGAAGCGTAAGCGCAATTGGCTTGGAGGAAAAGAGGACCCAGCAACATGCCAAGAGGCAACACACGGTGAACTAGCGACGACCGAAGCGAAAACCTTCCTATCCCTTTCCTTCTGAGACAATGGTGTGGGTGTGTTGTTTCTTTTTTGTTCCTTCCCTACCCACAGGTGTTGACACACAATGCATTAGTAAATGATCTTTCTTGAACTGCCTCTGCTCAACAAGTGCAGCTGTTGTGATATGGTGACCGAAGACAGAGGGCTATGGCTTGCATCGCGGGAATATGGTGGGCTTGAAGCCAGGCAGCATGGTAATGCCACGCCATACCTCTTTGTTGGGGAGGTACCCAAGGTCCTGAAGATACGGAAATGGCAGAGAGTGGAACGGACATCAGCACAACCTGTTGAGAGACACTGGAAGCTCGTGCACATCGAAGGAGAACTCAAGACGAGAAGCAAATCCTGATATCGAAGCTGAAAGAACGCGCAGCATACCTCTTCGTCATAATCGCTTTCCAGAAGTCGACTCACCAAGGCTGGGTGACTCCATTGCTGGCCGTTTTCAGTCGCCCCAAAGAAGACAAAGCCAAGCTGCGAAAGGAGGTGTAGACCAGATGTCTTCACGTCGCGCCCACGCTGGCGCCCAAGAAACAACTCGAGGCCTATTATCAATAGATGAAGCAACTTTCCCCACCCAAAGACGAGGACCTTTACAACCTCCTGTTCGTGGGCCCTTCAGATGCCGGGAAAAGCACGCCATCAACTCGCTCATCAGGGGGATGGTATCTCTCTGCAAGGTTACTGCAGGCGACTACGTAGGCACAAAATGCCTCCAAGATTTGGAACTCACAATCCCACCAAATAGTTCCCAAGAGAAGATTGAGCACACCCTTTCGGGCCATTCCGTTTCATTGACACTTGGGATCCTGATTGTCAGGTGGTGAGGCAAAATACTACCCGAAGTTTACCACGCATCACATCACCCGTGTCAGCGCTACTTCCGAATATGTCGTGCTGGGGAGGTTGTCTTACGACTGGTTGCAGCTCGCCACCTTTGTGGAGAAGGAGAGGCTCACCAAAGAACTTACCGAGAAGGTGCAGTCCCTAGAGAAACGTGAGCAAGCGATACTCCGCAAGCAAAAAACTCGAAGAGGAAGAGCGCATGCTTGCCGAACGTCTTAACACGCAAAGGAAGCGAGATGGAGGTATGCTCTTGTTTCTTTTGTTTGCTGTACTAGTCTAAAACGTCCTGTTCTATAGCGATACGCGGAAGCAAGGGCCCTACAGATGTACTGGTGTGGGACTCAAACGAAAAGGTTTACCGTTGCGTGCTTATCTGCTCTAAGGCGGTTGATGACGTACGCGTGCACAAAGATATCCTTCTCCTCACCGAAGGTACGAATATCCACGAGTTTCAGATCATCGTAGCTAGCAGTACTCTGCACGAGTATGCCACCTCCAATCCCCTGCGGTGGATACGATGAGCAACAACTTCTAGAGCGCTCTACCGCTTCAGTGAGGACTCAGCAATAAAGCTGTGCTTTGTCACAGTCGCATTCAAATTCTTCGGCCTCATTTCCCTCTTCCTCAACTCCCTTCTTTCTTTCTTCTTCTCCCTCTCTTCAGTGAAGGTCGACACATTTCTCCCCATTTACCAAGGTCCTTGCGCTGTCCGCCAGCTTTCACTCCCCCAATTTCCCCCCCCTCTCCTCTTTGATGTATTTAACAGGAGGCAGAGAGGGACAAGGAATCGGAGAAAATGGAGAGAGTGAAGGTGAGAGAAACACAGGGAGGGAAAATGGAGAGAGTGAGGGAGAGGAAGAGGGAGGGGAAAAGAATAGACAGTGGCGAAGCGAGAAGAGAGGAGAAGGAGGTCCTCTCTTGGATGAACGAATAAGTTTATTTTGCTGCACCACAGACTGGTGTCATATTTAAGGATCAGAAGACCTCGCGGTCCCCAGGGGAAAATGCCACAGCGTTTCTTATAGTTTGTTTTCGTATGGTTATTTTACGTTAGTTCATCAGTTGATGTGTTCATATTTGCATGCCGCCCCCGATTTGCATTGACTCGAGGCGTAAACGCACAGCGTACTTTGCGCAATTCGCGTGCGCCGTGTGCGTACTTGCATGAAGTACTCCGTAAACTAAGAGAAAAAGAAGAAAAAAAGAAGTTAATAAATAATATCAGGAGCACGTAAACAAAATAATTTATAAAACGAAAAATAAATAAATTAAAAAAATAAATTACTTACCATCCCCCATCACGCTCCCAGTGTTTACATATTTTCGTTTTGTAAAATTCTCCAGCAGGCAAGATGATCTCCTCACCATTATTCGAGCAGGAAGGGGCGGAACTCGTTGAGGATGATTGCCGAGGCAATCTGCTATTGTAGTTACCTGTTGTGTTTCTGCCCCATTCTCTAGCTTGGGAATTATCCCTGTGAGCTGGCTCCCTTTCTCTCTCCTTCTCCCTGTTGTTGCTTCCTCCTCCTCTTCCTCCGGACCAGCTGTCTCTCTCTCTCTCCCTCTCTCTCTCTCGCTCTTGGTCAGAAGATTTATGGTCGGCTATTATGGCAGATCCTTCTGATCGGGCGATGTTGAGGGTTTTTGTGTGGCGGGGATGAGTGTTGGGGGAGAATCGAACAGCTTTCGAGTCTCTTGAAGCACCTCATCGAATTGATTCATCGCACTGAATGCGATCTGTATATCCATCTCGTTTTGTGCGACCTGTAAACTGACTACCGAGTGCACTACAGGACTCACTGTTGCCTTGAGATGAAAGAAGGGATTCAATCGACTTGGCGGGGAGATGAGGCTTTTCAACTTAATCAACATTTCCTGATGATATGATATCATATCATCAAGGAGAAGAAGAAATCATCAATTCAAGTCAATGACAGAAGGGGGGGGGGAAGGGAAGTTACCTCCAATCGAGCGAGTCCGTGTAGGTCTGATATTCCATTGTATCGCAAGAGGGCAACGGCAATGTATTCGAGTGCGAGTCGAGTGTTGAAATAAAACTCCTTTATCCCATGAGAATCTTTGGATGGCCAGACGATCAACTCCGGCGCACAGCTAACCATTTGTTTGACTGATTGTTCCAAGCCTCCAACTTTATCGTACAAGGATTCACAGCGCCCAGATATTCGCTTTTTTGTTTTGGGAGGGGGAGAGGGATTAGTTTTTTTTTTTTTTTTTTTTTTTTTAAGCCCCTTTGTACGAGATACTGACCTTCATAGTCGCTAAAAACGATAACAACTCTTCTTGATGACTCTCCTGAATGTGTCTGAGTTTCTCCTTGTGTCTGCGGAAACTGTTTTTACAGTAATCGCAAGTGTGTAAGGGAAGGTCCGCCATCTCTTTCTCGATCTCAGCACATAATCTGAGAAACACACCGGGTCTCTCCTCTTCGAGTGTTGAGAGATTATCCAGTGCCGCTTGCAATCGAGTGTTCAGCGCTGGCGATCGTTCTGCGGACGTTTCCGTCGATGAGGATGTTGGTGTGGTGGGTGCGGGGGGTATGAGTGTAGGTGTGCAAGCAGCAACCTCTGCAGTAGGGGTAACTTTGTGTTACAGCTCCATTCTATTTTCTTGCGTTCTTTCTATTGAAACTTTCCTTTGTAGTTCCCCTTTGGTTCCGGTCGAAAGTTGGAGGGTGGAACTTCCAACAGTGGAAAGTGGAAATTTTTTCAGCTCAATGTTGGAAAGTTCGAAAACGTTTCTTCAAGGAAGGCACAAGTTCGTGTCTTTCGTCGAATTTTTCAGACACCATGAACCAGCCACAGCTCTCTGCCGAAGACCTCGCCGCTCTCCGTTCCTGCACCTCCACTCTCCAAGCGATCCTTACCCGCTTGCCAGCATCGGACCAGGAACTGGTATTACGCTCTCCTGACAACCAGCAGCTTTTTGTAAGTGTTAATTTTTGAATTGTGAATCGGATGCTAAATATTAACTGATTATTTCGTTCACTCCTAACAGATACCAACCCAGCCCACCAAGGAATTGCAGATCCTCCCACCCACAAACATCGTCGTTCCTTCTACCAATAGAGTTCAGGACATGATCACGTCCTCATTTGAACAAGAACACGAAGGGTACAAATGGCGCACAGAAAGAGGAGGATGGACAAAAGTGAAGGATGGTGAGCGTGCGTACCTCACTTGCGCTAGCAAACGAAAAACAAACCGCACCGCACGATTACAGAAGACAAGGACCTTCTCTTTTGGCCGACAGATTTTGATCCACACCGTTAAGGGCGAGCACAATCACGATCCCCCTTGCCGAAACCCCGCTCTCTAACGATGCACACCGACATGCGCGAGAACTCTGCAAGATCCTTCCTGCAGGTCGTGCTCATGAGCAAATCACCAGAGAGCTACGAGAGCTAGGAGAGGAAAGCACCCCAGCCAATACCCCGACCCGCACACAGCTCCACCGCAAGCGAGTCTATCAGAATCGCCGCCATTTTCCTACCTCCGATGCCATTCAAAACATCAACCTGATGCATGGCCCAACAGGTTTCTTGGAGAACTCTTCCTATCCGGTTGTGCGCATTATCTTAGCGAGCCAAGCTGGATTGAAATTACTCCGACAGCATGGTACCAATATTTATATTGACACCACTTTCAAGCTAATTGAACAGGACTTGAAACTAACAGTAACACTTTATTCCCACATTTAATCATTATCTAACTGATCGTTATAAACCTAGGTTGTGTTGGTGTCAGCTGAAGGATGCCAATACCAGTGGCATGGATGATTTCTGATAACACAACCGCCGACACATATGAGAGATTCTTCACCTGTATTTCTGCACCTTCTACAAAGGACGGGCTGTCACGCTTTCACCCGACCATCGTTTTGGGCGATTATGATCAGGCGATACAATCCGCTGTCTCTAGAGTATGGCCTACCACTCAATACTGTGGAGATTATTTTCACTTCCTCCAAGCGAATGTGCGATGGTTCAAGAAGAACACGCGCGAGGAAGCGACGCTGCTTGTGAAGATGTTGCAGGTGTTGTGGCATTCGCCGACGTCTTCTTCTTTCCTGAGCAATAAGGAAGACTTCTTCCGATATTGGACAATCAACAACACCTTTTATGCCAGGTATTTCGTTGGTACTTGGTTAAAGCACTATCCTCCCGTCATGTGGATGAAGAGTGGCCGAGGGAATGCACCATCTGGCGATCAAATCCTTGAAGGATACAATAATCGCCTTAAGCAAACAGATATGATCATCTCTTCATTTGTATTTATCTTTTCATATATTTTAGTTTTCTCTTACAGACCTGTGAAGGTGGATATGGCGGTGGATTTATTGGCAAGAGAATGTACACACCTTGAGAGCATCTTCTATGATGAACAACAGCGCAACGCGTTTATATCAGAACGCCATTCGGTTTGCACACAGCCACCCTCAGAAGGGACAATAGTAGAGCTTCTTGGCAGTGAGGGCAAGTCGGTGCCTGAAGGGGAAACTCTTCAGATAGAGGAGTTGACCGATGAGGACGCCGAAACCACAGCACCGACACCATTGTGTACTGCTCCTATCTTCTCACTGACTGCCTCGCTCCCAACTCCCATAGAACAAGGAACCGGGAAAAATTGCCTGCGGTGCAAGAGGGCTCGAGCCCAATAAGAGCTGTAGCAATCAAATGTGCCGACAATGCTGCAAACAGAACCCAAAAAGCTGCACAGTGACGTCACATCAGAGTGCTAAATGCCAACGGGTACGCCCCCATACGCTGACACAATCGATTCCGCTATCACAGATCACCGGGTGGTGTATGTGGCATATGATGGCGGGAGTACCCCCGGCCGTGTTCGTACCCTACAGCCAAAAAGCTGGCTGACCGAGTGGGTGTCCTTTCGCGCCATCGAACATGGTGCATTGAACCCACAGGAGAAGACCTATCGTGTTGATAGAATCAGCCGCTGTCTCTCCGACATCTTGGGAATGAATGTAAATACTTCTGACTGTTTAAATAAAGGCGTAGCTGCCAGTTCCAAGAAAGCAGCGCTCGTTTATGTTTAAAGTTGGAACTTGGAAAACTTGGTAGGGTGGATACTTTTTCCACCTTCCACGCTTTCCAACTTTCGAAGTGTTGCGCGATCCCGAAGTTCGTGCAAGCTTGCAATCACCCCTTTTATTGGAGGATAATGCACTCGTTCATCATTCAACAAATCTCCCAAAACCACCTAGTAGGTCACTCTCACCTACACAAAGGGGAACTCCATCTCTTACGATGACTTGTTTCTTATTTATTATAATTCAGGACCTGAAAATAAAATACCGTGGCTCTGCATCTGCGTGCCGATTTGCAGGCTGCTGGAGAGATTTGTGTAGGCCTGATTCCACGAGTGAATGGAGAGTGCCCCCAAACGAGCAGAGGAACTGCAGTTGACAGGGTCAATTAAAGAGGATCCTGCAAAGATAACTAAAGTTTGGGTGCACTACAAAGGTACGCACGTGTTTTTTTTTTTTTTTTTTGTTTTTGTTTTGGTTTTTTTGTTACAACAACAACAACAAACAGATTGCTCAATCGCCCTGAGCTCTTTGCCGAAAGCGAGACGGCCAGGAGAGGGAAGAGGCTCATCAAGAGAGGCAGAAGGCTGCACGACAAAAAGTTGCAGACCCATCTTCGTGGCTTGTTGGAAGAGACCAAGGCGATAGTCCTCAACATACAGAACGACCCCGCGACAGCGAAACTTCAATCGGACATGAAGAAACTCATCCAAGATGTGATGCTCGACGAAGAAGGCAACATTGTCCTCAAAGTATGGTACCCGATCTTTCTTTCTCTTCCTACCCTTTTTTTTTTTTTTTTTTTTTCCATGGCCGGTGAGTTCACTGGCCTCGTTGTGTCATTCCCTTTGTTAGTGTTGCCAAGTATTTGCTGGACGAGCACGAGAACGAGGAGGAAGGGAATGAAACAGCGGTTCATTTTTTTATTTTTTTGAAGGTTGGCTGTATCATTCAATAATGACTCATCTGCTCCTCAACAGATCACACCATCCCCTCCTCACTTCCTGCCAGGTTGAGCAAGTTGTTGTTCTGCTTTCCTTCCCCATGTCTTTGCCTTGAGTTGATTGTGGGTAGCCGACCGCTCAGCTGGGTGTCCTCTCTCTTCTTTCATTCAGTTGCATTTTTGCTCGCCTTTTGACCAAAAGAATTGTGCTACACGAAGATCTCACTTTAGAATCTCATATGTAGGGGAGGGAAACCTTTTGTCAATCAAACAAAAAAAAAAAAAAAAAAAAAAAAAAAAAAAAAAGCCCCTCTATGAGTGAAGGAACGACTCCTGGTCCTGAGGAGCCTCCTCATGCCAGTGCCTCCCCAACCCAACTGGCACAGCTGCAAGGGAAGTTTATGCATCGGACAGCGAAGATACAAGCGAGAGCTACGATAGAGGCCGCAAGGATT
>ERZ778023.4330-NODE-4330-length-12093-cov-52.922662_pt1 | contig 12093 bp, 10 predicted proteins | sample MGYA00375753_ERZ778023 | MGnify/ENA primary metagenome ERZ778023 (study PRJEB29350, sample SAMN05389822) | bioreactor metagenome | isolation source: Ammonium sulfate bioreactor | place: South Africa: University of Cape Town | collected 2014-04-04 ...
TAGTACTTGGATGGGTGACCGCCTGGGAATACCGAGTGTCGTAAGCTTTTTTTCTCATTTTTTGTCTTTTTACGAAAAAGAAAAACAATAGAAAAGCTTGTGATTGTTTTTACAACTGATTCCGTGAAGTGTTAGAAACCGTGAAAGTAAAAGACATTAAATCAATTAACAAGAAGAAAGCATTATTATGAAGAAGCCATTCTACTTCTAAAGGATTATTTTGATCTCAGTACGTTCTGTTTACGTTCAATCAATAGAAAAGCTGATGATGTGCTTCAATACGAAGAGACTTTATTAAAACAAAGTTTATCGATAAGTTAATTTTCAATGTGATATAACTAACAGATACAAGCATACTTTTAGGACTTTTGACAACATTATTATGCTCTGTAAAAATTTATTTAGTAATCGTTTCGGATGATTTTTTTTCGAAGATAATTTATTTCACGTTTCAAATTTATGTGAGAAGAAACAACAACTGACAAGCCAAAAGAAATTTTGATACCAACAGGAAATCAACAAAAAATTGATTGATTAAAAAGAAGGAAAAAAAGCTGAAAGCTGAGTAATTCTACAAAGATATCTAATTCCAACATTAATAACGATGTTAATCAAATATTATTATTATGATATAAAGGAACCAACAGAATCTAACATACACTGATTTAATCAAATGCTAAAGTTTTTCCTTTTTTCTAATGTATTTTCTGATTAAATATATATTAAAAAAGCTGACAGGTTTTATCTTGGACAAATCTAATATTTTTACATCGATAAGCTCCTATATCATAGCGTGAGAAACGCTAGTAATCGTCATTCTAATAAATTTTCTCCTTTACTTTCTCACTTGTTATTGAATGTACGTTGAGGACTGACTTTTATTTATTTTCTTGCTTTTCTATTCCTAAAAACGATAGAAGTGACGACATAGAGAACGATTCTGAGTAGGCAGTCATCGAAGTACCCGTTTCCTATTCATTTCTTTTTGTTTGTTCTTTCATTGAACATGAGAACTATGACAGTAAAAAAATCATGGGAATTTTCATAAACAAACTCTCTCTTTGACTTTCATTGCAGTTGATATAATAATAAGCAAGAAAAATGCGATCATTTCAAGTGATGCGCTGTGGACGACGTGGAATTCTAACAGCCAATGAATTAACTCAATCAATTAATCATTCGAATACTTCGACTCCAACATACAAAACTCGATCATTAACGTTCTCATTTGATCAAACTCAACGTTCCTTCGATGAAACCGATGAATCAACGACTATAAATAAGTAAATACGTCATAAACCGAGATAATTATTTGTCTGAATACGAGTCAATTGATTGATAATAGAGATGTTTTTGTTTTTTACAATACTGACATATTATTTTCATGGTTTCACTTTCTCTCTCTCTCTGTTTCTGTTTCTTTTATGCTAAAGACAAGGTTTCTAGTTATAAAAATGCATTTAAGGCAATAAAAAAGAAGAACACAATTGATAATTTCGTCGTGATTTTATACATATCATTATTGCACAAGGATAAATTACATAGCATATTTATACATCAGTACATATACCATTTTGAAAGTGAATACTTTTCACATTCTCCTATCTATTCATCCTGGATTGTTGGTGAAGTGTACTATTTACTCTTTCTATTCTTCTGTGCACACGGCCTATAGACCAAATGTGCGTCTTTTAACTATCGATCACATTTTTTCTTTTTCTTCTTCTGCTTCTTCGTTTTTGTTATTTAATGTTTCATCTCAAATGACGTCAGTCTTTTGATCACCATATGTGCAAGTAACAAGTAATCATACTAAAAAACAGAAGCTTGAAAAAAAAAGACGATTAGCTTCAGATGCATCGAATAGAAGAACTAATGATAACCAAAAAACAAGGCGAGATAGTTCCGAATAAATGTGTAACATATTTTTCAACTGAAGTATATATATATGTATGTGCCTGTGTGTGCGTGTGTGTTATTAAGTTTTTTTTTTCCTTTTTTCCAGAGAAAGTAACTAATTGACTGTATAGAGATTTTTATCCCATACGTTTGTTATACAGAAGAAAGGCAGCTAATCAATGGATTCATCAACGGCATCGTCAACGATAAATAAGTAGGTATTTAATTGTAAGATTATATTTTATTTTCTCGTTAGTCTCTTACCCATAACGAATATTTTTGACAACGTGTTTGTTCTCTTGAGGTACATTGAAGTCGAACATTCGTTTGACTAATAACAATAATAATCTCGTAGACATAAAGCGTTTAGAAACTATCTTATTCATATTAAAAGGCAAATGTATCTATTTATTTATGTGGAAAGGCAAAAAACGAATGGTCGATAGGGGAAAATGAGAAAAGAAAAAGGCAAACCTTTTCTTAACGCAAGTCAGATTGATAAATCGTACGGATGTTCGCTCGAAGATTGCTTGTACGCAAAGTAAACGAGCTATGCAAATAAACATAAGTGGGCAATAACATATGAGAGAGTTATATCTTTGTAGGCATCTTTCATTGATTTGATGAATAGACTGCCGGTGTCAAGTAGCAGTTTCTATTGATCGTTATTATGTGTCCAATTTTTGCGGCGTAGTTTGTTTGTCTTTTGACTTGTATATATTGTTTGCTATCGAATCATCCTTGGAAAAGAATAGATTATCGTTTGATACGATATACAGTCATGAATAGAAATATGTCAAACTAAAGAAAATCAATTAAAATATGCAGTCGAAATCGAAAACTTATAATCGTCGTTCTTCATCAAAACGAAAAAAGTTTCTTGTTAGTTTTTCTATTGATCAATTAATTTTTTTTTCTTTTGTCCTTGTGTAGACGAAATACATTAAATGTTCAAAAATCAACAACAACAGCAGCAGCTCCTGATGGATACGAATATACACGTCGAGGTTCGTTTAATAATGGTCGACGATTAAGTTTTCAACAACAAGAAATAACTGAATCGACAAAATCGAAAACAAATCTAAGAAATTTCTATGTATTTTTTGTACTACTGTTTTTGTTTATTTTTCTCGCTGTTGTTTATTCATTTATCCGTATGATAAAAAATCAAACATCATAAAGATAAAATATTATTTTTGAACGAAAAAAAAAATTATAATCATTTTATATATTTTAGTTCGAGTTGTCTATTCGTACGCATTGTACCATCCAGATCGAATCACTTGATTTTTATTCGATATAACAAAATATACAAAATCATGATTGCCACGCCATTCATAAATCCAGATTTTTGCATCAGGTGGATATGCAAACGATTCATTCGTTCGTGTAAATTCATGATTAAGAACTAAATCAGGTTCATCGAGTGTAGACGTCGGTGAGCCCATGAGACGTTGAATTTCATTAGCAGATGTACCAATTTTGCCAAGATGATTTTGTAATTGAATCATAGCTTGATGTCGTTCGCCATCGTAATTATCAATAGCTGGATTATGATCTTGACCGTGCCAATGACCACGTTGATCTTTTAATTGTAAATATGTAGTTGATGATTGTTCGATATCATTCGATGACATTTTACACGTTGAAATTAAATATTCAAATTGAATGAATAATGCAAGAAATACAGATAAATACCTGAAATGTAAAAGAGTATTTATAACGTGATTTCTTATCTCTATACGAAAAAAGAAAGTCCTTCAGTAAATGAAGAAAAAAAAGAACAAAAATTGTTAGTCATGTTTCTAGAAAAAACTTTGATCCGTCATCTGACTAGACCTATGAAAAACAATAAACGAACAGGAAAAAAAATTAAAAAAAAGACGGATATTTACCGTTTCATGATTGATAAAGGTTTGTCATGTTATTTCGTTTACTTATATTATTTCACCCAGTATTCATTTTCTTAGATGTCAGTAGTTTTATTTGCTAGTGCTATCTATCGAAAAATGATAGATTCATATCGATTTGATTTGCAGTATGAGCGAACCATTGTACAGTTAGGCGTTTTTTTTGTCATTCATCACAGAAAATTGTTCGTTTTCTTACTCAACTGCTCATAGTCTATTAACTTACCTTTTCTTCTTATTTGTCGAAGGAATAACTATACAGTGTAAATTTACGTAGCATGCATGGATTAAAGAAAAGAGTATGGTTACATCGGAATATTCTCTTTCATAAAATCATCGTTTGTCTCTCTGAATAGAAATAGACCCTAATCGAACTGTTTTTTTTATTTGCATAACGACGATGAAATCATATAAAAACAGACAAATACGAGGCGTCATATTTACTCATCACATCGTTGTCGAATGATTCATCTATCTCTTTCGTTTTCTTTCGTGAGTTATTTGACTTCTTCTTCTTTCTCTTTTAGAATAATACTAAATCGGTTGTGTTCAACAGATTCGTTTTGTTTTAAATATTGATCATGGGTGGGACAAGTAGTTGTTTACCAACGAAGTTCGATTCAAAAACGCATCATCGACGGTTTTTCCATAAGAAAAAAATCGAACAAAGTGAATTAAATCTTCCAAAAACTGTCAATAATAAGAATAAAATTAATTTAAATCATGCATCCGAAGATGAATTCTTACTTCTATCTGGCGTAACTCGTTTAATAGCACAAAATATAATTGAATATCGACGTGTTAATCAACAATTCAAACAAATCGACGAACTTTTATTAATCAATGGAATTCATCGTGATTTATTCGAACGTATTCGTTCAGATGTATACATGGATAATTGTTCACAAACAAAACCAGAAATTGCTAATATTAATCGAGCAACATATGAACAATTATGTTCAATACCTCATTTAAATTCTACACTTGCTCAACGAATTATTCATCAACGTGAACGAAAAGGATCGTTTCGTTTCATTGAAGATTTATTAAAAATCAAAGGAATCGATTATGTTATTCTAGCTAATATTCGTTCGTATATCACTATTGATTCTCATCCATTACCTTCATCTATCAGTGAAACATCAATTTTTCATCCAACACTCAATACTGACTATCCAATATTGAATAAAAACAACAATAATAATAATGATCAACATGCTGTAGCAGATACATTATCTCTGGCTTCGTTGCTATTAGAAACTTTACCACCTGAATTACAAAATATACTTCTATCCTCGCCTCCTCAACGTCCATCACCTGTGACAAAAGATAAACAAACATGTATTCATTTTGCTTCATGGAATTTACAACAATTAACGAATGAAAAGGTTCAAAATCCAGGTGTGAGAGAAGTTATCTGTCGAACTATATTCGAGAATAAGTAATACCTCGAGATTTTTAGCAACAAAAATAACTCAAAAATCTTTCTAGTCTTTCTATCATTGGTATTCAAGAAATCGGTCATAGAGAAGCTCTTGGTTATATTGTCGAAGAATTGAATAATCCCACCATTCCACTTATTAAAGATTGGCCGAATCGATATCAAGGAAAATGGAAATATTCAATAAGTGATGTTGCTGGTCGAATGTTTCAAGTAAATAAAACAACAATCGAATTGATTTGAATTGAATTCATGTTTCCAAATGTTTAGGGTAGTGAATATCTCGGCTTTTTGTATGATGAATCCATTGGTATTGAATTAAAGAAATCATCTTTATTACCATTTAAAAATTATTTTACACGTTCACCGTTCATAAATATTTTTCGTATTTTTGATAAACACGAATTTGTTTTTGTTAATATTCATTTAAAAGCAAGACGATTAGATGAAAATGAAAACGAACGAACTAAAGATGAAGCACTATCATTGTCGATATTAGCTGAAGCAATGAGTGATACTGTTGGTAAGATTTCAACATTTTGTGTAATTATAAAAGAAAGGAAATCTTCTGGTTTTTTTTTGTTCTTTTTGAAGAACAAAAACATGTAATCATCTTCGGAGATTTTAATCTTGCACCACATGCATCCGAATTTGAAGCTTTAGTTCAACGTCATTATTCGTATGTTATTAAACAGAATACGAATATTAGCTTGAAAACACCGCAAGGATCAACATGTGCGGATAATATATGGCTTTCTGCGGAAGCGAAACAATTGAGTACAGGTAAAAACAAAACAAAAGAAAAATAATAAAATTGACTTTTTTTTTAATTTGTTAATAGATAATTTCGGTGTTATTCGAGATAATTTAACTAGTGTGTGGATACCGGCCGGTTGGTCATGGGGAGGATTAGTTAGTGATCATTGTCCGATCTGGATAGAATTTGACTTATCATCGTAGAATATATGCGCAATGGAATCGCTAGTTTTCTTTCTTATTTTGTTTAATTGTTTGTATAATTAACAATATTTTGTTTTTTTTATATATATAAATGTATTAATTGAATGATGAATTTTTTTTTATAAAAAAAATACAAAGAATGTATATCATATTGATCTCTAACTTCAGATTGCGTTTGATTGATTATGTCTAATCAGATACGTGTAAGTGATTTGTATGCTTATTTGTGATATTTATTTGAGTGTAATCAAGGTTCTTTATACAGAACAAAAAACGAAGAAAGTTAAAATATGGTTAGATGGATATTTAATTCCGCAGCCAACTTTGAATTCAGTATGAAAATAAAAACGAAATGATGATGTAATACTGCTATGGTTATTGATGAATATTTAGGCACGTTTGATATCTGCGGGTAAACATGAGATTGATGTTGTTTTTTATTCGAGTATTGATGAGGTAAGATTTTTATTTTAAAAAAATGTTTTGCAATAATTAGAAAATTCTTTCTCTGAGATCAGATTCAACCGGGACGAGAATTCGAAACTGATCGATATTTAATTAGTGTAGAAGAACCAATCGATAATAATCAACCATGTCCTAGACCAAGTTATGCGGTCAATGATCCCACTATGAAGAATAGACCTAAATCAGCAGTAGGACTTTAATCATTTTTCCAAAAGAAATTTCTTAAACGTTTTGTTATTCAGGCATTTGTACCACCACGTATGGTACCTAGACCTGAACCACCGCCACCACCACCACAACCACAACTAATGTCAACATTTGAACGATCTAGTCCGTATCAATGGGGTTATGCAGGAATGACTCCATCGATGAAACGTAGTGCTTATGAGGATGAAAGTGAAACAAATTTGAATCATCCAGCTAAAATAGCCAAAACGTCATCATTTATTCCGCCTACATTTCAAAGACGAGAAGAAATTTCCGAAGTACCATCACGTCCTACACCGCCTATTCAACAAACAAACTCGTCAGATGAAACTGCCATTTCAAGAGTATTTAAAAAACCATGTTCTCCTCCTCCTCCTTCATCTCCACCTCAATCAAAGTAACTCAATCATGAAATTCTCTTTTGCAAATAATGAAATTTGTTTTCATATTTAGAAAACCATCGCCAGTTAAACAAGCTCCTCTGATCTCTTGGTCAGCTTGGGATGATGGAGATCTAGATGCTGAAGAACCACCACCAAATCCACCTGCTATAACATCGATTGAAAATCTCGAACAAATGCCCTCAAGCAAACAAACAATCAGTTGGGAAAATCTATTCAAATCAGTCAATAAAACTCGTGCAACCAATAACGAAAACAAAACTTCTGAAGCAATGCCTAAATTCAATTTTGATGATAGTGCTTTCGATACATTATTCGATGATTTAGATGATTAGTCAGATCAATTTCTTCTTCTTTTTTTCTTTTATTCATACGGATTTTATTGTTGTAAAAAAATAAAATAAAATAAAGCGTCCATTCTCGATTAGATTAATCAAAATGTCAAATAATTGTATTTTAACGAGAAAACTGAACGAGATATCGAATTGCAAGTTGTGCTTCATTGTAAACAATGAATTCATTATATGGTAAACCATAATATGTCGATATTGGATTTGTAACTAATTGACCAAGTGGCATTTGCACTCCTAGGAGAATTTATTAATAGAGGAAATAAATAAAATTTTATTGTAAAATAACAAACCAGATTTGAGAGTAATCGTATGTTTTGGATCAGGTATTTGTCTTCCAGGAGCTTTTCGACTTTGATATTTTTTCAAATCAAGTGGTTTACTGAAATCATTATCATCATCTTCATCTTGTTGTTCTTCGTCTTCTTCATTTTCATCTTCTTCATCATTTGTGTTCTGTCGAACAATACCAACTTCTTTCACATTACCTAAAGCAACCTCACATAATAGCATATAACACGTTTCTTCCTTGTTTTCCGTAACACCTGAACAATAACCTAAACTTTTTTGGAATGTATCAGCAGTATAAATTCCCTAAATATCACAAAATATCCTTAAAACATATTGTTCATTTTTCTTCAATTCATGTCCTACCGTGCCAAACAAATTTCCTGTTCCTCGAGCCGTCATAGTTCCACAAAGCAGTCCTACGAATGAACATTTTTCATTGAACCCAACTCTAAAACGATTTACCTCGACTTAATATGCTAACTAAATTGGCAATATTCGTTCCATGCCATAACAAATATCGATTGTTTACATTGTTTTGACTCATTCGTTCATCTTCATTTTCTCTTGCAATTTTAAATATTTGTTTAACTCGAACGTTGGGTGCACTTGTCCATATATAACGTAAAATTAATTGCGAATCGAAATCATTTTGATTTAAAGCTTCAAATTGACAATGCATCGATTGGTAGATGTAATCAATTGGTGATATACGCTTGAGATTAGCTTGTGCACCAAGTAGAATTTTATATGTTAATTCAAGTTGAAATAAATCCTCGATTATTTTCTCTTGTTGTGTCAATTGATTACTATCATTGATAATAATTAATTTATCTTCGGAATAATGATTCACTGGTAGTAAACGATGATATTGATTTGAATAATTATAGATGGAATCTAGAATCGTTTTGACCGTTGTTTTATAATCAGCTGATGATGCTTGCGTGGAATCATTAGAAAGTTCGTCACGTTGTTTGAGAAGATCTTTTAGTTTGACGAGAATATCACGAGCTTGTTGTAAGACTTCACGTTTTAGTTTTGATGCAGGCAATACATCTGCATCACAACTGACATGAAAGCCGGTTTGTCGAAGAGCTTGTCGATTGAGAAACGTTCGTAGAAAAGTTCGATAAGGAGCTGATTGAATTTTTGATGATGGATGCTGATTTTCATCTTGTAATTGTTCGAAATTGACTCGTACATGTTCTTCTTCTTCGACTAATGCTCGTTGATTTAATTGAACAAGAGCATATTTCTTCGGTTTTTCTTCAAATGTATCGGTGTTTTCCCATGCATTGCCTGTTTTCTCTCGAAATACTTTAACGAATTCTTGTCGACATTCTGCCAATGATGAAAACGGTGTCAATTGATGTGCACCTTCGCCAGTACCGATTCGACCCCAACGTGTAAAAAGAAAATATAAATTCGCCTTACTCTTATGTTTAATAATTTGCATTCGATAGAAATTATATAAACCAAATATACCATAATTAACATCGACTTTATTTAAACGAACATCGTACGGTTCATCTTTATCTGTATCTTGAACGACTTCACCGGTTAAACTCATGCCTGATGCCGGATCAACTGGATATTTTCGTTCGATTTTACCTTTGGAATGAGATGCGAGATAATTATCAATAAAGTTTTGTGCATCGTCATAAAAATTCGGTTGAGTATTCAAAAGATCAGCATTTGGATCATTGACTGAAAAATGATTAATTCGCAATTTTTTCATTGAAATTTTCTTCTTATTATGAATTAATTTTTGCAATTCGCTGATTAATTGTTGATTATTCATTTGCACGCTATACTCCAATGGTGTATAACCCGAATAATCGATTTTTGTCAATGAAGCACCGCACGAATGAAGTAAACGTAGAATTTCAATGCTATTTGTAAATGTACCTTGAGTGAAGGGCTGAACAAGATGATGAATACATGTTCGACCATCGGAATCAATCGCATTGAGATCAACCGATGAAGTCATTTGAAATACTTCAGCTGTCTTTTTCTCACGAGGTTGTTCATTCTCATCCGTTGTTGCACCGAGAAAGAATTGTTTACGAGGACGTCGCTTACCACGTCCAAGACCACGTCCACGACCATGGAATCCAGAGAAAAGTCCTGATCCTGTTTCAACTTGATTTTTAGGCGCATATGTATTGTTTAATAATAATTTAACAATATCAAGATTATTCTAGATAAAAATAAATAGTCGAGAATTTGACGATGAAATACGAAAATTACCTTTCGAATAGCATACATCAATGGTGTTTGTTGATTACCATCGGAAAAATTAATATTTGCTCCGAGTTCGATTAGAAATTTGGCTAAGAAAAAATTATTATTGACTATTGCATGAATTAAGGGTGATATTCGTGGTTGATTTGATAATTTTGATGAATAGAGAATATGATCAGATCGTGTTGTTTGATAATCGAATGCTAACGAATCTTCACTATGTTGATTTTGATAATTACATTCACAATCTAATTGTTTTCCTGATTGAATTAAACTTTGAAGTTTTTCTTTTGGTAAGATTAGTTTCTGTCCTGATGACCAAAATAATAAACTAATTAATGAATTTTCATAGATATCCAATGGAGTCATTCGTTGAATAGTCAGATATTTTTCATTAATAAATTCAATAAATGTAAAATTTTGTTTAACATACGCATAATGTAATGGATAGATATTCAATTCATCGGGTTTATTCCATTGAGATTTCGATTTGGAAAGAAAGATTAAAATTTGTTTGAGTAAATTTTCATCGAAACTACTCAAATTAGCTAATAAATGATAGAGATTTTGTTGACGAGAATTTTCTTCATTGATATTATATTTGTCTTTTAAACGTTGTAAAAGACGAAGAACAAGATTTAATTTCCTATTTGCAATAGCTGCTTCGAATATGTCAATATATTTCAAATGAAAACGTTTGACATCATTGAGAATTAATGCTAATGCTCCTTGCCAATCTCGTTCGATAATTAAAGAAATCAATGAATAACGTTGATTGTTTTCAATCGATTGACTATCAAGATATTTCCATTTCCAAATGGTATTCGTTTGATTTTTATTTTCGATTGTTTTCGTTAATTGATATGTTTTACTCAAATCGATATCGATCGATTGTTGAAGAAATGTTATAAATAAATTCAAATGTCCAACTGCAATACAAGTGCCGAGAATAGAATTCGATTGATTATTTTCAATTAATAAATCAGCATGATGCTGTTGTAAAAGCATAACACAAACAATCGAACAATTTATCTAAATAAAAAAGTAAATTAATTTAAACAAATGAATTCCAAGAAATTTCGAAAGACATACAACAGCTAAATGTAAAGGTGTATCGCCGGAATGATTTTTTGTATCGAGTGATTTGTATTTCATAGATTCGAGAATGAGTACACATAATTCCACAGGATCAGTATTGGCAGTTTTGTTTAAGAAAACATTATGTAATGGAAGATTGCCGAGATCATCTTCCAAGAAAAGATCACTTCCATTATCGATTAAAATCTTTTCGATGTCAGTTATAGCATCGATTGTACCTTGATTATGATATGTAGCAATATGTAGAGGTGTTCGTTGTGATTTTCCTCGAATATTCAATGGATTCTTAGTGATTAATTTTAATTTTTCGATAAATAAATTTAAAATTTCAATATAATCATTTGAACGATCCGATGTTTGTAGAAAATAATGCAATGCTTGATTGTTTTGATAGTCAACTGCTTGAAGATTACATTGCTTATGTTCTAATAAACGACGTACAATTGATAATAATTGTAATTTACAAGCGAATATCAATGGTGTTTGTTGTTTTTCATTGGCAATATTTGATGATGAAGCATTCACATCACATTGAGAATGAATTATTAATATTTCAGCTGTATGAATTTGTCGATTGGCAATCGCTTGTAGAAGTGGTGTACGTTGATTTTCATGATGAGGAATATTAATCTTTTGAGTCTTTTTAGCGAACAATTCCAATGGATGTTTTTCAGTTGGACCGACGAATGGAACTGTAGATAGTAAATAAAATATACTTGATCCTTTGGATTTCGTATTTGTTTCTTGTTGAACTTGACTTTCATTGGGATCTGTTATATCTTCACTATCTTCTTCTTGTTCTTCTTCGTTTTCTTCTTCCGAATCTTCTT
>ERZ778023.4332-NODE-4332-length-12092-cov-66.749273_pt1 | contig 12092 bp, 17 predicted proteins | sample MGYA00375753_ERZ778023 | MGnify/ENA primary metagenome ERZ778023 (study PRJEB29350, sample SAMN05389822) | bioreactor metagenome | isolation source: Ammonium sulfate bioreactor | place: South Africa: University of Cape Town | collected 2014-04-04 ...
CATTCACTCATTCACTCATTCACTCATTCACTCATTCACTCATTCACTCATTCACAGTACCGGAGCCAATTGATCCAAGCGTCCCATATCGCGCGTGCGACACCTTCTCCAACCGTATCTCGCGCATCTTCCGCGATACTGAGAGCGTCAACCTGATCGATGAGCAAAATGTCATCATCGCCGAGCCGATTGGAGCGATCGAGGCCGAGTTCAAGCCTGGAGATCGATTGATTCCCGTCTGCCACGCGCAGCTCGAGGGCTCGATCGTCCGTCCGTTTGGTTTCCCTTTCATGTTCCCACTGTTTGCGGTACGAGCTTGACTCCCATATCGTCCTACTTGGCGTGCGTACTCGTCGATCCTGACACGTGCTTGCCCGATGATATGATGATGACGACTACCACCAACAGACTGAGCAGTTTGCGGCAACCAAGGCTCGACTGCAGGCCAAGCTACAAGTGGAAGACCAGGAGTTTGCCAAGTGGAAATTTGGAGTGGCATCGTTCGGAGCGCTGATTAGTATCCAGGACAGTATGTGTTGCTGAATATTGCTGTTGTGGAACAACAACATTGCTTGGTCACTCACTCGCTCGCCGTGCTGGACTACAGCTGATATTTTGGCCAAGCGGGACTTTGCTAGCATGACATTCCTGGCCATGCTGCACACAAACAAGAACGCCAAGACGGAGTCGCGCTACCGTCGAGCCGAGAAGGCTATCAAGATCTACAACTAGATCGACCGACACCAGCCGGCCGCTCTCGGCCAGCGCTGCTCGCTCGCGACCACGCCCACCTGCACTTTCTTCTATCCACACCACAGCACGGCCCTGCTCTCTGCGATCCTATCATCTCTCGACCACCAGCGCATACATAGCAAGTAAACGACTGACGCAAGTCTTGACTACACGAGTTGCCCACACGAACACCTGGTGCGGCGCAGCAGCAGCAGCGTAGGAACACAACAGCGGAGCCGTCGCACCTATCAACGATTCGCGGCGTCCAACACGGCGCACAAGCCACAATACTTCCTCCGTCTTCTGCTTCCCGTCCTGCTGCTGCTGCTTCTCGTCCTGCTGCTCTCGTCGTCTGTTCTACTGCACGCTCTCGTGGCGCCTCTACGCCTACCCTACACACCATGGATCGCTGGGTATCACACGAGCAAAAGCAGAGGCTGGCAGCGTTTGCCGCGATGCCCGACTACTACTCGCGCATAAGCTCGCACCCTTCGCTGGCGCCCATCATGTCCAACCCACTGTTCGCGCCGGCGATCGAGCAGCTGCGCCGAGAAGGAGTCGCCGCGTTCTCGGGCCCCTTTGGCCCGTTCCTCTCGGACTTTGCGATCCAGGTGACGGAGCTCGCGCCGTTGGTCTTCAGCGCTCCCCTCGCGGGCCAAGCGAGCGCCTCTGGGCCGAGCGTCGAGGACGTACAGGCGCAGGTGTGCGCTGCCGCCAAGTTCGGCAATCTGGCTGCGCTGCACGCCATCTTCGATACGGATACCGCCGACCCAGTGTTGTTGTTCGGCCACGATCGCGAGGGATTCACCGCTGTACGCACGCCCACTCGGTGCTTGCGCTTGGCACATTCACACCACGACCGACCGCTGACACTGATTGCTGCGCTACAGCTCCACTGCGCGGCGCAAGGAGGCTACTCAGAGATCGTGTCGTACCTGCTGAGCAAGGGCCTCGATCCCAACATTCGCGTACGCTGGCGCCTACCTGGTCTGTCTCTCTTTTGTATCTCGCGTATCTCACGTATCTCTTGGTGTAGGCTGCCAACCGAGAGACACCGCTCCATGTCGCTGCTCGTACTGATTCTATCGATGTGATACGAACTCTGCTCGACGCCGGAGCTGCCGTCGACCTGTCAGGTATGCGATACGGGCTCCTTCTCTCGCCCCACCGTTCTTCTGTTCTGTCCAAGGAGGCCTGGATGCGCGGGGCGCGAGAGCGTGTTGTTCTCACTCGCGGCGGCTCAGATGCCAACGATCGCACGCCGCTGGACTTCTTCGACGACAACGCCATGGCGTACTACCTCGAGCACGCCAGCCAAGACAGCATGCTGAGCTCGAGTCCAATGGCGACGCCGAGCCTCCGATTGCCGGTGCCGGTGTACCACCGCCCGGAGCCGATCATGGTGCCTGCTTCGCCCGCTGCTCCGCTGGTCGACTTCTCGCCTGGGCACCTGGAGTTCGTGTCTTCCGAGGCGCACTCGCGCTTGGCCGATGAGCTGTCGGAGTGCCGCACACAGCTGCACCACGCCAAACAACGCATCAGCGAACTCGAAGCCGACGGAGAGTGCATCATCTGCTTCGAGCATCGCATCGACTCGGTGATCCTCGAGTGCGCACACGCAGTCTTGTGCTTCCAGTGCGCCTCGCAATCACGCAACTGTACGCCAACCAATCAAGTGCCGGCGCTCTCTTGCGTACGCTAACGTTGATACATACCGTAGGCCCGATTTGCAAGCAGGCAGCTGCTCGTGTGGTGCTACTACGTCGTACCTAGGCACCTGCCTGCGTTTACGGCCTCCTCACCGAACGGGAGTGTGTCTGCGACCGACCGACCGAGTACTGCGTGTCTATCTCTTGCGCTCTCTCTTGCTCTCTCTTGAGAGCGTGTATCGTTGTTGTATACCGATCAATGTACAGCGTTGCTGTTCTCTCTCTCTGTCTCGCACGTTCGAGCGCAGCAGCAGCCTTTCGCAGCATCGACTCGCCACCGTTACCGAGATATGGTGTATGTACATAGAAGTGAGCGGAGGCCTCCGTGGCCTAGACGATCAAGATCGCATCGGTAGCGGTCGCGGCGGCGGCGGCGGCATCTGACAGCGGCGTGACGGCCGAGCCGCTCGCGAGCAGCTCGCTGAAGGTCGGCGGCAGCACCTCGAGGTCCTCTCGCTTGTCGCAACGCCAGAAGGTCAGGCAGTTACGCACGAGGCCCTTGTCGAAGCGGTTGTGGTAATGGCCGCGCTTGAGGTCGATGTACTGGTAGCGCTTGTGGTTCTGCACCTCGTTGGTGGTGATGTTGTACGCGATGCGGTAGGCCGACAGTAGCGCCAGCGACACGCACGCGAACGCCCACCACACGATCACTACCGTCACGAGCAGCGCGTAGTAGAAGCGGTCTCCCCAGAGCAGGAACTCGCTGTCGAATGGCTCGGCACGCAGCTCTGTGCAGCAGCAGCGTGAGAGAGTGAGCGAGTCGAGCGAGCGTCGCCTGGCGCTCGGCACGTACCGACCCACGACCACCACAGCAACACCAAGCCCTCGAGCAGGTGCAGCAGCAGCAGCGCAAAGAACGAGTGGGCGTTGTTGCGCGCGATGCAGTTGTTGACGAACGGGCAGTGGTGGTCGAACTTGTGCACGCAGCGGTTGCACGAGCGGCAGTGCTTGGACCGCAGCGGCCGCACGATCTACGGTGTGGGAACACGCACAACACGCACAACTCAGTCTTGGGTACGCAACACTGCTGAACGCCGAGCCGAAGGCGGGTGCTTGGTAGCGCGCGCGTACGTTGCAGCTGTTGCACACGAGCCACAGCGGATCGTCCACGTGCTCCGGTGGGAACACGAGCGGCGTCGGCGACGTGGCGATGAAGCCCGGGTCGCACAGCGCCGCGTGCAGGTACGCGCCCGCTGCCGCCACGGCTGCCACCACCACCGTCAGCAGCGCCGTATCGAAGCGCCCCGGTTCGCGAGCCATGCTATCTGTGTAGCGGCAGTAGTAGCAGCGAGTCAGTGGCATCGGGCCGAGCAGAAGCAGCAGCAGCACGAGGGCAGCGAGCACGCACACTGTGCGAGCACCAAGTAGAAGGCCAGGTGCACGGCGAACGAGATCACCATGTAGTACGTGATAGTCTGCGACTTGGAGAACGAGTGGCCGCGGCCCGATGCCACCAGCTGCGACAGCGTCATGGGCCTGGTGCTGGCCATCATGCGTGCCTCATTGCGGCGGCGCGCAGCTTCCGGGTGCTCGAGCGGCAGCGTCAGCTCGCGACCCTCAAGCTGTTGCACGCCCGACGGCAGGCACAGCAACAGACACGGCGCCACGCGCGCAAGGAGCTCCAGCTGCTCAGGCGCCACTGGCGCCACGTTGCGGCGCATGGCGTTCGCCGGAAACGACGGCAGCGACGTGCTGACCGACGCCACGCTCCGCCACGAGGCCTTGCGCTGCAGTGTCGCAATGTCGTCCTCATACAGTTCCTGCGAAATGCGCGGGTCGAACGACAGCGAGGACGATGACGGCGAAGAGGAGGAAGAGGACGCAGCAGACGACACACCGGCCTCGGCGGCATGGTGTGCCTCTGGGGCGCCGCCGCCGCGATGCAGCATCGGCACGGGACGCGAGCGAGGGAGAGAGAGAGAGGTAGAAGGACAGAGAGGGAGACGCAGCGGAACAGCAGCGGCACCAACGACACCGCCACCGCCACCGACCCTCATCGCCGAGGTCGTTCGTCGTGGGCGCTGGTGGTGGTGGCGCGTCGATCGCTTCTTGGTTGGTTGGTCCCCGCGTGCGCGCCGCTGCTGCATCGCCGCTGTTCGTCGGCGGTTCGTCGAGGCGCTCTTTGCTGCCGCGTTCGCCGCCGCCTGCTTCGTCGTTGCTCGTTGTCCGCGTGCCGTCGCCCTCTCGTCCCGCCTGCGCCGCCGTGCTCGTTCCGCGTGCCGCAGTCCTTCGTGCCGCACCTGACTCGATTGCCCAGCACCTGCCATGGGTACGCGGCGTGACGTGTCGTATTGCGCACTGGTGTCACTCGCTGACTCCCACGCCTCGTTCGGGCCCCCGCAGCTACAGATTCGTGGCACCAACGGCGAGCGCAGATGGCTCGCGACTACGATCGGATATGGCGCGAGCAGCGCACGCACGCCGTCCACTATCACTTCCAAGCACCGCTCACAGACTCGGGTACCGATGGCGATCCGCCCCGCACCACACACCCGGGTGGCGTCGTCCGGTATCGCCGGCACTCACATGCGAGATACGCACGCATGCCCGCACGCACGCAGGCACACCAAACGGCCGCGAACCCGTTGGCATCAAGCTCGAGGAGCGAGCCGTGTGGCCCAATCCCCGAGCCTCTGTGCCCAACCTCATGGGCAAGAGGCGCCCCAAGAGACAGCTGCAACAGGGACAGGAGTGCGACGCCTCGCCTGCCACCAGCACCAGCACGAGCACGACCACATCAACCACCGCCACCACCTCCGCCAAGCTCGGCAGTAGCACAGGAGCCCCGGTCTCAGCGGCGCCAATGCTGTGGCCGCAGTCGGTCGCCGAAGCACAATAGGCCCGTGACCTATCTCGCGCCACCTCACCCGACCCACCGAGCGAGCGAGCGAGCGACAGCCTTCGCTCGCAAGTAAAGCACCACCGCTTGCCTGAGTCGCAGGCCGTGGCTTTGTACAGTCCAGACCCAACCACCCATGCCATACCAGCCCGATCTCTCGAAGCATCATCGATCGTAGCAGATTTGGTACTGAGTGCAGTGGCATTCATTCATTCATTGGTTGTCTACAGGTCTCTATCTATCTATCTATCTCAGTCCAGCTATCGTCACGATCTGCTTACTGAGCTTCTTCTACTGCGATCGGTACTACGTGCGTGTGTGTACATTATGCACCGAGCGGGACGGGACCCGACGGCACTGAGCTCGATGCTTGGTCGGCCGTCCACTTACTGATTGATACGCTCGCCCAGAACGGCACGGCTCGAGCGGCTTACGGTTGCTCCAACGCGCTTGACTCCACCGGCGCTGCTGGCGCTGTTAGAGCCGGAAGCCGTGCCGCGTTGTCCGGCGCTCCTGCTGCTTGCTGCTGCTCCTCCGTGCCTGGCGCTGCTGTTGAGTGGTGCGGCTGCCGCTTTGGTGCGCAGGCCAGCGCCGGCGGTGCGACTTGACGCTGCCGCTCGGCTTGAGCCTACGCTGCTGTTGCTTGTACTGCTGGTGTGGTGGGTTGGCGGCTGTGTCGTGTCTGCCACCGCGGCGTCGGTTACCGGTGCCGCAGGCGCTGCCGAGATATCCATTCCATCGACACTGCTGCGCAAGAGCGGCATCGACATGGCGACTGGAATCGAGGTGCCGGCTGCCGTTGCGTCGACGAGCAGCGTCGGCAGCGAGTGGGCGTCCGGAAGGAGCAGACGAGCCTCGGACTCGGGGTAGTCACCGTCACCGCCGAGTGCGCGGCGCTTGGCGGCGTACGCAACGACGTACTCGTCGTCGGGCATGCTCGGCATACGCGACACAAAGTCGTACGAGCGCTTGATGGGCGTGCGGCCGGTAGCAACGTCGGCGTGGAGCTCGTGCACCAGCGCGTGCGCCTGCTTGGCCACCTCGTCGGTCCACTGCCGGCTGGCGGCCGTGTGGTCGCCGAGCTGCTGGCGCACTTGCTCGAGCCGTTTCGCCAACGCCTGCTCGGCCGCCTGTACGGTTCCGTTGGCGTGCTGGCCGGCCGCTTGCAGCTGCTCGTAGTGCGCCTCGATGGCGCCGCACGTCGTGGCGATCGTGCGCTTGTGCTCCTCGCCAAAGCCGCCGGCGCGCTCGGTGGCTGCTCGCAGCTGCTCGCGCCGCGTGCCACCCTCGTGCAGCTGCTGTTCGGCAAGCTCGCTCGCTCGCTGTGCCTCGTGTGCCAGCTGCGAGCGCACTAGCTCCTTGGCCTCATCGACTCCCGAGCACGAGTGCTCGCTCACGCGTGCCAATTGCTCGTGCTGCTTGCCTCCGAGGCTCTCGAGTTGCTCGGTCATTGTGCGCGCCAGAGTTCGAGCTCCATCGGCCGCCTCGGCCACGGCGGTGCCGAACGACTCGGCGCGCGCAACGTCGGCTGCCAAGTTCGTCTCGAGCGTGCGCGTTTGCTCAGCGAACCACTCGAGGTGCTGCTCATGCAGTCGCCGCATCGACTCCTGCACCTGTGCCACAAGTGCCTGCTGCATGCTCGAGAAGCGTGCCGTGTTCTCGGCCGCCATGGCCTCCACGCCACGTTGTTGCTGTTGCTTGTTGCGTTGCTGTTCGCCGACGTGCTCGCTCGTGAGGTGCTTCAAGTGCTCGAGTGCGTTTTGCTGCTCGCGCGAGAATTGCCCCACGGCCGCCGTTTGCTCGCGAAGCGTCTGCTGCACTTGCTCGACCCACTCCACGGTCTGCCATAACGCGCGCGAGAGTGAGATCATACTGACATCTCTCGCTGGATCTCTCTCGCGGTGTAGGTCGTTTCACTCCACGCCGGCGTACCTTGCTATTCAAGCTTGCAAGCCGCTCGATCATCGTGCTAGCGTTGCCTTCGAGCTCCGCCTGCCGTTGTTGTAATTGCAACAGTAGTTGCTCGTTCGCCGCTTCGATCGAACCTGCGATCTCGCTCAGATCGCCCTCGACTGAGCGCTGGACACTGCTCGACAGTTCACCCAAGGCAGCCAGACCGCTTGACGCCACGCTCTTGAGCTCCGTGACATTGGTGCTGAAGCGTGCCAACTCCTCGAGATGCGTCTTGACGAAGGTCTCGAGCGAGAGTGACAGCTCGTTGTACTGCATCGTGTGCTCGAGACGGAAGCACTCGAGCTCTCGCGTTGCGTCCTCCACACGTACGGCCAAGTGCGACTGATAGTTGCTGACCTGTTGCTGATTCGTGTCCATTACGTGGCTCTTGCGTGCTGAATCAACCAATCGACGCACGTTCGGTAGAACCCCGTAAGTATCATCAAGAAGAATTCAACCATGATGATTGATTGAAGGCAAGAGGTCGTTCGTTGCATACCCAGCTTGCCGTGCAGCTGCTCAATGTCGCCCGTCGTAGTCTCCAGCGTTTTGATCAAGGTATTGCCTTGTTCGGTCAATCGCAATTCGCTGGCCTTGTGTGCCGCCACCAGAGCTGATAATTCCGAACATCATAGGTGCCGCCATCATCGCATCAATCAATCAATCAATCAATTCTCGATTCGTCAGCCAAGTTACGATAGTGCGACCGGCAGCAGTCGACAGGGAGGGCTGGTGCACGAGAGGCGCCGTCGTGATTTCGTTACCTTGTTGCTCCTGGAGTCGCTCCTGCGTCTGCTGCAGCTGCTCGGTGGTCAAGCGCAACTTCTCAGCCGTTTCGTCGAGCTCGACCTTGGTCTGTTGGAACCTCGAGGTGGCGACCTCGGCCTCCTCGGATTTGCGCGCGTACATGCGGTTCACTGTTGCGAGCTCCTGCGACTGCTGCTCGTGGCGTGCCTCGAGGTCCTCAAGTTTTCGGTCCTGGCGTTCGATAGGCAGAGAGAGAGACAGATGATTAACACACAAGACCATCACACTAACACACGCTCTCACAAGGCCTGAAAGACAGGCACGCACTTGTTCTTGTTTGCTCTGTTGCATCTCGAGCCACAACTCGTTTGGTACATAGAAGCCATCTTTCGAACGAGCCGACTATACACATCACATGGATTAGAGAGAGAGAGAGAGAGTGCGTTGGTTGTGGCGTAAGTCGTGTGACAGAGTGGTAGCCGTACATAGAGCTGGTTCTTGAGGTTCTCGATCTCAGCCACGTAGTCGCGAATCAACGTCTTGTTCGTGAGGTTCTGGTTGACGATCGGCTTGTTGCGAATGTTCTTGGCTCGTGCCGCGTACAAGAGCGTCGCGCGCGTCTCATCCAAGCAATCGATCGAAGCTGAGATCGTGGCAATGATGCAGGTCTTGGCCTGTCCACCGAGACTCTCTTGCAGCAAGCGAGTGAGCTTACTCTCTCTGTATTTGTGCGCATATGCATGCGTTGGGTGAAGATGCCATTCCAATGAGTGAGTAACGTGCTCTCTCTCTCTCTCTCTCATATGTGCGTGTTGTGTTAGTACCGGTAGGGAATGTAGGAAGTGTTCGAGTTCGTGAGGGCAGTGATCACACGACCCAGCGTGAGCAGCGAGGTGTTGATCGAGGCAGCCTCCTTCATGCGGTCTCCGGTCGCTCCGCTGCGCTTCACGTTCTCGCTGCCGGCAAGATCAACGAGGTTCAAGCGGCCCGTACGAATGAGGTCCTCTCCATCGGTAGTCGGCTCGCGCATTTGGATGATGATCGTAAAGATCGAGTGCGACCGACTGCAGGGACAGTTTGCATCATTGGTGAATTCATATTTGAATGTGAGCTATTGGCGCAATTGGAAGCTGCGTGCGCCGAGGGAGGAGGGAGGGAAGGAAGGTCGTACGAAGAGTGCTTGTTGAGCAGCGTGGCGGCGGTTTGGCGCTTGTGGGCCGAGCGCTCGAGCACGTGGAAGATGTCCTCGGGCGACGTGACGCGGATCTCCTCGAGCCCTGGGATCTCGACGCCCTTGCGATCGTCGTTCCAGCACATCTTGAGCTGGCGGTCGTCGGTCGCCAGCAGATCGATCAGATCCTCGTTGTAGAGCTCGAGATACGACACGGTCACTGAATACTCGGACGAGTGTGCCTGATTGTACACACATTGCCATCGTCGTTAGTTGGCGTTCTCTCTCCATCTCCATCTCCATGAGAGGAGAGTCAGCTCGCAGCATCATGGCGTACCATCAGATACTGAAAGATGTGCTGTACGGCTCGCGGAATGATGCCGGCACGGCTGCCGTACCAAAAGGGCGAGCCGGCCTTGCGTTCGTCGCGCAGGCCTTCCATCGTGTAGGTCTTGCCGGTGCCAGTTTGGCCGTACGCAAAGATGGTGCAGTTGAAGCCCTTGAGCGCCTCCTGCACGATCTCCGACGCAACGTTCTCGTAGATGAGCTGCTGGCTGCTGGTCTTGTCGAACACGCCGTCGAACGTGAAGGCGGCGAGCTTGTCTTGCAGTTTCTGTTGCGATCCTCGAGGTCAGCGGCGACGAACGAGAGCGCTGGGCGCTCGGCATTGGGAGATTGCACCATCAACGTACGTCGTCGATGCTGAGCGAGATCTCCTTGCGCGCTGGCTCACAGTGGACCGCTTCGCGGTTGCCGCTCCTTTGCTCCTGCTCGTTGAGGGGCCTTGGTGCCATTCACGAATGTGTGAGCCGACCTTCGTGCCACGCTGCGTGGTGATGACGACAGTGTGGATACGGTACCTGCAGCGCACCACCACCTTGACCTTTCCGTCATCGACGACCGTCGTGGTGTCATCGCTGCTGCTGCTCGTGGAGGCCGATGCCACGGCAGTGCTGCTGGAAGTGGCAGGGGCGGTGGTCTTCTTATCACCGCGCTTCATGATGTATCGTGTGGCTCGGAGTGAGGGAGCAGCGAGGAGTGGTAGCGAGATGAGTCGAGTCGAGTGAGAGAGAGAGAGCGAGCGAGCAACACGATTGGCAGTGCGATGTGGGTCGGCGATGGGTGATCGTTGGCGCGCGCGAGCAACGGAACAAAAGCGCGGGAACCGCAAAAGCGCGGGAAACGCTTGAATCAATCACGCAAGCAATCAATCGCAGCAGATATCTCGTGTTATTGTGGTCAACTGGATGGCGGCCATTGCATGGCAGCGAGAGTCGTCGAGTCTTTTGGTAGCGTGTAGTCGATGCCGTTGGTGGCACGGATACGATCAAGCAGGTGGCGGTAGGACGGCAGGTCGGGGAAGCTCGTTCCGATGACGTTTCGCCAATGCAAGCGCAGGCGCCGCGCCACGGCCGGTAGACGCAGTGCATCGTTCGATCCGGCGGAGCGAATCTTTGTGGAGCATGCGGTGGTTGGCAAGCCCATGCGTGGGTTGCAGTGGCGGAACACGAGGTGCTCGTCGAACTGCCTGCTGTGCGTCTTCATGTACTCGAACGAGCAACGGAATACCAGCTCGTCCCACGAGCAGCCGTCACCGCGTGGCGCTTGCGCTGCAATCTCCTCTCTGCAAGGAAAGTCGCAGAAGCGTGCCACGAGTGCCATCACGCCCTCGAGATCGCACTGATGGCATCGGCGCGCAAGGACAGAGCGTGAGCGCTCAGAGCAACTCAAACGACGACGAGAGCGGCCACCATACCATCAGCTGTTCGTACGCGACGAACAGCACGTTGGGCGAGTCGAACTTGCTCATCCAGGTCTTGACATGACCAAAGTAGCGCACGAAGCTCGACCACGAGCGCTGCAGCAGGTTCTGCTCGGTGAAGTGCTCAAAGAACGCGTCGTCGTAGTCGACCCACCAGCCCTGCAAGAAGCGAAAGTACGAGACGGCCGCGTCGTATGGGTTGCGCACGACAACAATGTATCTGACGCATAGGTACACGTGTACGTGTGTGCGTGTGAGCGACCATTCAATGCGTGGTGTCAGTCGTTGATCCGCGGCTCGTTACAATGCAGCAGCGTCGAGACACAATCGTACTTGGCTTGCTCGCTCATGGGAATGCGGCTACAAACCAGATGGCTCTTGATGATACGCGGCTGTTCGGCCGGGAACTCATCGCTCAGTGGCTGCTGCACGTCGAGTGCCACCTCCAGCCAAGGCGAGACGGCCGATATGCACTCGAAGCTCATGTCGCCACCGGTGGCCAGCTGGTAGCATATCTGCTGCATCCACGTGGTGCCACACTTGGGCGGCGTGGCAACAAATACGTCCTGCCGCGTCGCCGTCAGCCAGCACCATATGTCGTAGGGTTGATGGATCCTCCTCCTCCTCCTCATCCTCATCCTCCTCCTCTTGTTCCTCGGAGTCGCCGATGCGATGAGTGCTGCGCACCTTGGCGCGTGGCTTGTAGGCCCATGCAGCCTCGATGCTGGCGCGAGACACGAACGTTCGGCGGCACTCGGCACACCGCGCCCACCACTCTCGATGGAGGCGCGTTCTGGCATCCTCCAGTTGCTCCTGCTGCTCTCCTGGTTGTCGCACAGGCTCGTCTGCTGAGGCGTTTGAAGCAAGCGGCTGCTGTTGCTGCTGTTGCTGCTGTGGTGCAGCCATGAGGGTGAGGAGGCGACAACGAAGCGGCGCCGCCGCCACTGTTCCTGCGCTTCCTTCCCGCCATTCGCTCGCTCGTTCATGTATTCGCTTGGTTCATTTCAATGGTTCTCAGGTCGCAGCCTCTGCGGCGGCGGCGGTTGTGCTTGGTGGACGGCTCGCTGCGCAGCGGAAGCCCATATTGCCGGCGCTGCTGTCAGGGCTTGCGGACGTGCGCGCCGACACTCGGGCTCGATTGCAGTATGAGCGGTGGCACATGTACGAGCCTCCGCGCAT
>ERZ778023.4347-NODE-4347-length-12049-cov-12.749291_pt1 | contig 12049 bp, 10 predicted proteins | sample MGYA00375753_ERZ778023 | MGnify/ENA primary metagenome ERZ778023 (study PRJEB29350, sample SAMN05389822) | bioreactor metagenome | isolation source: Ammonium sulfate bioreactor | place: South Africa: University of Cape Town | collected 2014-04-04 ...
GAGACCGCAACGGATTCCGCGCCGCTCGAAATGGTGGAAACCACGATCCAGCTCAAACCTGAGGATCAGTGGCGTCCCGGCATGACAATTGACAAGATTATTGATGAACTCGACAGGACAGTCCGTTTACCGGGTCTGGCAAACCTCTGGGTGCCGCCTATCCGTAACCGTATTGATATGCTCTCAACCGGGATCAAAAGCCCGATAGGTATCAAAGTGTCCGGGACTGTTCTGTCCGATATCGACGCGACGGCGCAGAGTATCGAGGCGGTAGCCAAAACCGTGCCTGGCGTGGTGTCTGTCCTGGCTGAGCGACTTGAGGGCGGGCGCTACATCGATATCGATATCAACCGGGAGAAAGCCTCCCGCTACGGGATGACGGTAGGTGATGTCCAGCTGTTCGTCTCTTCAGCAATCGGAGGTGCTATGGTGGGTGAGACGGTTGAAGGGGTGGCCCGGTACCCTATTAACATTCGCTACCCGCAGGATTACCGGAACAGTCCGCAGGCGCTGAAACAGATGCCGATCCTGACCCCGATGAAGCAGCAGATCACGCTGGGCGATGTCGCGGATATTAACGTCGTTTCTGGACCAACCATGCTGAAAACCGAAAATGCCCGGCCAGCCAGCTGGATTTATGTTGATGCTCGCGGCAGGGACATGGTGTCGGTGGTTAACGACATTAAGACGGCCATCAGCGAGAAAGTGAAACTGAGACCGGGAACCAGTGTGGCATTCTCCGGACAGTTTGAACTGCTTGAGCATGCCAACAAGAAACTGAAGCTGATGGTGCCGATGACGGTGATGATCATTTTCATCCTGTTGTATCTGGCATTCCGCCGGGTTGACGAAGCCCTGCTGATCCTGATGAGCCTGCCGTTCGCCCTGGTTGGCGGAATATGGTTCCTGTACTGGCAGGGCTTCCATATGTCAGTGGCGACCGGAACCGGGTTTATCGCCCTGGCCGGGGTGGCAGCAGAGTTTGGCGTGGTCATGCTGATGTATCTGCGTCATGCCATTGAAGCGCACCCGGAATTGTCCCGTAAAGAGACGTTCACACCGGAAGGTCTTGATGAAGCCCTCTATCATGGTGCCGTACTGCGTGTCCGGCCGAAAGCCATGACCGTGGCGGTGATCATTGCGGGTCTGCTGCCAATACTCTGGGGAACCGGCGCAGGTTCAGAAGTCATGAGCCGTATTGCGGCACCCATGATTGGTGGGATGATCACGGCTCCGCTGCTGTCCCTGTTCATTATTCCTGCCGCCTACAAATTAATCTGGCTGCGCAGACATAAAAAAAGCGTGTCCTGAACCTGAAAGGGCACCCCCTGTGGGTGTCCTTCTTTACTGATTCACCCTGACGTCAGGGTTTATATCGATAATATACAGAGGTGAGTATGAAAAAAGTGGTTCTAATGGCGCTGGCTCTCGGCCTTTCACTACCCGCGATGGCGAGTGAAAAAGTGATTGATATGTACAAATCTGAAAACTGTGGCTGTTGTTCCCTGTGGGGCAAAGCGATGGAAAAAGACGGGTTCGAAGTACGAACTCACGTCATGAATGATCAGGCGCTGTCAGCCCTGAAAGAAAAGCATGCTGTTCCTGCAGGACTACGAAGTTGTCATACCGCGGTTGCCGGTAATTTGATCATTGAAGGCCATGTGCCTGCGACAACGATACATAAGGCAATGCAGTCTGGTTCGGGTATATACGGTCTCGCCACCCCCGGTATGCCAGCAGGAAGTCCTGGAATGGAGATGGGAGCCCGAAAAGAGGCTTACGATGTTATCGCATTCTCACCGGATGGAAGTAAAAAAGTCTTCCAGCGAATCGAATAGTCAGCGGAACGGCTGATAACGGGACGCCGGTAGCAGGCACTCCTGTGCCGGCGATATTCGTGGTAATCGCATCCATGACATACCCTGAAGACAGAAGATGCTTCGGTATGCATAAGGAGAGTTACTGTGAAAAATGACAATGCAGTGCAACACAACAACCAGACTGCTTCTGAGCAGACATTATCCCCGGACGAGGGCCACGTATTGCATAAGGTGAGAGATCCCGTGTGCGGGATGGTCATCCTGCCTGACAAGGCGCACAGCAGCATTCGATACCAGGACCATCAGCTTTATTTCTGCTCCGCCAGCTGTGAGAGCAAATTTAAAGCCCATCCCGATCATTATTTTACCGAAGATGCCAGTGAACATTCCCATCACCATCACCACGATCATCACGAAGTCAGCCCTGATCAGATAAAACAGCCTCACAACCAGGCGGAAAAAGAGAATTCTGAAGGTGTGTGGACATGTCCGATGCACCCGGAGATACGCCGCAGTGGTCCCGGAAGCTGTCCTGTCTGTGGAATGGCACTGGAGCCGCTCGTAGCTACGGCATCCACGGGGCCGAGTGATGAACTTCACGACATGACAAGACGCTTCTGGCTGGGGTTGTTGCTGGCGTTTCCGGTTCTGGTACTCGAAATGGGATCTCATCTGTTTCCCGACTTGAGGAATACAGTACCGCCACAGTACAACACATGGCTGCAGTTGCTTCTGGCCTCCCCTGTCGTGTTGTGGTGTGGCTGGCCATTCTTCGCCCGGGCCGGAATGTCGTTACGTAACCGCTCCCTGAATATGTTTACCCTTGTTGCAATGGGGACCGGCGTAGCCTGGGTTTACAGCGTCATTGCAACCGTCTTCCCCTCCTGGTTTCCTGCATCGTTCAGAAACATGGATGGCCTGGTGGCCGTTTATTTTGAAGCCGCAGCAGTTATTACGGTGCTTGTTCTGCTGGGACAGGTTCTTGAGCTGCGGGCACGGGAACAAACCTCAGGCGCCATTACTGCGCTTCTGAACCTTGCCCCCAAAACCGCCAGACGGCTGGATCATGACGGTCATGAAACGGATATTAATGCGGAAGATGTCCTGCCTGGCGATAAGCTCCGCATCAGACCTGGAGAGAGTATTCCGGTCGACGGTATCGTGATCGAAGGCAAAACAACCGTGGATGAATCGATGGTGACCGGGGAGTCTATGCCGGTTACCAAAACGAAGGGTGACCCTGTCATTGGGGGGACGATTAATCAGACAGGTAGTCTTATCATCCGTGCAGAGAAAGTCGGTGATGAAACGATGCTCTCACGAATTGTTCAGATGGTCGCTGATGCACAGCGTTCGCGTGCCCCCATCCAGAGAATGGCAGACAGCGTTTCAGGCTGGTTTGTTCCTCTGGTGATACTTATCGCGGTTGTTGCTTTCTTGATCTGGTCTGTCTGGGGGCCCGAGCCCAGGATGGCGCACGGTCTCATTGCGGCTGTGTCGGTCCTGATTATTGCCTGTCCCTGCGCGCTGGGACTGGCCACGCCGATGTCGATAATGGTGGGGGTGGGCAAAGGCGCCCAGGCCGGGGTGTTAATCAAGAATGCCGAAGCCCTTGAGCGTCTTGAAAAAGTGGACACGCTGGTTGTCGACAAAACAGGCACGCTCACGGAAGGTTCGCCTACGGTGACAGGGATTATCAGTCTCAGTCCGGGTGGGGAAATATCTCTTTTACGTGTAACAGCTGCAGTGGAAAAAGGTTCGCAGCATCCGTTGGGTATGGCTGTTGTCAGAGCCGCGCAGGAAAAGGGGATCGTGATACCTGCCGTCAGTAATTTCAATGCCCCGTCGGGGAAAGGTGTCTCAGGCGATGTCGAAGGTCAACGGGTTGTTATTGGTAATGAACTGGCTATGCAGGAAAACAGTATCGTTATTGATAATCAAAAGGCCGTTGCGGATACGTTGCGGATGGAAGGCGCTACCGTTATCTATGTGGCCACAGACGGGAACCTTGCAGGCCTGATAGCTATCTCGGATCCCGTGAAAGCAACCACGCCGGATGCGCTTAAAGCTTTGCGTCAGGCGGGGATCCGCATTGTTATGCTCACCGGGGATAACCAGCTTACTGCTGAAGCAGTCGCACGGAAACTGGGAATAGATGAGGTTGAAGCCGGGATTCTGCCGGATGGCAAAAAAGCAGTGATAACCCGACTGAAAGAGTCTGGCCATGTGGTTGCGATGGCCGGAGACGGTGTGAATGATGCCCCGGCGCTGGCAGCGGCTGACGTGGGTATAGCCATGGGAACGGGTACAGATGTGGCAATAGAAAGTGCTGGCGTTACCCTTCTCAAAGGCGATTTGATGATACTCAACAGGGCCCGTCATCTGTCAGAGATCACCATGAAAAATATCCGGCAGAATCTGTTTTTTGCGTTTATCTACAATGCTCTTGGGGTGCCTGTAGCTGCAGGTCTGCTTTATCCTGTGTATGGAATACTGCTGTCGCCAGTTATTGCGGCGGCGGCCATGGCCCTTTCCTCCGTTAGCGTCATTGCAAATGCGTTGCGTCTGAAAAGTGTCAGGCTCGGGAAATAACACTGAGTGAAGGGGCTGTTACGAACAGAAGGAGTCCGGTATGAAAAGTACAACCTATGCGCTTATTGCTGTCGCCGCGATTGCGGCATTTGCTCTCCTGCGCGAACACTGGTCACATGTGGCAGGCTACTGGCCATATCTGTTACTGCTGCTTTGTCCGCTCATGCATCTTTTCCACGGTCACGGGGGGCATGGAGATCATCAACATCACGGAAGTGAAAACGATAAAAAAAATTAATCCGGCAGACGGGACCGCGTCGCGGTCCCGTTATCAGTCCAAGTATCGTTCGTAGTCTCTGGCATGCGCAAAGGCATGCTGTTCGAGTTTGTTATCAGCGGGTGCCGCCGTCCGGAACGCCAGTGAGTTAACAGGATTGTTATTGATGACCAGCTCGTAATGCAGATGAGGACCGGATGAACGTCCGCTGTTACCGGATAACGCAATAGCGTCTCCCCGGGTAACCCTGGCCCCTTTAGTAACGAGTATTTTATTGAGGTGGAGATAGCGAGTTTTAACACCGGCTTTTCCCGTTACTTCAACAAAATATCCCATGGTACTGTTGTATTCGGCCCGGGTGATTTTTCCGTCGATGACGCTGACTATTTTCGTGTTCATGGGCATGGAATAATCAATGCCATTATGGGGACTCACTTTTCCCGATACCGGGTTAAGTCTTGCAGGATTGAAAGGCGAACTGAGTCTTGCTGTGGCCGGTAACGGATAATCGAGACTGCCTTTCCCGGAAGTATCGGAAAGGTTATAGAACTTTTTATCTGATATACGATACGCCGTGTAATTAAATGAACCGGACGTAAATTTATAGGCCACGACACGTGATTTTCCCGCTTTCTTTTGCAGTACGAGTTTTAATGATTCATTTTTTTTCAAATGCCGCAGATTAAACCGGGAAGGCAAGGAGCGCTGAAGAGTAGCGATCTCGTTCGATTCCAGCCCCGAGCGGGTGGCTGAAAGGTAGGCATTTTCTTTTACGACATCGGTAGAATACATTTACTGGAATTCGCCGTTAGCATGAACACTGCGGCGTATGCTAGGGGTTTTCAGGAGGCGTGTCATCTGTCAGTTAATCGGGAGCACCGTTGATGGTCGTCATTTTTGTAACATATCTTGTTTCCCGTTTGCTCCGGAAGCTCTGGGAACTGTATGACCAGCCCGACGGTGATGATTAACGGGACTGAAACAGGTTACGGCAGAGCAATATGGGGCTCATGTCCTGCTACGTAACCCGTCAGTAAAGCCCTGCTGCGCACCTGACGCTAAGCACTAACCCGCCTGCAGTTACCTGGTCGAATACAGCCCGCGAAGCTTTCTTGCCTGCGTCTGATGTGCTTCCGCACCGGCATTATTGACCTGCTCATGCACGAGAGCGGCTTTTTCTCCGGCATTCAGTTCGTTAAAAGAAGAAGACGAGGTCTTTGAATTTGCATCACTGCCGGACAGCATTTTTTTATGTTCCTCAATCATTTTCTGATGCGCATAGGACGCGCTGTTGTTCATAAATGAATGAGCAACAATGGCCCTTTCATGTTCATTCATTTCAGAGAATGAGGGCGTGTTGTTTTTATTAACCCTGTCCGGTAAGTTTTCATGCGTCGAGGAATTCACATGACTGACGGCTGAGGCATTATTAACAAATCGATGTGCTTCATGGGCAATATCACTGGACTGAGCAAAAGCTGCCCCACAAAATAAAGCTGTAAACGCAGTGGTCGTGATTAATATATTCATGTGTAATTACCTTCTGAGGTACATAAAAGATGTCCTTATGATCATATATAAAAATAATCAACCTGTGGGGAAGATGACGTAAATGTAATACAGCTATGTACATTACACGATTGTAATGAATTTGTTTCTTAAGGTGTGCTAGATTCATTTCATTGTAAGTGGATGAACCAGTAATTTAATTTAAATCGGTTCTCGAATTCTGTCAGTAACCATACTTTAAATAAGGGAATGCGCATGCTGTTGAAAACGTCTCGACGAACTTTCCTGAAGGGGTTAACCCTCTCTGGCGTAGCCGGAAGTCTTGGCGTATGGAGTTTCAATGCGCGTTCCAGTCTGAGCCTGCCAGTTGCCGCATCCCTGCAGGGTACTCAGTTTGACCTGACCATTGGTGAAACGGCCGTCAATATCACGGGCAGTGAGCGTCAGGCCAAAACAATCAATGGAGGCCTGCCGGGGCCCGTTCTTCGCTGGAAAGAAGGTGACACCATTACCCTGAAGGTCAAAAACCGTCTTAATGAACAGACGTCCATTCACTGGCACGGCATTATTCTTCCGGCCAATATGGATGGTGTTCCGGGGCTGAGTTTTATGGGCATAGAGCCTGATGATACCTACGTTTACACCTTTAAGGTTAAGCAGAACGGGACTTACTGGTACCACAGCCATTCCGGTCTGCAGGAACAGGAGGGGGTATACGGTGCCATTATCATCGATGCCAGGGAGCCAGAACCGTTTGCTTACGATCGTGAGCACGTGGTCATGTTGTCTGACTGGACCGATGAAAATCCTCACAGCCTGCTGAAAAAATTAAAAAAACAGTCGGATTACTACAATTTCAATAAACCAACCGTTGGCTCTTTTTTCCGCGACGTGAATACCAGGGGGCTGTCAGCCACCATTGCCGATCGGAAAATGTGGGCTGAAATGAAAATGAATCCGACTGACCTCGCGGATGTCAGTGGCTACACCTACACCTATCTCATGAACGGGCAGGCCCCGCTGAAAAACTGGACCGGACTGTTCCGTCCCGGTGAAAAGATACGCTTACGGTTTATCAACGGCTCGGCAATGACCTATTTCGATATCCGTATCCCCGGGCTGAAAATGACGGTCGTGGCTGCAGATGGCCAGTATGTAAACCCGGTTACCGTTGACGAATTCAGGATTGCCGTTGCCGAAACCTATGATGTCATTGTGGAGCCTCAGGGTGAGGCCTATACCATCTTCGCACAATCCATGGACAGGACCGGTTACGCTCGAGGGACACTGGCCACGAGAGAGGGGTTAAGTGCTGCCGTTCCCCCCCTCGATCCCCGTCCTCTGTTGACCATGGAAGATATGGGTATGGGGGGAATGGGACATGATATGGCAGGAATGGACCACAGCCAGATGGGAGGCATGGATAACAGCGGAGAGATGATGTCTATGGACGGTGCTGACCTTCCGGATAGCGGGACATCCTCCGCGCCCATGGATCACAGCAGCATGGCCGGTATGGATCATTCCCGGATGGCCGGAATGCCGGGTATGCAAAGTCATCCTGCGTCAGAAACGGATAACCCACTGGTTGATATGCAGGCGATGAGCGTCTCTCCGAAATTAAATGATCCGGGTATTGGTCTTCGAAATAACGGAAGAAAGGTTCTCACGTACGCGGATTTGAAAAGCCGCTTTGAGGATCCTGACGGACGTGAACCTGGCCGTACCATAGAACTGCATTTAACCGGCCACATGGAAAAGTTTGCCTGGTCATTTAACGGAATCAAGTTTTCAGATGCCGCACCGGTGCTGCTGAAATACGGTGAGCGGCTCAGGATCACGCTGATCAACGATACCATGATGACTCACCCCATTCACCTGCATGGTATGTGGAGCGATCTGGAAGATGAAAACGGTAATTTCATGGTTCGTAAACACACAATAGATGTTCCCCCTGGTACAAAACGCAGTTACAGAGTGACAGCAGATGCGCTTGGCCGCTGGGCGTATCACTGCCATTTGCTCTATCACATGGAAATGGGAATGTTTCGTGAAGTCCGGGTGGAGGAATGATGCGAATGAAGAGAAATTTGAAGGCCATACCTGTTCTGGTCGCCGGTTTGTTTACCTCACAGCTTTCTATTGCGGCGGGCTCCGTCTCTGCAGATCCCCACGCCGGGCACGACATGTCTGCCATGCAGATGCCAGCAGATGAGAATTTCACTGAGATGACGTCAATGGAGCCCATTGTAACTGAGAGCAGAACGCCAATTCCGCCTGTTACCGATGCCGACCGGAAGGCTGCATTCGGCAATTTACAGGGGCATGCGATTCACGACAGTGCGATTAATTATCTGGTTCTGCTGGATCAACTGGAATGGCAACGGTCGGATAACACCAACAATTTCAGCTGGAGTGTTAACAGCTGGATTGGAGGCGACACAGATCGGATTTGGCTAAAGAGTGAAGGTGAACGAAGCAATGGGGAAACGGAGGCGGCTGAAGCGCAGTTACTCTGGGGACATGCGGTTGGCCCATGGTGGGATTTGGTTGCGGGTGTCAGGCAGGATTTCAGACCTGCTTCTGCCCGGACCTGGGCTGCTGTCGGTTTTCAGGGGCTGGCACTCTATAATTTTGAGTCTGAAATTACGGGTTTTGTCAGTAATGGCGGAAAAGCAGCCCTTCGTCTGGGAGGAGAATACGACGTTTTACTGACTAACCGGCTCATACTCCAGCCATCCTATGAGGTGAATTTCTACAGTCAGGATGATGAATCGCGGGGTCGCGGCAGGGGACTGACTGACACAGAGCTGGGGCTCCGGCTGCGCTATGAAATACGCCGTGAGTTTGCACCCTATATAGGCGTTTCCTGGAATCAACTTTACGGGAAAACATCCGATATGGCGAAAAGAGAAGGTGAGAAAGACCATCAGGTAGTATTCCTGGCGGGAGCCAGAATCTGGTTTTAACGCACTGATATAAAACACTCAACTAAACAGGTAAATAAAATGTCGATTTTAAATAAAGCCATTCTTACAGGTGGCCTCGTTATGGGCGTTGCTTTCTCTGCTATGGCCCATCCGGAATTAAAAAGCTCTGTGCCACAGGCTGATTCAGCCGTAGCGGCCCCGGAAAAGATTCAGCTTAATTTCTCGGAAAATCTGACCGTGAAATTCTCAGGTGCAAAATTAACGATGACGGGTATGAAAGGCATGTCATCACATTCTCCGATGCCGGTCGCGGCAAAAGTGGCGCCAGGCGCTGACCCTAAATCGATGGTCATTATTCCGCGAGAGCCTTTACCCGCTGGCACTTATCGTGTTGACTGGCGCGCGGTTTCTTCAGATACGCACCCTATTACCGGTAATTACACCTTTACAGTGAAGTAATATTATGAACGACCTGATTATGATTGTTATTCGTTTTCTTCTTTATCTGGATTTGATGGTAATATTTGGATTGCCATTTTTTCAGATATATGGAATAAGCGGTGTCAGACATGAAACCTATAACCTGACTAATTTCAGGTCGTTTATAACCTTTGCTGTTGTTACAGGCATCATTCTTACTGGCATTAATATGCTCCTGGTATCTAATGCCATGAGTGGAGTAACTGACCTCAGAGAATTATCCATCCATGTTATCGAGATGGTGATAGAAGAAACTGATGTGGGTATTAGCTGGATTGTCAGGCTCTGTGCCCTGTTTACCACACTCGGTGCTTTGTTCCTTTACACTAATAAGAGAGTATTGTCCTGCCTGCTGATGACGATGAGTGGGGGCGTGGCGCTGGCTACACTTGCCTGGGGAGGACACGCCGTTATGCATGACGGTCTGCATTACTATCTCCATTTACTGAGCGATCTGACCCATCTCGGCGCTGCAGGTGCCTGGACAGGTGCTCTGGTTGCATTTGCTATCCTGCTGATGCGCAGAAACGAGCATAATGCACAGAGCGTCATTGTGATATCTGACTCCCTGGCAAAATTTGCCACGGCAGGAACGGTGATTGTTGTAGCCCTGATCCTGAGTGCGCTGGTCAACTATCTGTATATTGCTGAGGGTAACTTAACTCCCTTATTCAACAGTTCCTGGGGGAGGATATTGCTTGCCAAGACGGCTCTGTTTGTTCTGATGCTTCTTCTGGCTGCAGCAAACCGGTTTCACCTGGGTCCCCGGCTTGAAGTTATGGTCAGGGAAGGGAATTATGATCGCAGCGTTGCCCTGATGCGAAACAGCATCCTGACAGAATTCGTTGTTGCGATTATCATTCTGGGCGCCGTAGCGTGGCTTGGAATGCTTGCTCCGTCTCAGATCAGCTAGGGGACAGCCAAAGCTCATGCGTGAGATTTTTACTTTCATATCAGCGAGTTGACCATGCAGCGTATTTTAATCGTTGAAGACGAACAAAAAACAGGTCGTTACCTGCAGCAGGGACTGGTTGAGGAAGGCTATCAGGCCGATCTCTTTAATAATGGCCGCGATGGTCTCGGGGCCGCGTCGAAGGGACAGTATGATTTGATAATACTGGACGTGATGCTGCCTTTCCTCGACGGGTGGCAAATCATCAGCGCACTGAGGGAGTCCGGGCACGAAGAACCGGTCCTGTTTTTAACCGCAAAGGACAACGTGCGGGACAAAGTGAAAGGACTGGAGCTTGGCGCAGATGACTACCTGATTAAGCCCTTTGATTTTACGGAGCTGGTTGCACGTGTAAGAACCCTACTGCGCCGGGCACGCTCGCAGGCCGCAACAGTCTGCACCATCGCCGATATGACCGTTGATATGGTGCGCCGGACCGTGATCCGTTCGGGGAAGAAGATCCATCTCACCGGTAAAGAATACGTTCTGCTTGAGTTGCTGCTGCAACGCACCGGAGAAGTGTTACCCAGGAGTCTTATCTCGTCCCTGGTCTGGAACATGAATTTTGACAGTGATACGAATGTGATTGATGTCGCCGTGAGACGTCTGAGAAGTAAAATTGATGATGACTTTGAGCCAAAACTGATCCATACCGTTCGCGGTGCCGGATATGTCCTGGAGATCAGAGAAGAGTGAGGTTCAAAATTTCCCTGACCACACGCCTGAGCCTGATTTTTTCTGCGGTGATGCTTACGGTATGGTGGTTATCAAGTTTTATCCTGATTAGCACCCTGAATGGCTATTTCGATAATCAGGACCGCGATTTTCTGACAGGTAAACTTCAGCTCACCGAAGAGTTTCTTAAAACAGAGACGTTCAGGAACAAAACGGATATTAAGTCATTATCAGAAAAAATAAACGATGCGATGGTGGGGCACAATGGCTTATTCATTTCTATAAAAAACATGGAAAATGAAAAAATTGTTGAACTCTATGCCAAAAATTCTGTTGTTCCAGCGGTCCTGCTTAATAAGTCGGGTGATATTCTCGACTATATGATCCAGACGGAAGAAAATAACACCGTGTACCGCAGTATCTCGCGGCGGGTTGCCGTGACGCCGGAACAGGGTAAAAGCAAACATGTCATCATTACGGTTGCCACGGATACTGGGTATCACACCCTGTTTATGGACAAACTCAGTACCTGGCTGTTCTGGTTCAATATCGGTCTGGTCTTTATTTCTGTTTTTCTGGGCTGGCTGACCACACGTATTGGTCTGAAACCGCTACGGGAAATGACCAGTCTGGCTTCCTCCATGACCGTACACAGCCTGGATCAGCGTCTAAATCCCGATCTGGCTCCGCCGGAAATCTCTGAGACCATGCAGGAGTTCAATAATATGTTTGATCGCCTGGAGGGGGCATTCCGGAAACTGTCAGATTTCTCGTCTGACATCGCGCATGAGCTGCGCACACCGGTCAGTAATCTGATGATGCAGACGCAGTTTGCACTGGCTAAGGAAAGGGATGTTTCGCATTACCGCGAAAT
>ERZ778023.4349-NODE-4349-length-12043-cov-6.279947_pt1 | contig 12043 bp, 8 predicted proteins | sample MGYA00375753_ERZ778023 | MGnify/ENA primary metagenome ERZ778023 (study PRJEB29350, sample SAMN05389822) | bioreactor metagenome | isolation source: Ammonium sulfate bioreactor | place: South Africa: University of Cape Town | collected 2014-04-04 ...
CCGGCCCCACCCGCCGCAGGTGCAGCACCGCGTCGACCGCCGAGGCGGCCTGCGCCGCGAGCGCGTCCCGCGACAGCCCCGCCAGCGAGCCGAGCGCCTCGAGCCGGGCGGCCACGTCGGACGCGGCGTTGGCGTGGACCGTGGCGAACCCGCCCTCGTGGCCGGTGTTGAGGGCGGCCAGGACGTCGCGCACCTCGGCGCCGCGGCACTCGCCGAGCACGATGCGGTCCGGCCGCATCCGCAGCGCCTGGCGCACCAGCTCGGGCAGGTCCACCCGCCCCGCGCCGTCGACGTTCGCACGCCGCGTCACCAGCCGCACCACGTGCGGGTGCGACGGCTGCAGCTCGCCGCTCTCCTCGATGAGGACGATCCGCTCGTCGGGCGGCACGAGGGACAGCAGGCTCGCCAGGAGCGTCGTCTTGCCCGAGCCGGTCGCGCCGCTGATGAGGACGGTTGCGCGCGCGGCGACGAGCGCGCGCAGCACGGGCGCCGCCGAGGGCGCGACCGTCCCGCACGCGGTGAGCTCCTCCACCGTGAATGGCCGCGCCCGGACCACGCGCAGCGACAGCAGCGCGCACGGCCCACCGAGGGGCGGGAGCACCGCGTGCAGGCGGGTGCCGTCGGGCAGCCGGGCGTCTGCGGTCGGCGCCGCGTCGTCGAGTCGCTGGCCACCGGCGGCCGCGAGGCGGACCGCCAGGGCACGGACGTCGGTCGCCGACGCGAACCGGGTGGCCGTCTGCGACAGCCGTCCGTGGCGCTCGACCCACACCTCGTCGGGCGCGTTGACCAGGACGTCCGTCACCGCCGGATCGTCGAGCCACCGCTGCAGCGGGCCGGCGCCGAGCAGCTCGTCGCGCACCTGCCGCACGGCGAGCTCGAGGTCCTCCGGGCCGAGGAGCGTCCCGGAGTCGCGCACGGCGACGACGACCGCGGCTCGCAGCGCGGCGGGGTCCGCGCCGTCGCCGTCCGGCCGCGAGGAGCCGAGCCGGGCCCGGACGGCGGCCACGAGCGCCGGCGTCACGACCGGGAGGTCGTCGGCCACGGCGGTCACAGCAGGCGCTCCAGGACCGCGGCGGCGGCCCTCCCGGCCGGCCCGCGCGACGGCACCAGTCCCTGCTCGGCGGCCCGCACGAGCGCTCGATCGGGCCGGCCGCTCCACAGCATCGGCACTCCGACGGCCTCCGCCAGCTCATCGGCCCCCAGCCCGCCCGGTCCCGGGCCACGCACGACGAGCCCCGCGGCGACCTCGGCGAGGGCCGGCAGGAGCGACATCGCGCCGGCCACGGAGCGCAGGTCGCGGCCCGCCACCAGGGCGACCCGGTCGCACCGGCCGAGCACCGGGTGCCTGGCCAGCACCGCCGCCCGCCCGAGGTCGACGACGACGCAGCCCGACGCCCGCGCCAGCGCGCCCACCACGTCGGCGGCCGTCTCCGGCTCCACGGCACCCGGCCGAGCCCGGTCGCACGAGAGCAGCGCCACGCGGCCCCAGCGCGGGAGCAGCGCGACGACGTCTCGGCCGTCCACGTCGCCGCGCGCCCGCGCGAGGTCCGGCCAGCGCGCGCCCGCCTGCTCCTCCAGCCCGACGAGCACGTCGAGCCCGCCCGACGCCGCCTCCAGGTCGACGAGGACGGTCGCTGTGCGCCGGGACGCCCGCAGGGCGACGAGGGCGGCGAGCGTCGAGGCGCCGACACCGCCGCGCGCGCCGACGACGCCGACGACCACGCCCCCGTCCACCCGCACCTCCATCCGTCGCCCGCCGTGTCGCCCGCCGTGTCGCCCGCCGTGTCGCCCGCCGTCGTCCCGGCACCTCGTCCGCGTTCGCCCTCGTCCGGGCCGACCGGCAACGTCCGCGACGCCACCCTGACGACGGCCCACGGCCCCCCGCCGCGCCTCGCACCGAGCGGGCGGAGCCGGACCCGGCCGATCGGGCTGTGGTCGGTTCGTCGCCTGCGCGTCGGCACCCCCGGCTACTCTCGGCGCGGGGCGCTGACCCGGTTCGTGCGGTGCACGCCCCGTGGGCCGGCCACCGGTCGGCTCGTCTGGTCGAGGGGAGGGCGCATGGACGGCACCTCGCGCGCGGCGGCGTTCTTCGACCTCGACAAGACGATCATCGCCACCTCGTCGGCCACCGCCTTCAGCCGCCCCTTCCTGGCGGAGGGCCTGCTCACCCGGCGGGCCATGCTGCGCGGCGCGTACGCCCAGCTCGTCTTCCTCATGGGCGGCGCCGACGAGGCGCAGACCGAGCGGCTGCGCGCGCAGCTGTCCCGCATGGTCACCGGCTGGGACACCGCTCAGGTGGGCGCGATCATCCGGCAGACCCTGCACGAGTCGATCGACCCCACGGTGTACGCGGAGGCGGTCACGCTCATCGGGGAGCACCATGCGGCGGGACGCGACGTGGTCGTCGTGTCCGCGTCGGGCGCCGAGCTGGTCCGCCCCATCGCCGAGCTGGTCGGCGCCGACGACGTCATCGCCTCCCGCATGGAGGTCGTCGACGGCCGCTACACCGGCCACATCGACCGCTACGTCTACGGGCAGGAGAAGGCGGACGCGATCGCCGAGCTGGCGGCCGAGCGTGGCTACGAGCTGGCCGACTGCTACGCCTACTCCGACTCGATCACGGACACCCCGATGCTCGAGGTCGTCGGGCACGCGTTCGTGGTCAACCCCAACGGCGCCCTGCGCCGCCTGGCCGACGAGCGCGGCTGGGGTGCGCTCCGGTTCGAGCGGCCGGTCAGCCTCCGGCCCTTCGCGACGCGCCGCTCCCGGCTCGCCGCGGCGGGGATCGTCGGCCTCGTCGTGCTCGCGGCCGCCCTCGGCTGGCTGCTGGGCCGCCGGCACCGGGCTTCGGGGGTCTGAGGGCGTCCACATCCCGGCCGAGCGTCTCGCGATCCGACCGGCGCCCGTGCGCCACCTGTGCCGATGCCGCCAGGGGTAGGCAAGGCGCGCGCCAGGCGTTATCAAAGAGTCACAACTGAAGACCGAGGGCACCCACGCGCAGGATGGCCCCCCTAGGGGCAGGTCGACCGGGCTGGACCCGTTGCGACACTCGCGGTGCACGCATGATCACCCTCGAGCCTCAGGACGACGACGGCGTCCCCTGACGGGGCGCCGTCGTCGGTGCGACCTCATGACCTGGTGCGCGCACCGCGCCGGTGCCAGGGTGTCGGCATGCAGCCGACCCTCGCGGTGCGCCGCTCCCGCCTCGCCACCACCACCCGCACGGTCGTCCTCGTCGCCGGCGTCCTCCTGCTGCTGGGAGCGTGCGCGGCGGGGGTCAACCCCGAGGTCGGGACGCCACCACCGGGCGCGACCGCACCGGCCGGGTTCTGGCTCGGCCTGTGGCACGGGATCATCCTGCCGATCACCTGGATCGTGTCCCTGTTCACCAGCACCGTCAGCCCGTATGAGGTCCACAACAGCGGCAACTGGTACGACGTCGGGTTCGTCCTCGGCATCTCGCTGGTCTTCGGTGGACCCCTGGGCGCCCGCCGCGCCAGGAGGCGCTGACGCGCCCTGCCGCCTCGGCGTGCACACAATGACGGCATGGTCTCGGCGCCGAGCGTCTCGTCGTCCATCACCGCGCGCCTCAAGGTGCGCGCCCGACCGACCGCAGTCAGCGAGCTGACGGCGGCCATCGAGATCGCCGGCGGCATCGTCACCGCCCTCGACGTGCAGTCGTCGGGCCGCGAGCAGATGACGGTCGACGTCACCTGCGACACCCGCGGCGAGGAGCACGCCGCGGCGATCGTCGCCGCGATGGAGGTGCTGCCCGGGATCGTCGTCGAGCGCGTCAGCGACCGGACCTTCCTCGCCCACCTCGGCGGCAAGCTGTCGATCGAGGCCAAGGTGCCGCTGCGCAACCGCGACGACCTGTCGATGATCTACACGCCCGGCGTCGCGCGGATCTGCGAGGCGATCGCCGCGCGGCCCGACGACGCGCGGCGCCTGACGATCAAGCGCAACACCATCGCCGTGGTGACCGACGGCACCGCGGTGCTGGGCCTGGGCAACATCGGACCCCTCGCCGCCCTCCCGGTGATGGAGGGCAAGGCCGTGCTCTTCAAGCGGTTCGCCGACATCGACGCGTTCCCCATCGCGCTCGACACCACCGACGTGGACCAGATCGTCGAGACCGTCTGCAACATCGCACCGGTGTTCGCGGGCATCAACCTCGAGGACATCTCGGCCCCCCGGTGCTTCGAGGTGGAGCGGCGGCTGCGCAGCCGCCTCGACATCCCGGTGTTCCACGACGACCAGCACGGCACGGCGATCGTCGTCGTCGCCGCCCTGACCAACGCGCTCAAGGTGGTCGGCAAGGAGATCGGCGCGGTCCGCATCGTCCTGTCCGGCGCCGGCGCCGCTGGCACCGCGGTGCTGCGGCTGCTGCTCGCCGCCGGGGCCCGGGACGTCGTCGTGGCGGACATCGACGGGATCGTCCGCCCCGACCGCCCCGGGCTGCCCGACTCCCTGCGCTGGACCGCCGAGCACACCGACGCCCGCGGCCTGTCGGGGCCTATCGCGGGCGCGCTCAAGGGCGCGGACGTGTTCATCGGCGTCTCGGCGCCGGACGTCATCACGGGTGAGGACGTCGCCACCATGGCCCCCGACGCGATCGTCTTCGCCCTGGCCAACCCCCGCCCCGAGGTCGACGCCGACGAGGCGGCGCGCTACGCCACGGTCGTCGGCACCGGCCGTTCCGACTGGGCCAACCAGATCAACAACGTGCTGGCGTTCCCCGGGGTGTTCCGCGGCCTGCTCGACGCGCAGTCCCGCACCGTGAACGACGAGATGCTCCTGGCGGCCGCCTACGCCCTGGCGTCGACCGTCAAGGACGACGAGCTCAACCCGGCCTACATCGTGCCGAGCGTCTTCCATCCGGACGTCACGTCCGTGGTCGCGGCCGCGGTGGCGAACGCGGCGCGGCAGGCGCACTGGGGGTAGCCCGGTCGCGGGCCATGGCCAGGCCATTCGTCCCACGAATTCGCGGGACGATCCCGCACGCTGGTCGGCGTGCTGAGCATCGAGCAGGGCGTCGACCTCCAGGCCGACGCCGCGGTCCACAAGTCCGACCTGTTCCGGACCCCCGGGCCGTTCCTCGTCCGCACCATGCTCGCCGGCGCCTACATCGGCATCGGCGTCCTCATCATGGTGACGGCGGGCGGACCCCTGAAGCAGGCCGGGTCACCGTGGGCGCCGCTGGTGCAGGGGCTCGTGTTCGGCGTCGCGCTGACGATCGTCGTCGTCGCCGGTGCCGAGCTGGCCACCTCGGCGATGATGATCCTCACGCAGGGCGTGTGGCGCCGCCGCGTCGCGCCCGGCCGGGCCGCCCTCGTCCTGCTCGCCGTCCTCGTCGGGAACCTGCTCGGTTCCATGGCCTTCGCCGCCCTGGTCCACGCCTCGGGCGTGCTGGGCCCGGGCACCCCCGCCGGAGCCACGCTCGCCGGGATGATCGAGCACAAGGCCGCCACCGGCGACGGGCAGCTGTTCGTCCGCGGCATCCTGTGCAACCTCCTGGTCTGCCTCGCCATCTGGTGCGCCGGGCGGCTGGAGTCCGAGGGCGCCAAGATCGCCGTCGTCTTCGCGTGCGTCATGGTGTTCATCACGTCGGGCTTCGAACACGTCGTCGCCAACATGACGACGTTCTCGCTGGGCCTGTTCGCCGGCCTGCCCCACGCCACCGTCGGCGAGCTCGCGCGCAACGTGCTGTTCGTCGGGCTCGGCAACATCGTGGGCGGCGCGCTGCTCGTCGGCGCGCCCTACGCGTACGGCGCCGGGACGCGGCACCACGGTCCCGCCACCGTCCGGCGGCCCGCCGACGACGAGCCGGGGGCCCTGGTCGGCGCCGGTGCGGGGCGCGACACGGGCCTCTGACGAGGCACAAGGCCCGCACAGCCAATAGCGTGAACCCCGTCACGCGCCTGACAGGCGCGACGTGAGGCGAGGAGAACGCGATGAGCACCTCCGACGAGCAGCACGCCACCGACCAGACCGCGGCCGACGAGACCACCGAGCCCGCGACCGGCCCGGGGAGCGCCGCGACGCCCGTGACGGCGCCGTCCGGCGAGCCCGTGGCCGCCCCCGAGGCGGCGGCAGCCAGCGGCGAGACGCCCGCCGCCAGGGGCGGCGTGCCGGCCGATGAGAAGCCCGCGACGGTGGCGGCGCCGGCCGGCGCGACCCCCGCGCCACCGACCGCCCCGAGCACCACCTCTCCGGTCGGCCCGGCCGCGCCGCCGACGGGTTCGCCGGCCCCCGCCGCAGGCTCGGCGTCCGCGGCCAACGTGCCGCCCAGCACCCGCCAGGTGCCGCCGAACCCGCAGCCCAGCCCGCAGCCGGGCCTCGCACCGGCACCGCCCGTCCCGGGCGGCCCCGCGGCTGGCCCCTCGGGCGGCCCCGCGGCCGGACCCGCCCCGTCGACCTCGACGGCGATGCCGGCCGCTCCGATGCGCCCGGTGTCCACGCCGGCGCCCGCCGACCTGGACGCCAGCGCGCGCCACGCGGCCCTGCGGCCCACGCCCGTCCCGCCCGACCCGGCCATGCCGACCCCGACCCGCCCGCTCCCCGGCGCCCCCGAGCGCACCGGCGCCGCTCCGGCCGCCACGGGCGCCGCGGGGCTGGCGGCCGCGGGAGCGGCCGGAGTCGCAGCGGCCGGCACCGCCGCGCACACCGCGGCGGGCACCGCGGCGACCACCGCCGGCGCCCCCACCACGGTGATGCCCCCCGCGACGCCGAAGGCGACCGACGACTCGGCTCTCTTCCCCGACCCCAACGCCCCGCGCACCATCACCCTCGGCACGCACGTGCTGGGCATCCTCGTCGGGATCGTCCTGCCGGTGGCCGCGACCCTGGTCACGGCGCTGGGCATCTCGCGGATCCTCGTCGTCGAGGTGGACGGCTGGGTCGCGAAGGTCGACGTCCTCGGCATCGTGCTCGTCTCGCTCGGCGCGCTCCTGCTGCTCGCCTGCGCGCTGCTGTCGCTGTGGACCCCGTACGTCGGGCTCGTCGGCGGCGTCATCCTGACGGTGGCGGGGGCGTTCGCGCTGTTCGCACCAGGGGTGGCGCGCACCGGCATCCTCAACGTGCTGACGTCCGAGGGGTGGCGGCCGACCGTCGAGGAGACGATCGTCGTGGCGACCTCGGGGACGGTCGCCGTCGTCGGTGTCCTGCTGCTCGGGGCCGGGATCGTGTCGTCGGTGGCGCGCCGGCACGGCATCCGCCTGGGCGCCTTCCGGGAGCGCCACCGCACCGCCTGACCGGCCCGTTCGTTCCCGCCGCACCCTCGACCCGGTAGGTCTAAAGTCCCAGGGGCAAGCACCTGCACCGTCGTCGTTGCCGGAGGACGCCGTGACCGATCCCGCTCCCGAGCCGGGCGCGCTGGAGAACCTGCTCAGCGAGGAGCGTCGCTTCCCGCCCGCCCCCGAGTTCGTCGCGCAGGCGAACGCCCACCAGGACCTGTACGCGTGGGCGGCCGCCGACCGCGTCGGCTTCTGGGCGGACCAGGCGCGCGAGCTCGTCGACTGGGACACGCCCTTCACGCAGACGCTCGACTGGTCCGGCGCACCATTCGCGACGTGGTTCGCCGACGGGACCCTCAACGCGTGCGACAACGCCGTCGACCGGCACGTGCGGGCCGGGCGCGGCGATCGCGTGGCGTTCTACTTCGAGGGCGAGCCCGGCGACGGCCGGACGATCACGTACGCGGAGCTGCAGCGCGAGGTGTCCAAGGCCGCCAACGCGCTGCAGGCCCTCGGCGTCACCACCGGCGACCGGGTGGCGCTCTACATGCCGCTCATCCCCGAGGCCGTCATCGCCATGCTGGCCTGCGCGCGCATCGGGGCGCCGCACTCGGTGGTGTTCGGCGGCTTCTCCGCCGAGGCGCTGCACAGCCGGATCCTCGACGCGCAGGCCAAGCTCGTCGTCACCGCCGACGGCGGGTACCGCCGCGGCAACCCGACCGGGCTCAAGCCGGCGGTCGACGAGGCGCTGGCGAAGGGCGCGCCGACGGTGGAGCACGTCCTCGTCGTGCGCCGCACGGGACAGCACGTGGACTGGACCGACGGCCGGGACCTGTGGTGGCACGAGGCGGTCGAGGCCGCGTCCGACGAGCACGCGCCCGTGCCCGTGCCGGCCGAGCACCCGCTGTTCATCCTCTACACGTCCGGGACGACGGGGAAGCCCAAGGGGATCTTCCACACGACCGGCGGCTACCTGACCCAGTGCGCGTACACCCACCTCAACGTGTTCGACCTCAAGCCCGAGACCGACGTCTACTGGTGCACCGCCGACATCGGCTGGGTCACCGGCCACTCGTACGTGGTCTACGGACCCCTGGTCAACGGCGCCACCCAGGTGATCTACGAGGGCACCCCCGACACCCCCGACCGCGGCCGCTGGTGGGACATCGTCCAGAAGTACCGCGTGTCGATCCTGTACACCGCACCGACCGCCATCCGTACATGCATGAAGTGGGGCGACGACATCCCGGCGGCGCGCGACCTGTCCTCCCTGCGCGTGCTCGGCTCCGTGGGCGAACCCATCAACCCCGAGGCGTGGACCTGGTACCGACGGGTGATCGGCGGCGACCGGACGCCGGTCGTCGACACGTGGTGGCAGACGGAGACGGGCGCCATCATGATCAGCCCGCTGCCCGGGGTCACCGACGCGAAGCCGGGCTCGGCGCAGACGCCGCTGCCCGGCGTCGCCGCCGAGGTGGTCGACGACGAGGCCAAGCCCGTGCCCAACGGCTCCGGCGGGTACCTCGTCATCACCGAGCCGTGGCCCGCGATGCTGCGCGGCATCTGGGGCGATCCCGACCGCTACGTCGACACGTACTGGTCGCGGTTCGCCGGGCTGTACTTCGCCGGTGACGGCGCCAAGAAGGACGAGGACGGCGACATCTGGCTGTCCACCACCGAGATCGAGTCCGCGCTGGTCTCGCACCCGTGGGTCGCCGAGGCGGCGGTCGTCGGCGCGTCCGACGAGACCACCGGGCAGGCGGTCGTCGCCTTCGTCATCCTGCGCGGCGACTCGGAGGGTCAGACGAAGGCGCCGGCGGAGGTCGAGGCGGAGCTGCGCGCACACGTGGCGACGCAGATCGGCCCGATCGCCAAGCCGCGCCAGGTGCTCGTCGTGCCGGAGCTGCCGAAGACGCGGTCGGGGAAGATCATGCGGCGCCTGCTGCGGGACGTGGCCGAGCACCGCGTCGTCGGCGACGCGACGACGCTGGCCGACCAGTCGGTGATGGAGATGATCGCGGCCGGCCTGGCGAACCCCACCAGCTCCGCCGACTGACCCGCCCCGCCCCCCCCCCCCCCCCCCCCCCCCCCCCCCCCCCCCCCCCCCCGCCCCGCCCAGCCCCCGCCCCAGCCCCGCCCAGCCCGCCCAGCCCCGGCTCCGCTCCGCGTCGATATCTCCACGTCGCGTCGACACCTGCACCTGTCGACGCGACGTGGAGATGTCGATGCCGGCGGCTTGGGGCGGGTCGGATGAGGGACCGACGGTCGCGTGGGTCACCCGAGGCCGCGTGTTGACCCCGCAATGATGGCCGCTTGACCTGCGCCAATACTTCTCGAAACGATTCGACGCGCCGCGCGGCGCGGGGTTAGCCTCGTGCGCGAGGCCCACCGCCCGGCGCACCCCGGGCGGCCCGACGCCCCGCCCGCCCTCGTCGAAACGCCGCGCCCCCTCCGATGACCAGAAACCTCACCGCCGGACCGCCCACCCGGCTCATCGTCCTGTTCACGCTGCCCCTGCTCGTCGGCAACGTGTTCCAGCAGCTGTACCAGTTCACCGACGCCGCGGTCGTCGGGCGGCTGGTCGGCCTCGACGGCCTCGCCTCGGTCGGCGCCACGAACGGGCTCGTCTTCCTGCTCATCGGGTTCACGTGGGGTTCGTCGGCCGGCCTGGCGATCCCGACCGCCCGCGCCTTCGGCGCCGGGGACATGACCGCGATGCGGCGGTTCGTCGCCGCCGGCGCCTACGTCTCGGCCGCCCTCGCGGCGATCATCATGGTCGTCGGGACGCTCGCTGCCCGGCCCTTGCTGCACCTGATGGACACCCCGCCGGAGATCATCGACGGCTCGGTCGCCTTCATCACCATGACGTGCCTCGGCGGCGGCGCCATGGTGGCGTTCAACTTCCTCTCGTCGACCATCCGGGCGCTCGGCGACAGCCGCACGCCGCTCGTCTTCCTCGTCATCTCCTGCTGCCTCAACGCCGGGCTCTCGCTGGCCTTCGTCGGCGGGCTGCACATGGGCGTGCGCGGCGCCGCGCTGGCGACGGTCATCGCCCAGCTGGTCTCGGTGGTGCTGTGCCTGGGCCTCATCGCGCGCCGCATGCCCGAGCTGCACCTCTCGCGCGACGACTGGCGCCCGCGCTGGCACGAGATGGCCGAGCCGGTGCGCATCGGCCTGCCGATGGGCTTCTCGATGTCGGTCATCGCGATCGGCTCGCTCGTGCTGCAGTACGGCATCAACGGCCTGGGGGCGGAGTCGGTCGCGGCGTTCACCGCCGCGCTGCGCGTCGACCAGCTGGCGGCAGCGCCGCTCAACTCGTTCGGCATCGCCATGGCGACGTTCGTCGCGCAGAACCGCGGCGCGCGGCAGTGGCACCGGATCCGCACCGGCGTCTTCCGGATCAGCTTCGTGTCGATCGGCATCGCGGTCGTCGTCGGCCTGACGCTGGTCGCGGTCTCGGGGCCGATCGCCGAGCTGTTCGTCGGCCCCGGTCAGGCCGGCGTCGTCGCCATGGTGCGCCAGTACTTCCTGGTCAACGGCGCGCTCTACTCGATCCTGGCGATGGTCTTCATCCTCCGGAACACCGTGCAGGGGCTGGGCCTGGCCGCGGTGCCCACCCTGTCCGGCTTCCTCGAGCTCGTCATGCGCGCGACGGCGGGCCTCGTCCTGGTGCACCGCTTCGGGTTCCTCGGCGTGTGCTTCGCGGCGCCGCTCGCGTGGGTCGGCTCGGTGATCCCGACGTCGATCGCCTGGACGGTCCAGCGGCGACGGCTCGTCGAGGAGGAGCGCCTGGCGGCGGCGGGCGCGGCACCCGGGCCGCGGCGGGTCGACGAGCGGGCGGGCGCCGGCGTGGCGCACGACGAGCGGGCAGGAGCCGGCGCGCGGTTCGACGAGCGGGCGAGCGAGCCCGTGCCGTACGACGCGCTCACCGCCGAGTCCGAGCTGGAGGCCCTCGGCGAGTCCGCGTCGTTGGCCACGCCCGCCTGACCGGGCGTGGGCACCGCACCGCGCGGTGCCGCGACCGGGACCGGCCACGGCGACCCTCGACGGCGCCTCAGGTGCGGCTTCGGGCCGCGAGGAACCTGCCGATCACCGGCAGTTCGCTGATGCCCTCGGCGCCGGCCATGACCACCGCCTGGGTCGCGACGAACTCCGCCGCGTCCAGCACCACGTAGCGCGGCACCCACGCCGGGGAGAACTTCTCGTTGAACGCGGCGAGCGAGCTCATCTGCGTCTGCTCCGAGAGCCGCTGCAGCACCGGGCGCACCACGGGCTCCCAGGGCGAGCCACCCTCGCCCTGCAGCACCTCGCGCATGACGGCGAAGTTGAGCCCGACGCGGCGCCCGCCGCGGCGGACCACCTCCTCGACCGTGCGCACCACGGTCGTCTCGGTGAGCCCGTTGGGAAGCTTGCCGGCGTCGAGCCGGCGGCGCATGACGTCGAGCGACCAGCCGTCCTCGCACGGCACCCACTGGCAGAAGGCGTCGACGCGGCCCTCGGGGCTGCGGGTGACCGAGAGCATGACGTCGTCGTCGGCCGGGTCGAGAAGCCGCGACAGGGTCATGGAGAAGCCGCGCTCGGCCTCACCCCGGCGGGACTGGGTGGCGATGTCGAGGATCTGCGCCCGGGTCTCGTCGTCCACCTCGCGGGGCGCCAGCACCTGCGTGACGTACCCGGCGCGCTCCACGCGGTTGGCGGCGTTCCGCAGCCCCTTGTGCTGGTGGTCCGCCAGGTCGAGCGAGGGGCCGTCGACGATCGCCTCGCTGCCGAGGTACACCGATCGCAGACCCGAGGCCTCGTACACCGGC
>ERZ778023.4350-NODE-4350-length-12041-cov-62.185216_pt1 | contig 12041 bp, 7 predicted proteins | sample MGYA00375753_ERZ778023 | MGnify/ENA primary metagenome ERZ778023 (study PRJEB29350, sample SAMN05389822) | bioreactor metagenome | isolation source: Ammonium sulfate bioreactor | place: South Africa: University of Cape Town | collected 2014-04-04 ...
CAACAACAACAACAACAAGATGGGTCTCTCTTGTGCCACGAGGTTTATGATTATAAGATAGATAGTAAACGCTTTCCTCATCACCATGATGATCGTCCTGATGAACGACAGAGACACACAAGTCGTGCGGCCGCTGCGCGGTTATTTCGGCTTGTTGAGCTGAATGTGCGTGTAGCCAATCAGGCCGCTCACCGTGATCACTACTCCCAACGTATTGTACAACGTCACGGGGGCCGTGAAGATGATAACTCCGCCCACGAGAATCACCACCAGCTTAAAGTGGCCGACCGCATTGTAGCTATTGAGCAGAGTAGATCGGTGTCAGCGTGTCAGTGTGTGCGTGCCAGGCACAAGGTCAGGAGTAGGCTCTCGCGTACGTGACAGGAGAGGTCTTGCCAATCAGCAAGAAGATACTGAGGTTCACCGACACTGCCGAGAGGCACGAGAGCACGAGCACGACCTGCACACTCGCATCAGCGTCTGCCACGCGCTCTGCCACTCTCTCGACTCAGGCAAGAAGGAAGGTGTGCTGCTCGACGTACCACTGACTCGGTGGCCCACGGGTACTCCATGATTCCTGACATGTCGTCAAGGAACGGCGTGATGATCAGCAGCATGACGGCCGACACTGGTGCTTGGTAGTAGAGCAACTGCATCGAGTTGGCCTCGAACTTCTTCTGGTACGATCCGACCCACTGGCGAGAGGCATGCCACGCAACACGAGATCAACAAGATGCGGCTACTCGTGAGAAGCCACTCACTCGCACTCGAGCATCGCCAATGACGGAGACACCGACAGCGACGTACGATCTGATAGAAGCTCGTCACTAGCACGCCAACGAGCGCCACGATCGTGCCAGGCAGATTCACATCAAAGTCCGTCACGGTCGCGAGGGCCACTGCGTTGCATTCATCGACATCGACGACGAAGGCGACAACGGCGTTATCAATACTACTTCTTCTTCTGCTGCTTCTGCTGCGCCGAGCCTTGTATCATATGCTCGAGTACCTCCGACGCAAATCACAAGGATCGACATCTTCTCGGACAGCAGGAACTTGGCGCCGTAGAACGCCGTTTGAATGGCAACGATGACCGGAGTCGTGAGCACCTTCATGATCTACTCAACCGAACCAATGCCACACACATACACACGCGCACGCAATGGCACACGATTACTCTCGGCGAACTCGTCGGTACATCATCATGGCGAACTGCCACGCTATCACTCACGCACCTGATAGAAGCCGACCGAGTTCATCTGCAAGCTGAGGTTCGTGAGCACCACAAAGCCACAGAACGAAACCGATAGTGCCAGCACGGCTGTGTATGGCAGCGACTTGGGCGTGAACATGCCAAGCCTGCAAGGCGAGATGCGTTCGTTGTAGGGAGCGAGCAGCTCGATCAGTCAGCCAGCCAGCCAGACTAACAGACCACAATGCTCTCGAGAACGATAGCGATGCGCGAGATGGGGACCTCACGTACATGGCACAGATGTGCAACACAACGGCGGTCGTGATAAAGTGAAGGCATGTGACAAACGTGCCTATGGCATGGTCGTGTGCGCAGATGGGCGCGACAGACGCTCGATCAACGATGGCACTTGGCGCACGCACACGATGCGCCGCACGTACTGTACGGGAAGTTTAGAAACACAAAGAGCCACTTGTTGAGGAACACGATGCCGATCGATGATAAGACGTTGAGTACGATCAACGAGACGGTCGCGGCCTCGACGCGCTCGAGGTCCTTGAGAACGAGGTCGAACAGCCAGCAACCCGATCGCAGCTGAACCTCGGGAGGCGCCTGCGGCTTGGTGGGCGGCGTCGGGTCGACCTGCACCACGACTGCCGGAGCGGCTGCCTCGGCACTATCTTGGCCCTCTCGTGCCTGAGCACGGAGCTCATCCTTGGAGGTCATTGGCAGGCGAGAGAAGGAGAGCTCGCTGCGAGAGAGCGAGCGATATGTGTGGGCGAGCGAGCGAGCAAACAACGATGGCAGACCGCGACAGCGACACCAGCTCATCCTCATCAGGTTATGGCCAATCTAGACCTCGTTTGTGTATCTCACTCTTCTTCTTCATTGTGATAGATATACGGAACAATAGATAGACCAGTTAGTTGGATAGGGGTAGGTTGGATCGATAGATTGATTCGATAGATTGCTTGATTGAGTGACTTTGGGGGTAGAATTGCGAGTTGTGCCGAGCTGCTGCCGACGCGTGTCTGTGTCACACACGCACTCTCTCAGTAGTCTTGATGAAATGCAACACCTGTTCGCATCCTTGCCTTGGAGGCATTGACGACGTTAGGATGCGTGAGTGTGAGCTCCTCAGTTCCGAAGAGCACGTTGTCAGCGGCCTCGACGCCTTGCATGCACGAGTGGTCCTGGTTGGCGACCTCGTACTTCCAGGCGCCGAAGCGGCCGCGGCTCCAAATGTCGAGCTTGTCACGCAGCAGTGCCAGCAGTCGATCGACGAGCTCGTCGCGGCCGAGGTACGGCGTCGGGTAGCCGTGCTCGAGGCGCAGGTGCCAGCGGCTGACAATGTCGGAGCCCGGTGGCAGGAGACCAGTGTTGATGCAGCCCTGGATGGTGTCTTGCACGACGGTCGCGAGGTCGACCGGCTTGTGGCGAGACTCGGAGACCTCGAGCATGAGCGACCACTGCTCGCCGGGGCGTGGCACGTTGTAGGGCGAGTAGTTGCTAAAGACCGTGGCGCGGTAGAAGGGGCAGTCGTCCTCGGGGAAGTACATCCAGCACTTGGTGGCGAGCGAGTCGGGCTTAGCGCCCGCGACGCCGATGCCGATAATGTGCGAGCTCGAGTAGCACAACTCGGTGTGGCGTGCCAAGAGCGCGCGATCGGCGTCATTGAGCGACGCCGGCAGGTTGTCGAGCATCTTGATGAGGAGATCGAGCGGCAGCGTCGAGATGAGGCGCGCGTACGGCTCGCTCGAGCCGTCGGCAAAGTGCACGACGTGGCGCTCGGCGTCGATGCGCGTCACGTGCTTGCCGAGGTGTACGTGCTCGGCCGGCAGCGCACGGCCCAGGGCGCTCCAGATGGCGCCCGTGCCACCGCGCAGCGGATAGCGAAAGCGCGCGTTCGGGCCCCAGCCGAGGTCGTCGCGACGCATGACGACGTTGCGCAGCGCACGCTTGAGGTCGACCGTAGCGACGCGCTCGCCCATCCACGAGCAGCCCATCTGCGCCGGCTTGTGCGCCCACACCTTAAAGTTGTACGGCTCCATAAAGATCTCGGCGATGCCGGCGCCAAAGATGCCACGAATCCACTCCTCGAACGTGCGCGCGCCCACGGCGCCCGGACCGCGCGACGCGTCCACCAGGCCCTCGAGGCACTTGACGAGCTCCTCCTCGGGCAGCCGCCACAGGTTGTTCTGGAACGGGTACGGCACGAATCGCTGCCGAATCCAAACCCAACTCTCGCGCTCGTGCTCGATCCACGCCTCGGCGCCCTTGCCGAGCACGCGGTCCAGCAGGCGGTCAAAGTACTCGTAGTGCGAGAAGATCACGTGGCCGCCAAGGTCCCACGTGAAGCCCTGATCGTCGACAATCGAGCGCGACAAGCCGCCTACCACGCACGACCGTCCGTCACGGAGATCATCAGTACCGAGAGCGACAAGCACACGAGACACTCACTCGATAGTGTGCCACCATCAGAGCTGGCAGGTGGCACTACGATCACGAGGCAGCAGTGTGCTTGTACCTGCGACAGGTTCGGCCTCGAAGAGTGCCCAGTTGCGATAGCCAGCCTCGTTCAATCGCCAACTGGCCGACAAGCCCGTGGGTCCTGCACCGAGAACCAACACTCGAGGTTGTTCGGCACTCGAAGTCGAGGAAGTAGTCGATGCCATATCTACCAGAGACCTTGAACGCGAGTTGGCACGTGTGAGTGAGCGAGAGAGAGCTTGGCACAGTGGAGCGGCAGCAGCAGACAATAGAGAAGTGTGTGGCTGCCACATCTACGAGAGACCCACCACGATCGCGAGCCGATAATCATATCAAACAACCAACTCAATACTTTGATACCATATACCAGTAGATAGTACACGAAACGCTCTTGATGGCACGATAGACCATGAAGCTTCGTGTACTCGCTTGGACCTTGTACTTGTGGTCCGAACTTTCGGATATTCGAGTATCGACGGCGTGCGTGCCCGAGCGGTAGTTGCCTCGCTGCCCTCTCTCGCTCGCTGCTGTCGCTCGCGCTCTCTGCTCGGGTGCCTTGCATACTTGTCTGCCATGAGCCGCACCACGGTCTTGATGCTATTTGGCATCGCGGTGTGTGTTGGTTCCGTTCTACTATTGTATTCCTTCTCCAGTACCTCGACATCGCTCTCGCGCTACGAGCAACCGCAACAGCAACTCTATGAACAACCACAACAGCAGCAACAGCAGCAGCAACGTCACCCGCCTCCACGTACTCAACACAAGCCCCCCAAGGCGCCTGTCGATATGATGGATATGCAGATCGAGGAAGACGACATGGCACTCAAGCCACCGATCGATGACAGCGTCGCACCGCCTCCCATGTTGGTGTGCCCGCAGCCGACGCCGCTCGTGTGCCCGACGCCTGAGCCACTGCCACCGCCGATGCACCAGCCACCGCCGCCCCGTCCTCATTCTCCATCAAGCTCACACAACGACGAAGTGATCCGTGAACTGACCGAGACATGCAAGGAGCGCGTCAACTCTCTCCAGCAGTACCCGCTGCACGAGTCGCTCAAGAAGGGCCGCATCATCGTCGAGTACGCGGGCCTGTTCGAGACCGGCGGCCCGGCGGCGCTGCACGAGCTGCACTTCGCCACGGTGCGACTCGGCTTCGACGGACTCTACCACTTTATCAATCCATCGTACGTGGTGGATGCGTCGGTGGCACGCACGCTGCCGAGCTTCAACATTCCGCACGACGTGCAGCCGAACGACCTCGTGATCTTCCCCGAGAACTCGGGCGTGCCGCTGTACGAGGGCATCCGCAGCAAGGGCGGCAAGGTCGGCATCTACATGCTCGGCCTCCACACGCCGATCTCGAACCCGAACCTGTACCGCACCGACGTCTACTGGATTCCGTCGTCGTTCTACACGCGCGAGCTCTTCCTCGCGCCCGGCAAGCAGCTGATGCTGTCGCCGGTCGAGGACCACTACTACAAGAACCGCGAGGCGGGCATCGTGGCCGCCGGCGGCGACAGCACTCCGTTCCGCTCGCGCAAGACCAAGTTGGTGTTCGTCGACAATGACGTCGACGGTTCGGTGCACGAGATCGTGCGCTCGATCCCGGACGCGCAGCTGCGCGTGCTGTCGGGCATCCCGCGCAAGGAGGTGCCCGAGGTGTACAAGGACGCCGTCGTCACGATCGACACGCATCTGCCGGGCGTCGAGCGCATCAACTTTGAGGGCGCGCTGCTCGACTGCCTGACGCTCGTGACCGAGCAGCTCAACGGGCAGGACCTCGTGGACTTTCCGATCGACCCGCGCCTCAAGCTCGACTTTTCGAGCAAGGAGCAGATGCGCCAGTTGATCTACAACGCCGTGCACCACACCGAGGAGCTGCGCCCGTTCTTTGACGGCATGCGCGACTTCACCGTCATGCAGCGCGAGCTCTTTGCGCGCCACGGCCTGTCGCTCTTCGGCTCGCGCATGGTGCACTTTCACATTCCGCTGCCGAACGCCGAGAGCGACGCCTTTATCTGGCCCTTCATCTCGACCGCGCTCGCCAACTATCCCATGTCGAGCATCGACATGGTGACGCCCGCCATGGACCGCCTGCTCTACAAGTACCAGATGTTGATCAAGATGTGGGACCTCACGAACTCGCGCTCGGTCGCTCGCATCGTCGTGCAGCCGTGCGCTACCGCCGACTGCGTCCTGCAACACCCGCCGACCTTCTCCGACCGAATCATCGTCTCGACCATGCCGACCAACTGGTTCGTCGGCGACCAGGCCGTCAACTACCTCGCGCACGTGCTGCACGACCAGGAGCTCAACCCGTGGCACGACGACGGATTCTTCGTCGTCACGCCCGAGGCGCTCGCCGAGTGCTCCGGCAACTCGGACGTGCTCTCGAGCAACGTGCTCGTCGCCAAGTCGGAAAAGTACGCCCACGTGCGCGACAAGGGCATCTCGCTCACCAAGACACCCGAGCTCGACACCAACGCACAAGCCAAGATGGCCGCCTTCATCGCCTCGCCCTTGTGCCCGCTGCTCGCCGAGCAGATCATCAACGTGCGTCCGTTTGCGTACGACGAGCAACACGCGCCCAAGAGGCCCAACTGCGCGCCCTACAACCTGTACGATTCCATGTTCCACGCGTCGCCCAAGCACTTTGTCGGACTCTACGCCGATCACGTGCAACGAACTCTCGAGCGCATCCATACCATGTTCCCGCCCACATCCTACCATCAGCCCTCATGGTTCCATCGACCGATTGACTATCCACGATTCACGGGCAAGCTTCACCCTGCACCGTAATACGCCTTCAATGCAATGCAACGCAACGCAACCAACACAGCACAGCAGCTGTGACTATTGCCGGCACTAGTCTTCTCTAACCTCCACCTCACTTTCTCTTGTACCCGCGTAAGCCAATAATTAACAACGCTATCTCTCGTAGAGTTCTCTCAATGCATAGCGAGTCTCTCTCTATCCCTCTACTATCACCACCAACACACCAAACAGACATCTGGCACGCACACACACGCACGCACACACATCTCTCAATCCCTCGCAAGTGAGATAAAGCCATTCCTTTCTCTTGTGCTTTCTGCTCTTCTCTCTCGTCCATTCGCTCCGTCGCTCCTTCCTCACCACACGCGCAACCCAACCCAACCCAACCCTCGCTGCGTGTGGCTACCGCTCTCTCTCTTTCTCTCTTGCTCTCTCAGTCTCGCTCAATCTCCTAGCTGTAGCACACACACACGCACACCAAATACTCTTCTCCATGGACGGTGATCGAGGCTCGTCGGCTCCCGCGAGCGATGCCGCCCACCTCGACGCTTCATCGAGCCACCAGGACAAGAGCTCTCACAAGTCCGACTCCAAGAAGGCGCATAAGAAGGACAAGGCCGCTGCCGCTGCTGCTGCCGCCGCCGCCGCCGCCACCACCGCTGCTGCTTCTACAACTACCACTGAGAGCACCAGTGAGCCAGTGAGTCCTCGTCGCGTGTCCATGTCGGCGCCAGCCAGCGAACCGAGCCCACGCAAGGAACGCAGCCCTCGTACGACCGACAATGCCGCGCCGCACGATAGCAGCAAGAGCCCTCGCCGTTCATCGGCGCCCTCGGCGGCGCCCGAAAAGAGCCCTCGCAAGGAGGCTCGCGTCAAGAGCCCGCGTTCCTCCAAGGACCGCGGCGGCAAGGAGGCCGCCGGCGCCGAGCTCGATGCCGCCGCCACGGCCGACGGCGCTCGGCACAGGAGCACCGGCAAGGCCAAGAAGTCGCGCTCCAAGAGCCTCCCGCACGGCGAGCTCGACAGCCTCGATCCCAGGAAGGACCGTAACGGCAACCGCAAGCAACCCAAGACGCTCGACGCCCTCCTCGGTACCACGGAGGCCGTGCCGAGCGTCAGCGAGCGCAAGGCGCAGCTGAAGCGCGTCAGCTCGGCCGGCAGCAGCATCCAGACCACGAGCAGCCTCGCACCGCTCTCGCACAAGGCCGAGCAGCCCGCCTCCAAGAGCACCTCGACTGACGCTACCCTCGAGACTACCGAGCAGCTCGCTGCTGCTACTGATGGCGATGATGGAGGCGATGGAGGTGGTGGCTCGCATTCCGTCTCGTCTGAAGGCGCTGCCGCTGCCGACGAACACCATTCGCTCGCCAAGGCCGCCGATGCGGCCGACGCGCCGCCGCTCGGCGATACGACGCTGAACGAACGCCCGAAACGCGGCAAGCGCTCACAGAAGGATCGAAAGGCCGCTCTGATGCAGTCCGAGCTCCAGGAGCGACAGGTCAAAGACGTCGATACCGACACCGAGGACGAGAGCAGCCGGCCGCGCAGCGCCACCACCACCTGCATCGACGGCGTCAAGTACATCGACCTCTCGGGCAATCGGCCGCCCGACTCGGCGCCCACGGCCTTTGCGATCGTGCCCTCAAGCTCCAACAACTCCAATCCACCGGCTACCAGCGCTACGAATAAGGTACATCGATATACGATCATTCAACCAATCACTCATTCACTCATTCACTCGCTCACGCTTGGTGCACTCTTCACAGCGTACCGAGCGACTTCGAGCCCGAGCACCGATCACAAAGCAAGAATCTGCGCCGTACAAGTCTCGCAAAGGTAGCGATGGTACTGGTGGCCCAGGCGGTGTTACGATACCTGGCAAGGCCAAGTTCTTTGGTATGCGAATACCGAGCAGCACTAGCATCGATCTCTCTCGAGCTCGCGCTCGCTCGCGTGCTTACTCACTCACACACTCACTCTGGTGGACGTGATAGCGATACTGGATAAGTTTGGAGGCACCTCGTCCAAGAAGAAGCCGGCCGATATCACCATCAAACGTAGCAACTCCAACTCGCAGCTACCAACCACATCGAACGAACTCACTCGCTCGCTTGACGCATCGCCAAACAACTTCAATTCCGACCTCACGACTACCACTACCACCACGACCGCCACTCCCGGTACAGCCAGTGCCGATTCTACCGTAGCCCGCGTACCATCGGCCAATAGCTCGCAAAGCATGCCGACCGTCGCAGCCGCCAGCTCACCTCCGACCACGAGTGCCATAGCAGCCGCCGCCGCCGCCGCCACAACCACTCCCATGGGCGCACAATCAACCGACTCGGACCTCACATCGTCCTCATCGACTCCCGGCGTCTCGTCGCCGTTGACCGACTCGGACGCCTTATCTCCGTCACCGGTCGTTCCTGAGCAAGCGGACGCCAGCCCGCCCAAGCGCACTCGCCCGCTGTCGGAGCGCGAGAAGGTCCTCAGCGAGCTGTTACACACCGAGCGCGACTACGTGAGGGATCTGTCGATCCTTATCGAAGTGTTCTTCCAGCCGTGCAAGGAGCGCAGCATCCTCTCGCAACAGGACCTCACGACGCTCTTCAACAACCTCGAGGTATCCCTCCCTCGCTCTTGCGCCGCGCGGCGTGTGCCCTATCCACATGGTGCTAATCGTGAGGTGGTGGTCCACAGATCTTGTACGACCTCAACGGCGAGATCTTGGCCGATCTCGAGCGCCGTATGGCGTCGCTCGGCCTCGGTGAATCTGAGCCACTAATCACCGTGGGCGATATCTTCCTTCGCTTGGTACCTATCTATTCGTTCGAGCTAAATCGTGCATGGAATTGTAGTCAGGTGCTGACTGCTCGCTCGCGTTGCAACGTGTTAGGCTGAGTACTTTAAGTTGTACACGCACTATTGCATCAACCTCGACAACCAAAATCGAGTCTTCCATCAGGCCGAGCTCAACGAGCAGTTTGCCGAGTTCTTGAAAGAATGCAAACGAAATCCACGCTGCAGGCAGCTCGAGTTACCAGACTTTCTCATCAAGCCGATGCAACGTCTTTGCAAGTATCCCTTGATCTTGAAGGTGTGTGTTGCGGCGGTCAAGCCTCGTCTACGTTGCAGCTCGAGCAGTGCACTGATCTCACCGTTGGGGCGTCACACTCATTGCACAGGAGCTGCTCACTCATACGACAGAGGACCATCCCGACTACGACAATCTCGTTGCAGCTCGACCCAAGGTTCAAGATGGTGCGTGCTCGATTCTCGGTCTCGTTGCGTCGTCACTTGGATGCCGTACGCTTGCCGCTTACTTGCTTGTTGTGCTTGGCAGTTGTTCGCTACGTGAACGAAAGAAAGCGCGTGGGCGAGAACCAGCAAATCATCATCGATATCCAGCATAGCATCGAAGGCTGCGGCGTACGTTGCTGGTGATTCGAGGTCTGCGTGCCGCTCGTTTCGTGTCATTACTCATCATACCATATGGTGCTTGCGGTTTGTAGCGCCTTCTTGAGGCATCGAGGAGATTCATCAAGCAAGGCCAGCTGTTCACCTACGAGAACAAGCAGCGCCACCGACGCCAGATCTTTCTCTTCAACGACTTGATCCTTCTCGCCAAGCCCAAGAGCTCCAGCGTATTCGTCTCCTCGGCCGAAGGCACCGAGTTCCAAAAGTACATCAACGTCGCTCGAGTGCCAATGGAGCACGTTCGCATCGTCGATGTCGCTGATGCCGGAGGTACGTCTCAAGCCAGAGAACGCGTGCACTTGCGTGCAGGCACTAAACGTGCGTGTGCGAGAACAGAGGTCAAGAACGGCTTCGAGCTGGCACGCAAGGATACGCAAGAGAAGTTCACCATTCTTTGCGATACGCCCGATATGAAGCGTGAGTGGATTCGCAACATCAAGACCATCGTCAAGGAATACCAAAAGGCCGAATACATTGCGAACAAGGATCGAATGTTGCGAGGTACGTGTTGCACTAGGGCGACTCTCTTTCCTTCACTCACAGGCTCACTTGTGCATCTCGTACAACAGAGGCCGAAGCTCGTGAAGTGCGACGACTGGCCTTCCGATCTCTGGCACAATCGAGTGCCGAGCCGACACACGGTACCAACCATACACACACACACTCTCTCTCTTTCTCTCTCATATGTAGTATCGCGCCGCTCACGAGTGTCGTTTGTTCCCATAGACCAAAACAGCGATGCTTGGACGCTGGGCTTGATACTCTGGTCTATGTACACACAAAGGCCGCTTTTCGAGGGCTTCACTCCTGCGCAGGCGGCCATTGCATTGATGACGCGACAGTTTCATCCTGAGATCACGTATTGCCACGCACGCTTTGGTGCAACTCGCTTCGACTTCGCACCTACTCACCAAGAGCGCTCTACCTTCGATCGTATGTAGCCCCGACATTCCCGACTCGTTGGCAGAGATATTGCAAGATTGTTGGCTCGAGAACCGCGACGCCCGCCCGAACTTCTCCATGGTTTATGATCAGATCCGCTTGCTCGACGATGTTCAGTGGCCAGCCACGAAGCCCTTCAACCTGTGAGCACGAGCGCGCTGCCGCTCGCCGCTGGTTCGGTTCGCTGCCTGCCGCCCGTGTACATTCCCAACGCTCCCTCTCTCTCTCTCTCTCTGCGTGCATCCTCTCCGACTCGTTGCCGTGTACTTGTATCTGACCCGCTCGCCGCAGACCGCTTTCGAATCGTTTATTACACTGTACACACACCCTATCCAATCGGTCACGGACGTTGGTGCTTCTTCTTGCGCCGCTTGGCATCCAGTGGCGCTGCTTGCGCCGGCTCAGCGAGCTACAGTCGCAACAGTGAGTACGAGAACCGCTGCGGGCGATCGTCGCGACGGCATACCCTCTTGAGCTTGCTCCGAATGGCAAGGATGGCGCCGTCGACTGTTGCCGGTTCGAGTTCGCTTGCTTCTGCTCCTGTTGTTGTTGTCGCGGGGGCCACGAGGACGTTGCGTGGAATGTGCGATATAATGGGCTGAGCTGCTGGTGGCGGCGGTTCTGGTGCAGCAGGAGCGTCATACAATATCGGTGTCGGTGTCGGTGTCGGTGTCGGGGTCGATACGATATCCGCGGTGGCAGCACTTGGCGGAGGGGGCAGTGGCGGCAACGAAGGAGCCACACGGCGACGTATGTGCTCGCGACGATTGTGGAGCTTGGCAGCCGTGTCCTCGGGGCGCTCCTCCTCGGGCGCATAGCGCACTTGGATGTGTCTTCCGAAGAAGAAGTACTCGTCCAGCTTGCGCTTGGCCCTCCTGGACCACCGGCTGGTATCAACACGGGACCGAGTCCTCGGTTCTGCTCGACACACGCGCACGCACCTTGCGTCATCGATGTTGTGGTATCGGAACCAATGCACGTCGGTGAACTTCTCGCACTCGGCGTCGTGCAGCACGCGATGCCTGTGCGGCAGGATGACACTCAGCTCGATGATCGCGCATGCATCACCGAGCGATAGCACTACATACTCCAACTGCCCGTATTGAGAGAACAACGCAAGGAGCTCCTGTTCGGTGCCGAGCGATGGCACGCCTGTTACGATCAG
>ERZ778023.4352-NODE-4352-length-12028-cov-51.525933_pt1 | contig 12028 bp, 5 predicted proteins | sample MGYA00375753_ERZ778023 | MGnify/ENA primary metagenome ERZ778023 (study PRJEB29350, sample SAMN05389822) | bioreactor metagenome | isolation source: Ammonium sulfate bioreactor | place: South Africa: University of Cape Town | collected 2014-04-04 ...
CACAAGCCTTGGGTTGCTTTGTGTGCGTCGCTCGTTCTTCTGTCGCCGTGCCATATTGGGAAATGTTGGACCGCCGTCGCGTGCAGAGGTGGCTGTCGCGTACGTGCAGTGCTTCCTCTCCGTACGCCAGCTTCGTAAGAGGAGACATCCTCCCTCTCGCGTCGGATAACTGGTCGCGAAACCAGGACAGGACTGCGATACTCCTGCGTTGTGGTAGCATGTTTTTACTTGGAGGAAGGTGATGCTACAACCAGGCCTGGATCGCGTTCGGGGTATTGTGCCAGTTAGGATTGCATCTTGCAATGCAGCGACGGTTGTTGGACGCTGAGCCGCAAGCGCAACACCAAAATGATTGCCAGCATACATTGCATCCCGCAGAACATCCGCGGCGTGCGTCGTCATCAGTGGCCGGTGTTCCCCAAGCGCAGCAAATGCAACACCAGAAAGACTGCCAAACAACTGCGAGCAAATATGCAACATCTCCGCAACACAACAGTATTGGCCAACTGCACCAGTGGCATTCTCTGGTGCAGCCAAGAGGAAGCGAGTCCTTCATCCATTTGTCGGCAGGAGTTGAAATGGCCACCGAGAGTGTTCGTAGTACAACCCATATAGTAACTACTAAGACGATGACACTCCCTGCAAGATCAAATCCTACAAACAAAAATAGAAGAAGCCGACCATTAGAGAGTACATTCATGTATGGAAGACTAGAAACCGTGCTCACTGATACCGTACCTGCAACAGTTTCCAGCCTTTGCTTGACGTCATCCGACAGTCCATCTCCAAGTACAAGAATCACCACAAGCTGGCAGATGTCCAACAATACCAGCAGAGTCCCAATAAATGAAAGTGCGAAACTGTAGGCGAGAAGGACAATGGCCGAGTTGTAGGTGAAGGGGTCCGATCGGTTGTCGGTGAGCTTGGTCTTGATATTAGGATCCCCAAACCAACAGCAACAATAACAATTGAGGTAGCACCAGAGCGTTTGTCTTTTCCTGCTTTCGCTCGGCGAGCCGTCAGGTTTCGTTCTCTTTGGCTTGCACCATAGTCTCGGTAGGCGGTCGTAAGCTATCATTTGGTATCGGAGATATTTGTAACAGTATCCCAGAAAACAGACAAGATAAAGGATCAACAGTCCAATTGAAACCCAGGCAATGGCTTGGTTACTCTGGTAGACTCGATGCGCTTCCGTATCGGTATCGTCCTTGGTGAACACAAAAATGAGAACGTTGATAACACTACTGGTTATCACCTTTGGTAGTACCAAAAGCATCGTAACCAACATTAGCATTTCGCTGTAGGTAGCATGTGCCTGTCGCGCGATGAGGCTCTGCAGCTCCGTTGTAGTTGGGGCCCTGTCCGGCGTCTCCTGCGTGGTGCTTGCGTCTCTAGTCGGCGTGCCCGGAGAAGGCGTTGACGGTCCATCAAATGATGTTATCGGTTTTATACCTTCGCCCGCCTCCTGCTGTTGATCATCATCGTAAACCACATCTTCCAGTTGCTCAGGATCACTCATGGTTCCCGTCTCACTGCGTCTGACGGCTGGCCAGTATCGAAAAGCCAGAAGCAAACCCACTCGTAAAGGGTTAAAAGGAGGTTAATGCGAACTCCTGATCAAACAACAGAGAGCTTTCATTTGCGCGTCTCGCAGCCGACAATAGTGAGCTCCATACTCAGGGAAGGGAAAAAGCAACACAGCGCTTTAGCTTGTGCCGGTGGTACTCTCTGGTTTTCGCCACCAACGCCGGTCACTCTCCATCTTTACCTGTCCACCATGACCACACGCTCCATCACAGTGATGCAACTCGCAAGTACTGTGTTCGCAGGCCTTCCTGGAGAAGAAACTACGGCACTTGCTGAGATTCGCATTCGCTTCTCAATCCTCGTTGCGCTTCGTAAGATCTTGCTATCTCACTACCGCGTAATTTGGGACAAGGAGCTTCTGTCTGCTTTCCAGCCCCCTGAGAGCGATCAGATCGCGCCGGCGCTGGCGTGGGTGCTGTCCATTTCCTCGATGATGACCAAGCTCTCGACTCATAAGAACTTTGGACACGCCGTGTCGTGGCTTGCCTTACATTGCATTGGAGCGCAACCTGGCGAACGCGTTTTTCGCGTCCTTCACGAGAAGCACGAGACTGCCTCAGGAATCAGCTTCTTCAGCTCGGGACCCAGCAGGAGTACCGCTGAGATTGCGCAATTTCTCGCCGTTTGCGACGAAGCGTACAAGCTCACCAACGTTTTTTCCGCTGACCTTCGCGGTACCGAGGTAATATCTACCTTTCGTACATCTTTGGACCACTTTCTGCGGATCCTTGGCGAAGTTCCCCCAAATAGCTCTATGCCGTCTGCTACCGACGCCGAAACTGGGACTCTTGCCTCAAATGCGGCTACCGATGCGCGAACCGTCTCAGCGCCTCCGGCTCCTGCTCCTGCTCCTGCTCCTGTAGACACTCCGACTCCGACAGGTATCGGTACAATGTACACGCGAAACAATCGGTACTAGACTCACCTAATCGACCTACTCGAAGCAGGTCAGACGCTGCCCCATCAATGGCACCGATTGCCTGCGGCCGCCACGCGAGCTACCTCCACAACACGTCGTAGCACAATTGTTACGTCCCGCCTCAGGCAGCGCATCACCCAACAAGAGCGGGGTGCTGATCAGCAAGCTTCCCAGCTTGATCGGGATCAACGTACGTTCACATGTCATGCCAAACTGACGCACATCATTAATGGCAATGTCCACACAGCCTTGTCAACCATTCAGCTGTCTGTGCAACTGTTGCCAACCCGCGAGACCATCGAGATCCAATGTCTTGCATCCGAAACTCTCGGCCACATCAAAGCCGCGTTAGCTCAGCGATTTCACTGCTCGATATCGCAGCTAGCGCTATCACTTGGAGATCGAGAGCTCGATCACGACTATCAACCCATCTCCGAGATTGGCATTGGCGGAGACCACCCGCTGACACTGGTATTAGCCGAGGGTGCACACACAGGTTCGATACCCGATGCTAGCCTAACGCGATGAATAGGATGTCCTCTCTGATGCGAGGTCACCTACAGGGATCGACCCACGGTGGAAGATTCCACTCGATCACTTGACGATCGACGAGGGCGCTCGTCTCGGAGCAGGAGCTCTCGGCGAAGTGAAGCGAGCCACGTGGAACAACTCCATCTCCGTCGCAGTCAAGCGGTTGTACTTCTTGGCCGACGATCCCGCCGCTCTTCGAGCCATGGGAGGAGCTCTCGACACCGCCGGTCGAGAGGCCGTGCTTCGAGACTTCATCAAGGAGTGCTCGATCAACTCGTCGATCCGACATCCAAACATTGTGATGTTCCTCGGAGTGGGAGTCGATCGATCATCGAACGACGAGCCTCGATTCCTGGTGCTCGAGCTCATGGATCGAGGATCTCTCCACGACGAGATCTATCCTCGAGGAGTGATTCCTCGAGAGGGGCCGCCAATGACACTCGATCGAATGGCATCGATCTTGCTCGATGTGAGTCGAGCACTGGTTTACTTGCATCACTCTCGCACGCCACCGATCTTGCATCTGGACTTGAAGCCTCGGAACGTGTTGATCGACGGATCGGGACGAGCGAAGATCGGAGATCTCGGCGAGGCTCATGTGATTCGAGCCACTCGTCGAGCCACTCGCACTCTGTCTGCTTTCGCCGTCGGGACGCCAGGCTACATGGCTCCCGAGATGGCGATCGAAGGAGCAGAACGAGGAAGGGCGGCAGACATGTTCTCTCTTGGAGTGATGGCATGCGAGATGTCGTCAGGTCGCCCTCCGAATCCAGGAGCTCAGCTTGTGCGAGTGGCAGGACGAGACTATCGTATGATTCCCGAGAGGGAGAGGCGAGAGGCCGACATCAGGGCGATGCGACACTCGCAGATTCGAGACCTCGTGGAGCACTTGATCGTCGACGAGGGAGATCAACGATGGAATGCGAGACGAGTGCAATCGTTCATCGAGTCGATCAATCGGACGCGACGACACGATCAATAAACTATTGGAACTGATGATTACAATCACTTATCCCGTCACTCGTTCAGTGACAATATATGAGTGTCTCACAATAAGATGAGCATTGCGAGCCATGCCACATCCACAACAAGGAGAGCCTCGACATACAACTCCCAAAGGTACACTGCTACTATCACCAACGTAAGAACTACCGCTATCACAAACACTGCGACAATGATCTTGAGCTTCTGGAGCCGGTGTGCTCGCCGCCACATGAGCCACATCGACTTCACTGAAGGCAAGTACTCGGCCAGATACTCGTACAACAATCGACCTCCCGCCACCGCCACGAACAGCAAGTTGACGATCGACAAGGCCCATGCTGCAATCGACGAGTTCCAGTCCTCGTTGCCCATGATTCCGTTCGACGCCACGGCCGAGAACGAGATCAACAACAACGACACGCCAGTCACCTCGAGTGTCGTCTCCCACACTCGAGTGTACGGCTGCATGAATACTTGCAAGATCACCGAGCCAGTCAAGATCGATGTGATGCATGAAGAGTAGAATGGCGTTCCACTCGGAATCAATGTGTGAACCAACGACAGAGCCATGCGCCGGAACAGCCACACAATCTACTCACCACAGGCCAATATCGTCAATGTTAGTTGTTGTTGATATTGGTAGGAGATGTTAGATGGAGGTGAATCTCGACGAACCTCGAACCAGAAGTAGTGAGAGTTGAGACCGGCAACGAAGAATCGAAGATAGTGAGATTTCTTGGCTTCTTCGTTCGATGACGACATGACTCGACGAGATTGAATCAACAACACAATGAAGAGTGTCGGAATGCCGATGATGTACAGAGCTCCAAAGGCAACTGCTGCTCCAACCAGCTGACGCCACTCGGGGGAGTGAGTCATGCTGCATTGCAGCCATGGAATCGAGCTCATGAACGAATTGTCGGGATCCTCGAATATTGAAGGCGAGCAAGTAAAGACCTCGAGGATCTTGGCGGTCAAGAAGGCCAACATCGAGTACAAGATGAACAGCGCTGCCTCGATGCAGCTTGCGACGAACGGCAGCCGTCTGATCCATGTAGTATCTTGTTGTTGGTAATCACTCGAAAACTCAGAGTCACCATCAACCAATCTCTCCCTATCATCGTTGCTGTTGATCGAGAGGTCTCCTCCAAAGATTCGCATTGATCTCGTTCGGTCTTCGTCATCATCAGCGCTCATCAATGAGGAAGAATGGTGCGGTGATGCGAATGATGATGACGAGGATTTCTTGCTCCTCACACTGGCAGAGATCTCTGGATTGGTGAAGGCCTCTCTGAACGAGAGGTTTCGCCTTCGAGCCTCTCGCCAAATCGACACTGCCTCTCGTGCTGCGGTCACCAAGATCACCAACGGCAACAGTACTAACACAGGATACAGCATCGAGATCAAGAAATCGGCCACCGGCGATTGAAGCAGAGGCATCAAGCACTCGGCTGATCGAATGCCAAACAGCTGAGGATTGTCGCGAATGCCTGTTTGAGTCGCTGTGCTTGTGGGAGGTTGCAGCGGTGGAGGAGCAGCACTGCCTCCGCTCACCACGCCAAAGAAGCCGAACATATCACTCACTGTCCTCGAGAACACTTGATTGTTCAACAAGTACGTCATTTGCACAAAGAACGACAGTGTCTTCTTGGTGCTGAACTCTCCCGATCCAACACTCGAGTTCCAGCACACCATCACCAGCAGAAGAGCCGTCACCAACATGGCCTCTCGGAACCAAGATGGTCCTTCTTCAATGTTGACGCACTCCTTTCCGAACCGAAAGAAACACACTGTTTCGTTGTGGAGGCATCGGGAGCACAGTCGATCTGAGAATCCAAGCGAGCATTGAGATTCTGGATCCCATGGTCCTTCCGAGTGGGAGGCCTCAGGCGAGCACACAAGCTCCCATTGCCAAGAGTTTGGAGCCAATATGGTTTTGCACTGTTGAGACACACAAGCATTCGGGTTCGGGCATGCCTCGAGAGTTGCAGTCTCTGTAATTACGGCTCCTTGTGATGGAGGTTGGTTGGTGGAGCTCTCTGGAACTCGGATCCAATATCCTTGATCGATTTTCACTCGTGGCGTCGATGACATTGCCGTTTCGGTGGCGATGCAGTCGTGAGTGTAAGTGCTCGACTTGGGGCATGGCACACACTCGACACCATCAAAGTTGTAAGTGCCCTCTTCGCATTTTCGGCACAGCTCACCGACTGCTTCAAGGCCAGGAGGACAAGGAGCAAGATCGAGTTGGATCACAAGTACAGAAACATCGAACTCGAGTGGGAGGACACGAGCAGAGATGTCGACCTTCGTGTTTGGCAACAGCTTGGAAGAATCGAACAACAGCTGAGCTCGAGGGAACCTGATCGTTGCTGTTTCGAGATCGATCGATGCTGTGTTCTGGGATTCTCCCGACAAGAAGAACACTGAGTCGAGCAACGAGATTTGCGTCAGTTGAACCGAGAGATCGGTGCGATTGACAGCATTACTGGCATAATCTCGAATGACAAATGAGAGCCGAAACTCGGAGCTTGACCAACGAGGTCCAAGGTCACTACTTGATTGATCCAACTCAAGAGAACGAAGAACCGATGCACCTTGGGCTCCATAGCTTGCTTGGTTGTCGATCAATTCACTTGACTCGAGCAATGTCGTCACACGTGAATTGGCTTCGGCAACAAAGATCACTCCTCCTGCAATCTGCGCGTGATTATTCCTGAAGATGCAACGATCGAACAAAGTATCGTTCGAGACCTGCGCTGCAAAGATGGCTCCTCCAAAGACAGCCTCATTGAGCTCGAACAACGTCGAGCAGGATGCAACACTTGCCGACGACGAGTTGGCAAACACTGCTCCTCCGATTCCGAATCCTTCAGCAGCGACGGCGAGATTGAACGACAGCTCCGAATCCACAATCGTCAGCGACTTTGAAGAGACTGCCACTCCGCCACCAGCGGCAATATCTTGTGTGCTGTTGGCAATGTTGTGTAAAACTCGACTTGCATTGAGACGGACCACATCGAGTGCAGCAACGGCGCCTCCAACAACGCGAATTCCTTGACTCTCGCAGTTGGTGATGTTGGAATCGATCACTTCGATTGGTGTCTCCGAGTACAGAGCTCCTCCTCCACTGACACACCACTTGTTGCCTGCATGATTCGAGACAAAGTTGCTTCGTTCAATCTGAACTCCCGAAGCCGGGCTTGCAGAATACACGGCGCCTCCTGATGCCGCTCCTGCCGAGTCAATATCAGCAACTTGAGCTCCACGAGAGGAAGTGCCCGGTTTGCCACATTGAACGGCGTTGTTGCTGAAGTGAGTTTGGTCGATTGTGATGCTCGACAAGCTCCAGATGGCACCACCTTGCGCGTTGCCTCCACGATATCCAGGCAACTCACGGAAAAACTGACCGCTTGCCTCTTGATCTGCTCCTCGACCTCCTTTGGCGAGGTTGTTGTCGAACTCACAGCTGATCACATTCGAGTGAGGTTGAATGGAGCCAACCTGGCCAGATTCATTGGCAATGGCCGAAATCGCCAGGCCTCCACCAGCTGCATTGCCTCCCACTCGACCCAAGTTCTTGGCAGCGCTCCCAGGAAGAGTTCGTGTGGCTGCTCCAGCGATGGCATTGTTGTCGAGAAGCCGAACGCCATCGAGAGTGAGCGACATGTGCAGAGCAGAGCTCGCCAAAAGAGCCAATCCTCCGCCAAGGGCGTCTCCTCCGGGAGATCCTTCACCAGCGACACAAGAGCAGTTTTGAACGAGAGTATCAACGACACTCACATTGGTGTGGGTCGTTGTCATGGAATCAATGTGAATCGAGATGCAGCCTCCTTGGCAAGAGCCTCCCGGAGCTGTGCGGCTGTTGGTGGCAATAGCCGATGAGTTTGAGAAGCGACATTGCGAGATTGACAGGTCAAGGATTCGCTCACTCGAGGTTGATCTTCCATTGGATTCGCTTGAAGGAGCCTCCATCACCCAGAGATGGCCTCCTTCAAGGGAGTTTCCACTGATTTCGCTGGCAGTCATTGAGCAATCGTGGATTGAAACTGAATCGAACCACTTGATGGCAATCGCACCTCCTCGAGCAACCTCTTGGGTTGTCAAACGACTGCCCTCAACAATGATGCCAACCAACGCAACACTGGTGCGATGACCTTGATCAGCTGAATGTGAGGGTTGAATGAGCACTGCACCTCCCGATGCATCCTGACTCCTTGCTTCAATGGAGTTGGAATCGAACTGAGAGTTGGTCATCGTGACTGTTGGAGATGAGATCGAAATGGCTCCTCCAACGACAGGATCACTGGATGATGATGACGAGGAGCTGATGGTTGAGGCAACAACTTCGTTGTTGGAGAAATTGCACCCCAACATGGAGAAGATTGGAGCAGAGACACATGCTGCTCCTCCGGAGATCGATGCTCCATTCGAAACGAAGGACGATCCTGAAATGGTGGTATTCATCACCGAGATCTCCAAGGCTCCGCATGAAGATGAGGCATGGTTGTTGGTGAATGTACTCGATGTGATGTTCAAGAAGCCTACTCCATCCAGGGTTTTCCCATTATCGATGGCCAGTGCTCCTCCATTACTGGATCTCTCAGCTCCAGAGGGGTCGATCACTGAGTTATTCTGGAACCGAGAGAGTGACACATGGACTCTTGGAGAGCGAACACGAATCGCTCCACCATGTGAACGCACGGTGTTCCCAGGTGCCGAGTTGTTCACAAACGAGCAGTTGTGAATCGTGGCTGATTCCAGAACGTCGGCAAACACAGCTGCCCCTCCATCAACGCGAGGATCCTTCAAGATGCGAGAATTATTGTTGAATATGGAATGACTCAGCAACAGCTGTAAGCCTTCACTAATTGTAACGGCTCCATCAGTATTTCCGACAAAGTAACAGTGGTCGACACTCAAGACGCTCTTTTGGGAGCAAGAGATCGCATGGAGATTATCGACAAAACTCGAGTGAGAGAGTTCAAGCACCGCTTTTGCACCAAGAGTAAGAGCGGTTGTACAATGATGGAACGTGAATTGGTTGACCCGAACAGTACCGGCTGATATCTCTATTCCAACGCTGTACCCAGCACGGCCGGGACAACCCCACTGGACAGTTTCCGACGAGTTCCTTGGCTGCAAGGTTACTGCATAGCCGTTCAGATGCTGCAAGGACCAAGGAATACAATACCAATCGGATGTTCTCGTTTCGAATTCAATCAGCGAGATGCCATTCTGGTTAACTCTCTTGATGGCTTGCTGGACTGAACAGGGAGAAGTGGTTGAGCATTCGCTGCCCATTCCATTCGGTGACACAACCAAGCGAGTGATGTTTCCAGGCCAGAACTCAGCGATAGTCGATAGGGCCAATTCGGAATTGACCCATACCTCAAGAGTCAATTGCAAACTCTCATCGCTAGATTCAATCTCGTAGCTGCACTCGTATTGGCCATTGTTCAAGTCGATCACTCGAACGTTGATGATAATCTCAGTGTCGAACAGCGCCGACGTGACATTATCGCTGCCGCGAGTCAGGTTATTCAAGAAGGCATCTCGCAGCTGTACAATGAACGAATACTGTGTCAACGCTGTCAATGGATCGAATGGGCCTCCTTCAATTCCCTTTCCAGAGAACAGCGAGTGATTTGCTTGGGCTAAGCTTGGAGAAACATGGATCGTGAGGAAAGGAGACTCGATCAAGGAAGGTTCACCTGCAAACATCACTTGAATGTGGTGGGTGCCTGCCAGGGTAGGTCGAACAACCGCAAGATATGAGCCATCGTGCAGGTCGATGACAGGATCACACAATTCGTTCGAAAGGCTGTCTGACACACTGAACCATCCCGATTCATCTCCTGGATACCTACCGACCAAGGAACGATTACAATAATCCAGGGCGTCAACAACGAAAGTGACATTTGTTCCAGCAACAACGTCCCAAACGCAGCGATCAGTGTTCTGTTGCTCGAAAGTGTCATTGCAGCGAACTCGGCCACCAGCGGCAATCGGGTGGTTGTCGAGGAAAGACGAAGGACCAGATTGCACGATGGTTGCTGTGCCATCGAGCGAGCTCAGTTGGATGTCAAATTCAGAACAAGAGCCTCTGGGACGCGAACCCACCAGTAACACGCCATTCAAACCACCAACCGAGCTCGCATGGTTGCACTCGAATGTGTTGGTGGAGAGCACCACAGTGCCATCGGTGACTGAGATCGCCGAAGCCATTGCATGATGGTTACCAATGAATGACGAGTTGCTCACTCGGAAAGACTTCTGACCCGATCCGATGTTTGCAAGGTCCAGAGAAGGTCCATTTACATTGTTGTCCAAGAACGATAGCTTATCAAGGAGAACCAAGTCGCTCGATCGTATGTTTACGAGAGAGCCGTTGACAGAGTTGCCCGTCCATTGGCACCGAGTGACGCTCGAGGTGCCAAGTGAAAGCAGTGGTTTCGTACCAAAGTTGTTGGTGAATCGACAATGCGAGAGAGTGAGGTGCATCCCTTCATTTGAATCTATCAACGGAGCTATCGTAACCTTGTTCCGTTCAAAGACGCTGTCAGATATTGATGCTTGTATGTATCCAGCAACCATCGGGCCAAAAAAGCCCACTGTACATTCGGTCATCGTTACGTTGGTTGCATTCACTGGGAAAGCGTCTCTCCACTCGAAAAGGGGTAGGTATTTCACGCAATCGCCTGCAACGGGTTCAATCTGAATGAATCGGGTACTGTGAATCTCGAGTATAGCGCCTCGTAACGAAAAAAACATGAGTCCTGTTTCTCCATCGCATCGTGGGCGCAGATCGGCAAAAGTAGTGTCCTGCAACGTGAAGGTAACGGAACCAGGATCGCAACAGCGGAGCATCTCGACCACTGACGTGAAACCTGATATGTTGTAAAATGTACTTGAGCTGATTGACCACGCAACAACTTCAGTACCCAAGGCCAAAGAGGTTCGGTGAGTGGTGAGGAGGCTGACGTCCTCCACATGAGCGTCTATCATCGACACAATTCCATGAAACGCGCAAATAAGCACTGATGCCGACTGACCCTCACAGTGTATATCTCCTGAAAACATCAAGCGCTCAAAGCGGCATGACTGCAGTGTGAGACTGAACCTGCTCCAAATAACGGGTTGGCTGGGCGATGCATCGCGGAAAGTGCAGTTTGTCACCGCGAACATTGGACCGTCGGCCTCATATTTGAGCACCATTGCTCGAAACCCAACAAAAGTGATTCCTTGGACAGTACACGGCGCAGTACATTTCATAAACGGCGCAGGAGGGTCTCGGTTGCCCATGATCGTCGTGTTTTCCCGACCAGCTTCCGACACAATCGTCAGAGGCACCGAAACGATTAGATCGAGATCCATCGTGGGACGAGAATATACTCCTGGGAGGAGAACTATAACATCATTTGCGGCAGCGAGACCAATCGCCTCTCGAATGGAGCTGCAAGGAAACTCTCGAGTACAGTTTGATGCCAGAGGTGCATCATCCTGCCAAGGTGTTACGTAGAGCGTTGTGGTGTTGCTCAAACCAAACAAAATGGACAATATCAGCGCAATGCTGATTGGCCATACGCGTGAACCCATGCGCAGCACTGCAGGCGCGGAGAGGAGAGCAAGCAAATATAGGTTCCGCGCACCGACGGCGAGCCTTGTAACGAAGAAACCGAAAGCAAACAAGAGCTCTCCCCCGCCAGTGTTTGTAAAGCAAATCGAAGCTTTCCCGACTCCCGAGAGTCGCATTGAAATCTCCAAAGGATTCGTGTTGTGGGGATTTCTGGGTTGGATAAATAGGGGGCCAGTAAGGCACTGAGTGGCCTGCAGACATCACCTCGTTGACCAAGTTTCCAGAGGGTTCCAATGCTCGCATTCGTACGAATTCGCCAGAGCCTAGTATTGCTTTGCTGGCCGCACTCGTGGCATCTGCACTCGAGATTTGCTCCATGACGACCATCATCCCACTTGGGTGGCACGCAGGTTGGTGATAGGCACCAA
>ERZ778023.4355-NODE-4355-length-12025-cov-17.380618_pt1 | contig 12025 bp, 10 predicted proteins | sample MGYA00375753_ERZ778023 | MGnify/ENA primary metagenome ERZ778023 (study PRJEB29350, sample SAMN05389822) | bioreactor metagenome | isolation source: Ammonium sulfate bioreactor | place: South Africa: University of Cape Town | collected 2014-04-04 ...
ATACGAGATTTGACTGTGACTGGAGTTCAGACGTGTGCTCTTCCGATCTATTGGAAAACATTCGGGCGTTCAAATAGCTGTTCTAGTTGGGAATAACAGTGAAATTGAAAATTTCAAGTTTTGTGGCTGTAAGGTTGCACTCACTGCTTAAATCCGCTGTCCGTTTTAGTTCTTTCTCTCCTGGTTCCTCATTGGTCGCAAAAAAAATAAAAATGTCGCATGACCGTTTTGCACGCCGAGGGCAGGTTTGGCTCAATTTTTCAAAGCGCAAACTGGCTCACCCTTAGCCTGTCTCCTGCGTTTGAGACAACTATCTTTCACCAAGATGGCGCTTGTTTCTCCCGCCCTCTTTTTTAGGTGTCTTGCGGCACTTCCCACTGTCCATTTTAAAATTTGAAATTAACGGGTAACTGTATCGACACCGCTTAAAGTGGCGTAAAGCGGTGAACATGTGCGCCGGTATTAAAAAAAATATATGGCACCGATTAAACTTACGCGCGCCGTTTACAAGAAAGGGTTTTGTTCGGGTGCTGGTTTTAACTTGTGGCTGAGTGTGGTGCAGTGTGCTCTCAGAAGAGGCTGTAATTCAGCCCCAGCGATCTTTACATTAAGGAGAAGGTGCCCCTGTCAGGTTTTCTTTCCAGTCCAACCCTGCATTGCATGTCATGCTTGCCTTGAAAACCTGGGGAAAAGCGGCAGTTTATTTCTGCATAAAGTGTCACAAAATAGCGCTGGGATGTCCCGAGATTAGTTGGAGTCTGACACGCGGAACACGGCGCGATAACACAGATGCCCAGATAGCATGATTCGCCGGGACTGCATCGTTAACGCACTGACAGCCATTATGTTGATCTAGATTGTAGCAGTTGTGAGCAGATTATATCTCAGCACAACGGAGTTTACATTACCACATGTGCAGTGAACGAAAGGGGTCGACAGTACAAATACCGTCTCCAAACTTGGAATGTAAGCCATTCCGTTCGGTCTTGTGACAGGGAGAGAGGAGAGTGGAAATTGTTCTATTGTGAACCCAGGGTTATCTTGGATGTTAGAGTTAGTAAGCCGTTAGATTGTCTATTTCTTACAAGCTTTGATTCGAACCGCTGTCATATTTTCCGCCCTTAATACAGCATAGATTTCTTCAAAGGTCAGGATCGAAGACAATACCCCTTGATTCATGGCCGATGTATAAAGTGGAGTTAAAGACCAAGGTATCTACGGAAGCCATTAGTATGTAATACACCTTGACGAAATGAGTACGTACCCCCTATTATGTCAAATTGATAAAACTTAGTATCGTTGTTATCTGCACTGCCCCACAATTTCTCTTTTATGGGGTCTGTGGCCACAGATGCGTGTTGGGTGGCATCAATGACGTAAGGTTGTAAACACCCAAAATGGTCCCTAAAGCAGTAAGTCGTGAGTATTTGACCCTAAAAAATAAGGAAATTACCTTGTGGATTTAATGTGTAAAGGCACGCTACCCAGAAGGAACCATCATTGGCAGGATCAAACGTGATTCCTCGGCATGAGTTATAATAATCGACTATCGAGATAAGTTGATTATTATTATTATTTCCTTTAATTTTAATCTTTTCTTGCTTTGTATTACTCCCCTTTTTTCCCTTATCATTCTGAGAAATCGCTCTTGCATAATGAAGGGAGTGCGAACGCGAATAGAAGCAGCTTCTCAGCACACAATACAATAAGATGAAGCCCACTCGAAAGGCCGTTGAATCGCCATCGGGCGCAGCCGACTATGCGATCCCTCGTCAAACCCCGAACCGCGAAAAGGTGACGACCCGCCGTCCGAGCCGTGCAGGAAAGCCCTCGACAGCCCTAGCGCTGATTTTTTGCTTTTCAAAGAAATTTGATTTCGAACGAGGAAGTGTTTTTGTAGTCCTCGCGGCAGGCATGGAAAGCAAGCGCAAAGGGACACCACGCAAAGTGAATACCAAGGCACGGAGCAAGCGATGCAAGAAAGTTGTGGATGAGAAAGAGTATGAGAGAAACAACATAATCTTAATTTTGTCAATTAGCTTTCCCAATCTTAAAGCGCATCTGGAGGGGATTGGGTGGACTGCTATCCATTATCCACGAGTTATCAAGAATCGACTCCCAGAGGAAGCACCTACACCTATTAACATCCCCTGCGGAGCAGGTCCTGTGGAGTTCTTCAACCTGATGTGGACTGATCAGATCATCCGCCATTTGGTCATCATGACGAACAAAGCCATTGCACCCCAAGAGGAGAAGAAGATATCTCAGGAAGAGATGAGGAAATACTTTGGGCATTTGTGTATGCTTGGGGTATATCGGCTCTCAGCACAAGAGGACCTATGGACAGCAGAGAATCATTTCGAGTATTCCGAGAAGGCATCAGGAATCTCTCGAGATCGTTGGCGAGTAATCCACTGCAACCTTAGAGCGAACTCAATCGTGTTCACAGTCTTCTACAAGAAGGCTTTTCTTCACACCTTGTTCCTGGGACCTATGTTACCATCGATGAAGTTCGCCGCCGTGCTCAGCATGTCGATTGCAACATTCTTCAGTTCAATAATTCCAAACCGGATCGCTGGGCCATCGAATCCAAATGTGTCAATGATTCCAGCCACTACTTGTGGCGCTTCAGCAACTCTGTTGAAAAGCCCCAAAGGACAGCCTTTGAACTGCTCTTGTTGTTTGCTGATGAGCTTGCAACCACCGGTCGAGTCCATCATATCACTGCCGATGCCAACCTCGCAAATGTTGAACAGGCAAAGGCAATTGTGGCAAAGGGACTCCGCTGTACTCTTGGGTGTCGTATCACTGCTCCTTCAAACCTCTTTAGAGATGGGCTTGCTGAGAAATTGCCAAAGTGGAACTCACACATTGCCATTCAACCCCCTTTATTGGCTGCAACCTATCACCGAAAGAGGAAAGTAAACCTGGTGACATCTCTCTTCCGAGCAGAAGAAACCGAAAAGACAATCAAGGAAATAGAAACCGAGTCTTGAAGGTCTATGATGATACCAAACGAGCATCTGATTTCTTCAATAAGCAGCTGGTGGCGTTCACCAATCCCCATACACCCAAAAAAGGGGAACGGACCCTCTTAATTGGACGGTTTGAAATGGCACGCACAAATGCTTATATCTTGTGGGGTATTGTTCACCCTGACTCAATGGGACACAAAGAGTTTGTACTTGAAGTGGCTGCCTCTCTCCTTGCTGGGCAGCAGGAATAAACAACAGATACCACTCTTCACCCGCTAATTTTTTTGTGCCAAAATTTTTGTCCGCGCTAGGACGGTCGAAAGAACCAATCCCAAGAAGTTGTTGCCCAGCGACCACACGACCTCGCCTTACCTCCCCCACACTTATTCCCTCCTCCCTATCTGCAGAACCTCGTCCTGCCAACGGCAGCACAATCAAGGCATAGGAAATCGTCAGATGTGCAAACCACAGTGCAAGATATTCCCTTCCCAGCGAGTGATCTTCTGGCAAGTGAGCACCTAAACACTACGATCCATTTGCAACATTCTCTATTCCTGCAAAGGGTGGGCGCCTCCTCGGCTCCCTCTCTTTAGCTCACAAACTGAGTGACAACCAAATCAAATCACTAGTACTTTTATTATTTACCGACCAAATAAGAAATAAATAAAGTTCAGTAATTAACCATTGGCATGGTTGCCCTTGGTCGTTGTAATTATGGATCAAGAAGGCACTAACCACGATACCGGCAATCAGAAGGACTCCAATAGGGATGATGAGCACAAGGTGTGATAACAGGGCAAGTCCCCAGGTCCTCCATCGCCGCCCCTTGATGAACTCTGCCCGAGGGTCACTGAGAAGTCGGGATCATAGCTTACCGTTTTGTAGAAGTGAGGGAACTCAAGGACCAGATCCAGACCGCCTGATACATTCGCAAGCTCGGTGAGTCCAAAGCTCATGGCAGCGACTGTGCTGCTGTCAACCATGCAACTCCCAATTAGATTGATGGTTGATGTAATGGTAGCACCCGAAGCAAGGATGAAAGTAGTGATATTCTGTGCGTAGCGGCTTTCAACGATGGAAGTAAAAATTGGCAGCACTGAGCGGTGCAAATGGAGATCGAGAGTGTTGGCCAGATTGGTAAAACTCCAGTTGCCAAGCATCACCTCAAATTTGAGTGTCCCTGCTGTTGGTGTAAAAGTCGTTCCCGCACTTGATAAGGACTGTCCCACAGCAAACCAGGTGTAAGTCAGAGTAAGCTGAGGTAGCAAAGAGGTGTTAGTTAGGTCAATCTTATCTTCTTTCTAAAAGAATGTGAGTAGACCTACAGGTATTGGGAGGGTTGCACTGAACACGAATCTTTGGTTGTTGTTTGCATCAATGCTGGTACTGATGGAGTAATTTGATGCTGTGAAAGTAGCATTTGCAACGACCTGACCATTGATTGCGGTCTCTTCAAGGAACGCTGGTTGTATCAGTAGTTGAGTTGCTCCGGGATTTGTTTGGCCGACACGATCTGGATTGTATGCGTTTGGGTTTGTGTTAGTGGTGTGTGGTGTGGTGGTGAATTATCCTTTCTTGTTCTTCTTCTCCCTTTTTCCAAGCAGTCTTACTCATAAATCCAATGTGCGCAGGTACCTAGAGGTTAACCTTAAGGTAGCTGGTTGTGAGGATGGGTACCCGGATTTTACCTAGATGCATGTAATTAGCAATAAACATTGTAAAATTTTACGGGAAATAAACCCTCCGCTATTATGGGAAGAGAATGCCGCGCACAGTGGTAAAGAAGCCAAAGCGGCAAGAACAGGACAGAATAGACAGACAAATCTATGTTCCTCCTCCATCAAGGTTTATATTTACTTGTATTTGAAATTGTATTTATTACAAACCAGTTGTTGTGCGTCGAGAGTAGCAATTTAAAATTGTTCTTTTTTGGTTTGGCTTTAATTTTATGAGGTACGTGGCTAGTATGGCGCAACTCGCAAAAATTCTAAGTCGCGACAGCTACCAAGCTGGCCCAAAAATCTAAGTCCACTAGGCGCTAACAATTCATTTACTTGTCCTGCGTGTACAAATGTGGAAGGTGGTAGCCCTATTAAAAAATATTGTCGACAAAGAAGGAAGGGAGATTAACAGTGGCAAGTTCGCACAGCTGCGATCATTTTGGCAGACCACTGGCGGTACGCCGGACAATAATCCAAATAATAATCCATCAGGAGGGGTCAAGCCCACCCCCGTCAAATCAGCGCCCATCATCAACGACAACAAGAAAGTATCGACGACAGAGCCTACTCCTCAACCTGTTGTTCAACAACCACGACAGATCCCAACCACACCCGTTCCAACCAACACAACACCCCCACCCACGATGTCCACACCCCCTCCCCCAGGAGTTGATGCAACAACCACAGCCACCGCTACACACCCAGCCGCAAATCTCAGCGCCCCTCAGATCGCAACTACTCCCTCAGCCCCTCTTGGAAGCAATGAGACGACACCCACCACCACAACCCTCAACCCGCCTACTAACCCCAATTCCACCACTACCTCATCCCCGCTTGCGACAACAACCCCACCCGCGCTTGGAATTTACGTGACAACGCCCACGCCAAGAAGCGCTTCTTCGAAGAATAAGAATAAGCAGAAGGGCAAAGAGAAGAACAAGAAATATCCGGAGAGCGTTTCCCTCCCTTATTATGGGGCAGACGATAAATCTGCGGAGGAAGCCATTAACAAGATTCGCTTTTATGCTGGTATGTGATCATCTCCAAAACCGATAAGAGTTCAACTCATGTTGTAATATTGATGTTAGAGTTGGACCTGCGAAAGGACCTCCCGCGCTCAACATATGGCGTCTCCGATTATGTATTGTCCCTCTCCAGCGCGCTCTTCTGTCTCTCTCACACAACACACACCTAGATGGAGACCCCTATTGATGAACCCACGGTGTATGAGATACCACCGATCAGAGGCGGTTCAAGTGAAGACGATGCAGATTCCTTCGGCAGTTCCTCGGGTGACGACTTCAGTGATACCGATGAAGAAGAGGATACGAGTCCAGCAACAGTCAACTATGCGTGGAAGCGCTTCTGTTGCAGGGAACACTCAGTCTCTCGGAAGAGAATGGAACACAGAATTCCAGGATATCATGGACCAGGAGCCTTCTCCTTTGAAATATCTTGCACTCTCCACTCTTGCTCATGATGTAATTGCTTCCCTCTTGACGTGAATACTGCCTATACTCACCTCTCTCTCTCTCTCTCTCCTCTCTCTCTCTCTCTCTCTCTCTCTCTCTCTCTCTCTCTCTCTCTCTCTCTTTTCTCTCTCTCTCTCTCTCTCTCTCTCTCTCTCTCTCTCTCTCTCTCTCTCTCTCTCCTTCCTGTAGTTTGTTTATGCTGCAGGTATGTGTTGTGCAAGTCTATCTTATGGACGGCTATATTTATTTTTCTTTCAGAGACCTATGGACGAGTCATCATCAGTGAATTGAGCCTCCCTGGTAAGTCACCATCCAAATTCAGACGTAACCTAATAACAAATAATGTCAGTCGAGAAGCGAGTGATTCAACCGGTTTCTGTGGGAGGACAAGGTAAGTTTAGAAAGGAGGATAATACCTTTGGAGTCTAAATAGGCTATTTAGCTGGAGGAGAAAAGTATATCGTCCAAGGCATCTTCTTCAAATTTGCCCTTGGTATATCACCCCAACTTATTCCCACATTGTCCTTCTTCAACTGACATGTTACTGCCATAGATACTCATGGGCTCTATGGAGGAGACGAGAGTGCAATGTATGTTCCTCGTCCATTATAACTCTAAAGGCATACTGACGAATAATTCCACAGGAAAGTTGCATCACATGAAATGAAAGGATTATTGGGATTTTATTGTGCTGATGTCAAGGAACTTCGATTGCCCTTGATGGTAACCCTCAACCATATATACAGCTGTATCGTTAACCCCCCCCTCTTCATCTGCTCAAAGGCATTGATTGACCATTTGGGGTTTCGTTTGATTGCCATTTCAATCTTGCCAGTGAACTCACGTAAGTGTATTCTTATCATTTCCTTGATCTCCTATTTGAGCAATTATGTAACATCTGTACTGTGATTATTACTCTCCAGAAACTCTCTTGTATGGATCCAGTGATGCGGGCGTGACAGTTCACGACGCTGATCCAAAACTTCACTCGCTGATGGAAGCCGCAGCGAAAAAGCTCAATCTTAAGGTATGTACACTGTATTTGCAGAAGATGCTTGGAGTATAACACAACAATCATATATTCAAAGAACACAAGGCAGGAATGCCTGGATTACCAGGAACAACGATGTTTGGGCCTGTGGATATTGGTATGTAAATTAGATGCGGGCAATGAAATTAACCTCACTTCGTTGGGCAGAGGGACATTTAGGAACAGACAACAGATACTATGTCTTGGTGCGTCTTTCTTCTTTTTTCTTGTTCCTGACCTCATTTTCGTTCCGAAGGATTTTGCTCGTGTGTTTCCACCACAGAAACCATCCCTGCAGGGTACACCCCACAAAAGAGCTTCCCATACAGAATTAATCACCTCTCATTCCCTTTCTTCCAATTTAGTTTGAAGGAGAAAGGCATCCTCCTCAAGCAATTGTTGCGTCCTGAACTTGTCAAGAACTTCAGAGTTCCTCTCAGTTCTGGTTTGTTTCACCCCCCTTCCAGAGTTCATTCATTGAATCAAACTCAATGCCATTATTTTGTTGAAGATGCCTTTACCGTTTGGGGAAGAGCAGATGTCAACAATCCAACACACAATGCTGAAGTTGCTGCTGCAACCGAGCATCTATTCAATGTAAGATGCATACTGTATTATATCTTGACTTTCCGCCTCTCCTGATCTCCCTTTGTTTTCTTTATGATCACTCTTCAGGATGTCATTCCCAAGGTTGCGCAGAGACTATCGACCTTGAGTGATGACCACGCAAGGAAAGCAGATAACTATTTAGAAGCCTATTTGCATCATGCAGGAGTCAACCTCCGACACTTGGGTATGCGGCAAGCAGTTACAGAATGGATATGAAACCATTTCCCTCCTCATACTGACAGGTCGAGTGCGCAGATTGGTTACATCATGTCAAGTGCGTGACGACATTCTCGATGAGGTATTACTATCTGGATTTCCATTTATTCCTGGCTTGTTCATGCCTTTTTTTTTTTTCCTTTTTCCTTTTGAACCAGATGTTGCTCCGGTTGTTCAGGAAAGAAATTCAGAAGGCATGTCGAACAGCTGTATTGCAATCAAACATCCTTGCAGAGGAGGTATGTTCTTCCTGGAATGGGAAACATGGACAAAGGGGACTCAATCTTTTAATTCATTAGCCTGCGGTCCAAGCAATCATCGCCTTCTTGAATTTACGTACGTTTCCTCGGCTCAGCCTGTTCTGGTTTTTTCATTGCTCTGTCTGTCGCTCTTCAATCATTAGTTGTAAACATGGATTCCAAATCAACGAAATATTGGTCCAGCACTGTCAAGCAACAACTGTTGGCCAAGTTTGAATACTGTCTGTTCCCATCAGAGTTGGATCCAAGCACTCCCCTTATTCAGGACAGTCACAAAAAATACTTCCATTTGGTCAAGGTGTGGCCCCGCCTGATCGTTGAAGAATAGTAGAGCATAAAGCTGACTATTTGTCTTTCTCTCTTATCCAGCGGCTGACGAAAATGATGGCAATCACGATCTCACCAAAAGCTTGGTCCAATTTCTATGATGCGGTGCGTTGCAGATGTCTCGATTGGGGCTTGCAAACTTTGCTCACCAGACAATCGCACAGCGTTCGGTCTTCTTCTTTTCCAAGAGCGATGTGATTTCAGTGAGACCTGTGGTCAAACACATGAATCTCGTTGACCTGGCCGATGGCATGGCGACATATTTAGAATCTGAAAGCGAAGCGGATCCGGTTTATAAATGTCGTCTTCTCAGTGAGGCATTGATCAACTTTGAGGTGAGCAAGAATGATTGCCATCTCCTATTCACACCCAAAATCTCTCTGCCAAAAAATAATTCTCCATCAAACTAAAGAATGCAGCAAGGAAACAATATCTGGATCCTGATACATTGGTCACCTCACCTCTTTTTTCATGCGCGCTCACAATTTCGCTTTCAATCTAGATTTCTATCGGAGAGACTTTTGCACAGTACCAGGGAAACCGGAAAATGGATGCCTATGAGCCAGGCAGAAAAGCATTTTCGGGTTGGGATTGATAAAAATACATTCGGCTAATTATCTTCTCCATTTAGCGTTCGAGACAGTCCTGGTAGCGATGCCTGATCATTTTGGGTAAGATTGAACGCTCTCAACCGTAAATCAGTATTTTAATCCATGCTCCAACCACAGTGCATTACTCGCAAAAGCCAACTTTTTGACCCAGCTGCCCGATGCACCCGAATGCGAGCCAATCTACCGGCATCTGATTGAACTTGCAGTATGTACATAACTTGTAAAGAATGCATAATCCTGATATCGTGATGCAGCCCGACAACAAGGAACCCTACATCAGGCTCGGAAATCATATGGAGACACGGTCAGGTTGGGAGGAGTGTTATGCCCTGTATCAGAAAGCACTGGAATTAGATCCGACGGATGTCCGCGCCCATAAAGGGATTGGGGAGGCCATGTTTTCTCTTGCGCAAATACGTGAAGGATATTGGACGCCCGAGAACTTGCAAATAACGGCCAATGGCTATGAGGAAGCATTCAAAAGAGGATTCGAGGGAGACACATTTTTGATACCTTTTTAACACACGAGGTAGGATTCAACAACAAACTGCATGCACTCTGTATTCACACAATCTATAGTCGCAGTATCCAAACGCGTACAACATAGGGGACTCGCTTTCCTTGTGTGCTTCCGTGATGCTGTTGAGTCCACACGCACGCAAACGAGCACAACAGCGCATGGACCAACCCATCATTCGCTTTCGCAGAACCCATATCCCAACAGATGAAATTGTTGACGTCCTCGTGGCTGTGGACAGCACCCTCAACACAATTGAAATCACCGTAAGGAGTGATGATGGGTCAGCACAACGCTCACCATTCCCCCCCTCCAAGGACTGTCCAAATGTATCTGCCCTCAATCTGTTGAAGACATTGCACAAACATTCAAAATCTGTAGAGTCCCTGAAGATCGAATCTCAACAAAACCCTGAACCTTCCTTTCTCCGTGAAGCCTTCCAAATTCCTGAACTCTCTGGGTCTGTTCTCATCCCATCCATGTTGCCCTCACAATGAGTCCCCTTTCAGATTGACGAGACTATGTTTGATTGATACCAAGGCACCTCGTGAGGATTTGGTTCGGTTGCATCAATTCACACAATTGACAGCTCTCGAGGTCGGCAAATCAGACACCTTGGATGATGATGTTCATCTTGAGATCCTTCAGAGCATTGGGGATCATCTTCAAGAGATTTCTCTCATCTATTGTCCTGGAATTACTGAGAAATCCCTTTTCCATCTTCCCGTTGCATTGAAGGTACTCTAGGACTCTTTTTTATTTCGCTATATCACAACCGCTGACAATTGTTCTTTGGTGGATAATATTAAGGTGCTCAAAATTGATGGCAATGAATCAGTATGTACCACATATTTGTATCAGTAGTATCCAAGTGGTTTCTTGCAATAGGTAAATGATGAAATCCTTGGGAAGATGATTGAACGATGCTCGGACATGAAAGAGCTCTCGGTGGCTCACTGTACAAACATCTCCAACAGCGCTGCCATGCAACTGAACGAGCGCTTGCCCAAACTCCGATGGCTCTGGGCGCCAACAGGTCAAAGTTGCTTGATATCCCTTGCAAGTAAAGTTACTGAAAACATTTTTTTCAATCAATCAGGAACAAGGTTCATGTTTTCTGGTGAACAAGAAGCTGCAGTAGCAATAGAGCAAGGACTGATGGCAGAGCAGATCCTGGCCATGGAAACAGAGGGTATGAGGATACGACTTACGTATCCCCAGGAAAATGCGCTCAAATTTATCTTAGATGGTATCGATAAGGACTCACTAACGCTCAAGATAATACTTGGGGCTGAAAGATTTGCCTTCGACAACGCCTTCACTACAATCTCTATTCAACGACCCACTCTGTCAAGGGTAGCATTATTGGACCGCAGTGAATTCCTCCTGTGGGCAACTTCAATAGTACGTATATCTTCCCCCCCCTATTTGAGTTTCCTTGGTAATAATGTTCTTCAGGAAGGAGGGTCTCTGTTCAGGCGATGGAACCTATCCTTTCCAACCTTTGCTCCGATCCCCTTAGAAAGCATTTCGGTAATATTGAGAAGATGTGTTCATATTATGATTTCTTTTATTACTCCAGGTCTCGCGAGCTGCGTTCGGACCGCGTACCCTATTGATGGACCCAAAGACTGTCGTTCGACCGATACCTGCAATCACTGGTCAGCAAGCCAAGTTCGTGGTTTGCCCTCACACCAATGTCACGATTGTCGCCTGCACACTCTGGTTTGCCATTTCTTTCCAATAAAGAATGCTTTCTCACTTGGTTTAATTTCCGCGTTCTGGTTGTGCCCAAAGTCGTATTGAGCCGCATCTTCCGCAAACCTTCGGCCCTTTTTTTTTTTTTTTACCGGGAGAACAAATCGTGGAAGATGGATGCTCCTGCAGTAGAGGAATGGAAGGACCCCGAAATCGGCTACCTTGTGACAACGGATCCATCCAAGGTCAACTTTGAAGCTGCACGCTTTCCTCTCAAACCATTCGCACTGGGCGAACGGCATCACCATGGAGAGCGTGCGCAAGGCCACCTCCCACAGCCTCCCCTTCTCGCTGATCTCTCCGGAGGGGGAGTTCGCCGGCTTCGCTCGGTTTGTGACCGACTACACATGCATCGCATATATGGCGGACGTGTACGTGGAACCTGCACATGGAAAGAAGGGACTCTCCAAGTTTCTTGTGGCGTGCATGTTGAAGTGCGAGAGGGTGTGCAACGTGCGCGGGTTCTCGCTCGCCACTCGAGCTGCTCATGGGCGCGACCGGCCGTCGCGTCCTGCCCCACGGCGAGCCC
>ERZ778023.4372-NODE-4372-length-11986-cov-17.011399_pt1 | contig 11986 bp, 15 predicted proteins | sample MGYA00375753_ERZ778023 | MGnify/ENA primary metagenome ERZ778023 (study PRJEB29350, sample SAMN05389822) | bioreactor metagenome | isolation source: Ammonium sulfate bioreactor | place: South Africa: University of Cape Town | collected 2014-04-04 ...
TGTTGTTGTTGTTGTTGTTGTTGTTGTTGTTGTTGTTGTTGTTGTTGTTGTGGTACAGTGTTGCAGTACGACTGTGCATTATTTCATGCCGTGGTGCGGCATTTTCCCCAATCTGCTTTTTATTGGCGGATCTGGTTTCGCTAGCCCAACTTACAAGGAGATTGGAACTCCCCCTTCCCCGATTTCATCAACCCTTGAAGTGGATCTCACAATCCGATGATTGCTGATTTAGAAAGGATACATCGAATGTCTTTTTATTTCACCTTTTTTTTTTTTGCGTTTATACCTTCCTTCTCTCCGTCCTAACGCCCACCTTGTTTTTTGTTTTCTTTCCCATAGATTTTCACTGTGTACCACCAGGCGCTGGTGGAGAAACATTATTGTTGAAGCTCTGTGGAGGTGTGTTGGTTGTATTGCTGAAAAAAGCAAAGCCATCACAGAGGGATAGCTTCCCCAAAGTTCTCACCTGGCGTGTTCAATAATAGGAGCGCGTTCCCCAACTGATTCGGCATGCATTTCATGGAGGACGTAATAAAGAAACGAGCCCCCTGCAATTGCTGCCGACGCCATCAATTTCAACAGGATCGAATCTCTTCCCTTGCTGGCGGATGGAAATCTTGAGAAAGGCGTCGAACGGCTGCGTTGTTGCAAAAAGAAGTCATTCTCGTGCTGCACCTGCACATTTTCCCAAAAGAGAACAAACACAAAAAAGAAGAAGAAAAAAAAAAAAAAGGGCCAGGGAGGGAAAAACATTACGACAAGAAAGAAGAAGCCATTCTTTTCCCTGGTTTTTACCCTTGTGAAGGAACTGATAGAACGGCGCCTAGTTTCACGGTCAAATTGCAAAGGCTTGGCCCCTAACCACGTAAAATTCCATCAGACACCGCTGTTCATCGTCTGATTTGGGAGCTGCAGCCACGCTTGTGCATCTTTTTTTCGCAGTGAAAATGCACCAATGGAAGTGAGAAATCTCGCGATCTCCCAGACAAAAGCAAGGAGGGGTAAGGTGCTCCTATCTATTCCCCACATTCCTTCAGCCAGTACAAGCAGTCCCGTCACCCGCGGAGGAAAAAAAAAAAACCTTTCAAATGTTTTTTGGGGTACAGGTCGATAAAGAGAACCCATCAATTAAAACTCTATTTCTTGCACCTCAATGTTCTTTGACACGCAAGGATCGATGTCGTGCTTGAGCGCGCTCTGTAGGTTTTCAATCTGATCTGCCGCCACACTGAAAAAGTATTCGGTGCTGCCTGCGCCGTATTGATTCCCGGTGGATACGGCTCCATGTTGCGCCAGCAGTTGTTCGAGCAGAGCTTCCAACCCCTCACTGTCCTTGTGCGCGGTTTGTGGTAGAATATCGTTCGCCTCTTCGGCGATAGTCAGCACCAAGTTCTTGGTTGTATTCGCCATTGATCAGTTTGTTCGGTTTGCCGTTTGCTACAAGTTTTTCTCGTTGACCCGCAACACCCAAATGCTAGATCGATAGACCACCGATTCTGCTTTTAGATCCTTTTCCAGGAACAATGGGAAGAATGTTTTTACAGAGGCAAAGCAAGTTGCGTTTTAACGGAGGCCTCCAGTGGATTTGTAATATTGATTGAGCTCTTTTTTCTTGACGGAATAATCGAACCTCCCCCCCCTCCCAAAATGAGAGCGTGTACTTGTAATTGCTAAGCAAAATGATGGCCATCTATGTACACCTCGGCGGGGCAACGTGATAAATTCATATTGCTCACTACTGCATTCTTCTCGTTGTTCGCTCAGAGGAAGAGCTGAGTTGGCAATGGTCTAGTAGGTTACGTTTGGCTGAGGCGTTGGACTCCAGCGTTATGGACGTCGTGCTTTAATTGCCGCCCCAGTTGTTGTTATCGGGAACCCAGTCGTGATCGTGATGGTGGTGGCTCCCCCCTTTTGCGTAGGGGAACTTCGGTTACATGTGGTTTGGCAGCACAAAGTTGTGCATGCGAGGTAAAGCAGGGATGTCACGTAATGAACACGTCAAACGAAGATCTGATTGGCGGGTCCGGTAACCGTTTAAACGGCTGAATCGCCAATCATATTTCAAATAGAAACTCAAGCTTCGCCTTTTCAGTACTGCGCTGAGCTATTGGAGGGTCGCTGCTGCCGGTCTAAGAAAGTGTTGCTCAAGGCTCCCTTCGCCAATGGTTACCGCACAATGGTGCAGAGGGTCGCGAGTGCACAAGAACCTTCCTTTGGATGGAGGATTGGCGGATTCCTTCCTAAGTCTTTGTTCAGCATTTCCCGTTAGCGTCGGACCCGGATTGAGCTATCAAAGAGCTCGCCATCGGACAGGGAAGCGGAAAACGAGTGCATGCTGGGGTCCTATATCGATGTCCCCAATGTTCACGTGGCCGAGGGATTCTTTCGTCTGGCCGAGCAGGCGAAACAAAAGGGCATGGTCCAACAGGGTAGGGTTTTTTTCATCCCTGAGCCCTAATGCGTGTCCCTTTCTCTTTATGGGCGAAACGGTGTACTCTGCAACCCTCGGGCTGGAGACCGTGAGTGAGAAGTTGGAGGACAAACCGGGGGATGAGGAAAGGACGCGGCCAGCAGAAGAGGGATGGTGGATGAGCTCATACATCTGCTTGTTCTACGAATGCCTCACGGTAACCGACGACCCCCACCGTGCTCCGCGACATCTCGTTCTTCACCGACACCCTCGTGCAGCGATGGCAGGTGGTCGGGCATGTCGGACTCTCTTCGTGCTCGCCATCGGCCTTGACTTCGAAAGGGATTCCGGTATTTCTTCGAAGCTAAATTTGCTGTTTGGCGGGTAGCTTTTCGGCGCTGTCAGAAGCTGCTACGGAAGTGCTTCTATCTTCATCAGAGGGATAGGCACAGTGGCTCTTACAACTGCGACGGAAGGTAGCCGACAGTGGCCCTAGGCAAGCATGAGGTGTAAAACATTTCAGTTCCAAGAATTTCCTTCCCTGATTCGCCGTGCTGACGCAGTCTGCAAGGATGAAGAAACGTGACCGAGACCACAACTTCAAACACAAACAACAACAAGAAGCTGCAAGACTCATCTTACACATGAATAAGTTCTTTATCACACACAAGACGGGTTCTATGTATAATACACTCTATTGATCAAAATTGCTGATGAGCAGGCTCTCTCTGCTAGAACTCGCCAACTTTTGTGACGCTACAACTTGGCCTTGCTGCTCGAGGAGTCTTATTGGTTGTTGCGCTGAAAGGCGGATTGTGCGAGGACGATGCGCCCGCACTTGCTATACCAAACGGATGATAAGCTATGGGCTATGTACCGGAGGAGCAAGCAAGTCCAGTGTTGGATCGCTTGCAGTCCCTGCTCATTTTCATGGTCTCCGCTGCGGTTTGGCTGTTTTGGACATTTGCAGCTTTTGTCCGTCTACCATTGACACTGCTGGGCAGCCGAGTAAAGAACAGCCTACCGCCCCCCCCCCGGAAGTAACAATCCGTCGAGTACAGTAAATCAGATCGTTGGGAGCCGCGAGGCTGATCGACTGTTTTCGAGTTTGTGCCCGCGCCATGACCAAAGGGTGGCTAACTACATCTCTGAGTGACGCTGATCTCGATCGAAATCATTTTGCGGCACATCCCGGCAGGCCCTTTCATGGGCGCTTGGAACGATACGACCGGCGCTCAATTCCCTTTGGGATTCACGAAACAATGCATGCTTGATTGAAGAGAAAGCAACGAGGAAAGAAGGGGGGGGGCAACTTCAACGCAAGAGCCCCCCCACTCATCATAGATAGGTATGATTATTTTTGTAGGGGTTTCTAAGGAGTGTCCTCCGCCCGACTTGCCCGGTGTATCTCATTCGGTGGCCGATGGAGATAAAGAGGGCGATAGCCTATCAACGGTATTGCCACCTGTTCCAAGATGGTGAACTTGAAATATGATTGCGGGGTTGATTCAGGGTGTGGAGTTTTCTTGAAGGTGTTCCATGATAACTCGAATTGGTTTGTATTGTTTGCGTAAATCAGCAATATGAGCCGTATTTATTTATCACATCATTTGTGCATACCGGCCCAAAACAGAACAGATAAGTATCCTCAAAATCTCCAACTACTCAAACACTACAAATACAATTCATTACCATCCGTCGCCTAGCCAATCGTCTTCTCCTGACAACAGGCTGGCGTAGAAGAACGAAAAAGAGGGAAAACTTTGCGTCCAGTCATGTCCGCTCGAACCAGAGGTCACAGTGGCAGCGTCGATTGTCTCTGCCAGGACTTCCTGCAATGCAGACTCTTCCACAACTGGAGCCGGTTCCACCTTTGGGGGGTCGGCAGAGGTTGATGCAGGGGGAGGGGAAGCCTTGGCCACAACCCCCACATAGTATGAGGTCTGCTCCCCCGCAGGGCCAAGGCGTCGTTTCTTGATGAAGGGAAATGCCCGCCGCACGATCTTGCCAAAAGAAGACCTCTTCTTCGGTTCGATGAGGGTCTGAGAACAGAAGTCGCGTACGTACTGCTGGTACATGACTTGCACCCGCACCTTGCCCCCTGATTTGGGCGCGAACCTCTCTCGCAACCTTCCCGCCCACATCAGAGCAAAGCTTGTGAATGGTAGATAACTCACCACATTACCGAAAACCCCACGATGTCATTTTGAAAGGACGAGTAGCAGTCATAGACCTCCATTCGTGGCCCTTGTTCTTGTGCAGTGGTCAGTGCTGGAAAGAAGCTACAGCCAGAGCATGGATGAGTCCTGAGAGACGATCCGCCCAATCCAAAACACAAAAGGCCAAATCTCAAACAGCTCTAAGAAGGTAACTCGTTCGTTTGCTATTAAAACACATTTACCATCTGCGGCTAAGCGCAATCTGTGTAGCAGAGGCTTCTGGACGCACAAAAAGGCGCGGTTCTTTTCAGAGAATCCGTTCAAAATCTGCACCACGAAGCTACCAAGCTCAACATCGGTCAAACAGCCATTCGCCAGGTCGTGTCCGTTTACGTGTTCTTCATTTATCTAACCAGATCAACAGAGCCCGCAAAGAAGGCACATGTCCCTTCTTGGTGGGGATAAGATATTGCTGTGTTCCAGAGAAAACCCACAAACTGACACCAAAAAAAAAAAAAAAAAAGAACTCGTGGCAAAGGAGGGAAATGATAGCAGAGACTCCATTCCGCAATACATTCCTTGGCTGTAGTAGAGTTATTATCCTCCTCGGTTAGTCAGATCCAATTTGTTGTCGCTACAACCGCCGGAATTTCTCGCCCTTTCTTCAAGAGGTTACGACGTACTATATCCTCAGTCTCCTCCATTTTCCGATTGCTTCGTTAATGTCCCATGCAATGTTCGGCACTGCAAAGATCACCACGACCTTGTATTGTTACTGGCGCCGAAATCGGAAAATCCAAAATCTTGGTAATCGTGTGAGACTGACGATTTGTGGAAATCCATACGAAATTTGGATTTTTTTCTTCAATCGCCAGCTTCACTCAAAAAACAACTGGAATGTTATTTACAAGCAAAATGCATGCAGCACCACAACTACCACTTGCTCGCTGTTGTTGCAGTTGTGGTGACGATGTTGACCGCCCTGCTGTTGTTGTTGTTGAGAAACAGGCGGAGTACCAAGGAGCAGAAGGAAAAGGGGGTGGAGGTGGAACAAAGAATTGGTATTACAGCTGATACACTACGCCAAATTTTCAATACTGCGCAGCACGGCAGGCAGCGCTGCCGTCCAGCTAAAAGCATGAGGCGTTTTAACGGATTTCGTCTGAAATTCGGCGCTGGCTAGCGCTTCCCCTGGAGCAGCGCGGTTCCGAGGGGAAAAGTGCTGATTTTCGCTGCTTCAGGGCGTTTCAGCGCTGACCTTTAATTACGCGCTGCGCAGTCTTGAAAATTTGGCGTAGTGTGGGGCCATTCAGCGCCAACGGCTTGGTGAGTGGGCCGCTCATAAAAGAAAGGAAATGTCGCTCCTGTTCTTGAGAGATGATTGATACCAAGGGCCACACTGGAGAGGCATGAGGTGGAGAGAGACAGAGGGGTGGGGGGGAAAGGGGGGGGGGCTGGAATGGTAATACCAGGAGAGATGGGACACCCTTGAGCGGCATATTATTGCCAATGGTGGGGACGGGCCTGACAGGAGTGTAGATGAACGATGTGCTTCCTGTTTTCTTGGATGGCGATGTATCGAGAGTACCATCACAGTTCATGTACAGGGATACAAGTTCCGAGGTAGGCCACCAATCTGCGGCGGTCAGTAGTTCCTCGATCGAGCCGAGCGTGCCAGGACCCAGCACATACCAAGTCATGCGTGGATATGACACGAGGGCAGCGGGTCGTTGCGTTCAGCCCTCAATGCCTTGCTGTAAACCATTTTCGTTATGGCGTGCGTCTACTCATAGAGTCCTTCCTGTTTGGTTCGGCCAGGCTATATCTATTTGGTCGCGTGGCGCGACTCAATTACCAAAAGCAAATTTTACGATTGCGACAGCGAAAACGAGTACGAACTTTCCATTTAGGGGTGAAAAGATTGAGTGCTTTGATTTTTTGCACAAAGACTTTGTGGAAGTTCTGCCATCGAGCTGTGGAAGCCTCTTGCGATAAGTGCAATTAATGCATCAGCTCCTCAAATATGCATCGAAAGCAAAGAAAGAGGGAAACTCGAGGAATTTGCTTCCGAAGTTGGAAGGGGGGGTGGTAAAATGAGACACATACACGCTAGCCTGTGTGTCTCGCGGCTGTCAAAATATTTTGAACCTGATTGCAATTTCAGCCAAAGAACTTGCAAAGTTCATGTGAAACTAAAACTTCAACCAATTGCCATTAAAAAAATCACTTCACCCAAGTCCATGTTTGTGCAGTAATGTGATCTCGCTGAGCTGAGATTATTGTTGTCGTCGTTGAAGTGGCCAGACGTTTTAGCCTTTCTGTTGTTTGGGAAAACAGTTTGGGATGCACAAGAGAAGCAGCTTTCAGGTGTCTTCCCCGGTCTCTCCTCACACACCGTGTTCTTTCAGGCTGGCCGAGTGCTTGATGCTACATGCCGAGAGGGCTTTGCAGGAACGCAACCAGTTGAAACAGAGCACCTCATTCGAAGCACACCTCCAAAACAAAGCGGTTGGAATAACAAACAACAACATGGTGGTGGGAGCAGCAGAGCAGTCAACGACATTCGGCAACAACGGCTTAGGAGGGACAACAGGAGTGGATGGCGAGAGGGCAGTATTTCCGAGAGCACAGGGAACGACATCGGAGGAGATCTGGACCGTTGATGCATGCTTGCAGTTAACATCTCGTGCCATGCGGTGTTTGCAGATGTTCAGCGTGACCTCGCTGACGCTTGTACATCCGGCCCTTCTCGACGAGAAAAACGTGGCCTGGTTCTTGGCTCTGGACTTGCGTTCTCTGGTGGCTTCTCCCCTTTCATTGAACCTGACAATAGCCTTCTGTTTGGGTACGAAAAGAAATTTTTTTTTTTTTTTTTTTTGATTTTTTGTTTTTTTCCCCCCTTTCTCTTCACAATTTGCCCGCCCCCTCTTTGCGATTCATGGCTTAGGAGCTAGAGCGCTTGGGGAGAGCAAGATTGAGGAGGAACTCTGGGAGAGCGCTCGAGAGCAGTTGGAGAGCTTGTTCGACAGCAGCGACTTTCATGTCGCGACCGCGTTGGCACGCATGTTTGAGTATGCTATGGCAAGAGGGCAGCGACGTCAGGGTGAGTTGTATGTGAGGAGGGGGGGTGGGTTTGGACCCAACCTGTCAACACACAATGGTCTTCGCATATAGGTACCTACTATGCCACTCTCGCAATGACTATCTTGGAACAACTCGGGAGCTGCAATTGTTCTTTGTAAGTGGTGCACACAACAACAGCTTCGGTGCAAACGATGACAGTGCTGATCTCGTTTTTTCTCCGCGTTTTATTTTCTTCTTCTTTTTCGTTTGCCGTCCTGTCAAAGGTACTCATGGCTATTAGTGCATTTTTATTTGGGCGGGGAGGATGAACGGACTTGTTACGAGAAGCTCGTGCGGGCGAGTCTGATGCCATCCGTCACCCTGCAGGATCCGGAGGAGGAGGAATCTTCGCTTGCGGTCGATACCGCGGAACACGACAGCAAACACCGGAAGGATAGGGAACCCGATTGCGTGTTTCAGGAGATCCTGGCGACGGTCACCCTCTTGCATCTGAAAGCATCTGCGAGTCTATCGGAGCCGACCATCCTCGCTCGGTGCGAGAGCGCCTTGGCAGCAATCGTGGGGCGCTGGACGTGTGTGCGACATCTCTTCCGTCCTGCGCAGCGGCTGAAAATGGATTCGATTTTCACGTCGGATGCGACGATGATCCGGTGGGCTCTGAACAGAACGGAGGCGGCGCGCTCCTCCGCGCTCCTCTTCGTGAGCCAAGCCGAGGAGTGGTTGTTTGCACATCTGCCGCTCCTGCAGAAGCCCGTGTACTTTATCTTACAAGTCCTGTCGGAGACGCAAAATGCGGACATCCTGCAACGCTTCCTATCCCTCGTGAAGCACCGGGACGGGGGTTCGTTCCTCAGCAGCAGCCCCTGGACATCTTTCTTCGCGCTGCCATGAAAAAAAAACCAAAAAAAAAAAGAGCTGGATTGGGCTGAGAAAAGGGCATCCAGGCGGGGCACCAGCAGCAGGGAAGGAAGAAGGCCCAGCAGATCTCATCCTCTCCACAGAGTCCTCCTGAAGCCTTCTCCTTCTCTGCGACCGGGGACCAGCCGCTTCAATCCTCCCCTCCCCTTCCGTTGTTAGTGGTGGGAAAAGACGCCGCGCTTTTATTCCACCGGGTGATTACAAAGGGCTCTGGTCTGAGCCCCTTTCGAAGTCGAATCTCTCAGTTCCTGGTTGTCGCCAGAAGATGGGGGACACAGCACCCTCCCGAGAGGAAGAAGGGAAGAGGTGGTGGGAACAAGATCTCCATGCCTGGATTCATGTCTTCAAACGGTGAGAGGAGTTGCGGGGGCTGAAGCTCGATCGAGCATTTTTGTGTGCATGTGCGGCAACGCTGAAGGTATGTCTGTTGCTGAGCCAGCAGCAGAGGGGACCGATGGCAGCCCACCAAGTTGTCGGCGCTCGTAGCCTCCTTATAGATCAGCTCGTCGAGTTCTTGTGGCAATGAAGGCTGCTGCTGGTGGTGTGTCATGCTAATCATCGGTGGGGAGTCGAGGCTGTGTTGCAGCTTCCTCAACGCCATCAGTAGCTCCTCCGACATGGTTCGTTTCAGTAGTCGTTGTCGTCGTCGTCGTTGTTGTTGTTGATGTCGTGGCTGATGCAGGCCGAATGCCAATCCACAGGTGGGGCGGCTTTCCTTCTTGTGCGTAGTCTTCTCGCACTCAGTCAGCGGCGTGGTATCTGATTCTGGCGAGGTTCGAAAGTGAGGACCATGGGCCCACCCTTCCTTCTCGTCTTCTTCGTAGCACTCCGCATCTCGTTGTCCTTGTCGTCCAGGGAGGAGCACAGCGGCAGCCGTCATTCCCTCCTGCACCACCCTCCCTCCACCCCTTTGTAACGTTATGTTGATATGTTGCGCTCGATCTTGATCCGCTGTGCGAATGGACCTCAGGCGACGCCGCTTGCGATTTTCTACTGAACCAAAGGACTGCGTTTTTCTTTTTTATATAAAACAATCATCTTTTGGTGGGCTTTACCATGGTCTTGTTTGTGTGTCCGCAAGACCTAGCCATTCCCTGCGGCCGTTTTCTTTTTTGGGACCCTGCTTTCTTAGGCACCACATCCTGGCAGCATACCTTTTTTGTTGGTTTTTTTTTTTTTTTTAAGGTTTTTCTCTCAGCTTTGGGTGGGGAGGGATCTTGAACGGGACATGAAACAAACCTGCGAACAGAGGGAGACGCAACGTGCACAAGGCCGAGCCCCATCACATGCCTTGTGGGCCCTCTTGCAACTCGCACAGGCTGTGCCTTGAGGCCGTCTTTTTCGGTTTTGCATTGATTTCATCGTTGCGGTGGCGCTTCAAGCTTCCAAAAAAAAAAAAAAACCCCCGGCGTGGATGTTGCGGTTACTCATGGACACCAGATCTTTGTAGATAAATGGTAAGCGCATTTGTGCAAGCTCATGCAGCACCTTCGGCTAGTTGCCATCTTCCTTTTTTTCCTTCCCTCTCTTCTCCATGCGGCACCCAATGGCACATGTGTCCCATGGACAGGCGTCTCGCCAGACTGTAACCTACCAGGTAAACCTGTCTTCCTGAGCTTTTTTTGGCCGGAAAGAAAACTAAATTTTTTTGCGGGGGGGGGGCAGCTGGTACTCCCGTCTTTATTCCGGCGGGCGTCACAGCCGATACAGTTTTTCACCACATCCAAGCCCTGGCCAATGGAATTGCATTTAGAGCCAAGGTTTCTGAACCCTGCTATTCCACCGCGATTGAAATGCTCTGTTCTACTGCACTTCGACCCTGTTTGCAATTGTCGATCAACGGTAAGAATAAACTACAAAATATTTTATAAACCATACAAACTGACTAACAAAAATACAGAAACCGTGCCTTATCCGGCGGAAACTTGCAAGTCGCTTTGTACCAAATATGGTACCCATCCTCCTTTTTCTTCGTTTGTAGTAGTAACTGTTCTCACAAATAACCCAAAAAAAAAAAAAACAAAACAAAAAAAAACCAAAAAAGCTGAACAATGCGCCATCCCGTTGACCATCTCAGCTGGTGTCCCTCTCACTACATGTGCGCAAGACTTGTTAAAACGCAATCTATCTTGTTGGCTAATATCAAATCTGCCCCCTCCAATCTAGTCGCCTATGGAGTCCCCTCTGGTAATCTGACCTGTGAGGAGACAGATTCTTGGGTCAACAATACTTTGCGATTTCCTGAGAACTCCACTCTATATTCCATCAACGGTACAGACTATGCCGTTCCCTGCTCCGTTATTGACATAACATTGGATGTTCGCTGCGCCTCCCCATTGGTCGAGACCGATGGCCACTATTGCTCCTTCCCATGCCCTCTGCCTTCGTTATCCAACAGCGAGTACAGCAATGCCCAAATCATGCAGGACATTGTTTCATGGATATCTTGGGTAATGCTTGTCCCTCTTCCATGCACAACAACAACAACAACAACAACAATCTGCAAGATTTTTCTTGTGTTTTGCTAAGAAACACCTACACGTATTCAGGTGGCCTCTGCCTTTTTGCTGGTTTCCTTTTTAGTAAATCCACACATGCAGCGATTACCCAAAGGGTTGATATTGCCCACAGTCATTGGAGCCAACATTTTGGTGTGCGCACAATAACTTCCTGCATTGTTGTTGTTACCCTTCTGAACGCTTTCCTTTTCCTTGTGATCTACCAATGTGCAGGCAGGAGGGATGGTGCTGCCTTCTCTTGCAGGCTATGATAACATATGGTGTGGGGGAAGTGGCACCACACTGCAACCCAATACATACACCTCTCATCATGGGATCCAAGTCTCGAGTAGTTTCCAGGACCTCATTTATTATAGTTCTCCTTGCTCATTTCAAGGTAACTAAATTACTCACGACATCTAAAAAAGCTACCCCCCCTTCAATACACACTCACACTCAGTCTATGTATAAAAATTAATAGGTGCTATTCTTTTATTTGGATTTCTTACCAGCACGTTCTGGTGGGCCATCGTAGCATTCAACATGTCTCTTGAGGTAAGTGCAGCATTGTGCGCTGGCCAATGTGTTCATGTATCCAATTCAAACACAACACCTTTCTGAAAGATCTACTTTGGAGCGTGGTTGGAAGGGCGATGGAAGAAATATGCCCGGATTGTTGTTTACAACATAATTGGATGGGGAATTCCCTTTCTTTTCACGGTCATCCCAGCATCAGCAGGCGTGATCGGACTCCAACCAGGAGACACCCTGTAAATTTGCACCCCCCCCCTTTCCTTTTTTTCTTTCGTGCTGAAGCTTTCTTTGCTTTGATTTTTTTTTTTTTTTTTTTTTTTTTTTTTTGATTTTTTTTTTTTTTTTTTTTTTTTTAATCAGTTGCTTCATCAGCTCTCAAGACA
>ERZ778023.4376-NODE-4376-length-11973-cov-5.487078_pt1 | contig 11973 bp, 10 predicted proteins | sample MGYA00375753_ERZ778023 | MGnify/ENA primary metagenome ERZ778023 (study PRJEB29350, sample SAMN05389822) | bioreactor metagenome | isolation source: Ammonium sulfate bioreactor | place: South Africa: University of Cape Town | collected 2014-04-04 ...
TCGCGGTAGCGGCGCTCCAGGTTCGGGATGATGCCCTCGAAACGGTGCTTGCGCTGGCTGCGGCCGCCGTTCTCGGTGAAGTAGGTGAAGGTGATCTGGTCTTCGCCGCTGCCGTACAGCACGGCCTGGCGCACGTCCGCGGGCAGCGATTGCCACGGCGCGTCGACATCGAACCTGTAGTGCTTGGCCAGCGAGGCGATCAGCTGGAAATAGTAGGCGTTGCGGCGGTCCCAGCCACGCACCGCGCCGGCGGCCAGCGACAGCTCCGGGTGCACCACCACGCGCGCGGGGTCGAAGAACTCGGCCATGCCCAGGCCGTCGCAGCCCGGGCAGGCGCCGACCGGCGAGTTGAACGAGAACAGGCGCGGCTCCAGCTCCGGCAGCGAGTAGTCGCAGACCGGGCAGGAGTACTTGGACGAGAACAGCTGCGGCGCCGCCTGCGCGTCGTCCAGCGACTGCACGGTGGCCATGCCGTCGCCCAGCTTGAGCGCGGTCTCGAAGCTCTCGGCCAGGCGCTGCTTGATGTCCTCGCGCGGGCGGAAGCGGTCGATCACCGCCTCGATGGTGTGCTTCTGGCGCAGCGCCAGCGGCGGTACCGCGTCGATTTCGTGCAGTTCGCCGTCCACGCGCACGCGCACGAAGCCCTGCGCGCGCAGCTGGTCGAACACCTGCACGTGCTCGCCCTTGCGTTCGCGGATCACCGGCGCCAGCAGCATGTAGCGCTGTTCCGGGTCCAGCGCCAGCACCTGGTCGACCATCTGGCTGACGGTCTGCGCTTCCAGCGGGTAGCCGTGGTCGGGGCAGCGCGGGCTGCCGACGCGGGCGTAGAGCAGGCGCAGGTAGTCGTAGATCTCGGTGATGGTGCCCACGGTCGAGCGCGGGTTGTGGCTGGTGGACTTCTGCTCGATCGAGATCGCCGGCGACAGGCCCTCGATGTGGTCCAGGTCCGGCTTCTCCATCACGCTCAGGAACTGCCGCGCGTAGGCCGACAGCGACTCGACGTAGCGGCGCTGGCCCTCGGCGTAGATGGTGTCGAACGCCAGCGAGGACTTGCCCGAGCCGGACAGGCCGGTGATCACGATCAGCTTGTCGCGGGGCAGGTCGAGGTCGATGTTCTTGAGGTTGTGCGTCCGCGCGCCGCGGATGCGGATGAAATCCATCGCCATGGGAGGTCCGTTCTTGGCCGCGCACGTCGGGTACCGGGCGCGGATGGGGCAGGGGATGCAGCTGACGGCAGTCGATCAGCCTAGCGAGCTTGGGATTTGGGGGCAATTGCCGGAATTGCCAGCGCCCATGCCCGCGCCCGGGCCCGGCGCAGGCCATTGTTCAGGCACGGTTTTCCGCCCCGGGGGCGACTTGACCCGGGCGGCCGGGTGTCGGTAAAATCCCGCTTCTGTCCGCCCTCGATGGTGGGCAGCTCCTGAGAATAACTACAGAAGAGACATCCCATGTATGCAGTCCTGGTAACCGGCGGTAAGCAGTACCGCGTCGCGCAGGGTGAGACCCTCCGCGTTGAGAAGCTCGAAGCCGAAGCCGGCAGCGAGATCAAGTTCGACACCGTCCTGATGCTCGGCGATGCCGATGGCATCAAGATCGGCGATGCCCTGAAGGGCGCTTCGGTGACCGCCAAGGTCGTGGCCCACGGCCGCGCCGACAAGGTGAAGATCATCAAGTTCCGCCGGCGCAAGCACCACATGAAGCGCCAGGGTCACCGCCAGTACTACACCGAAATCGAAATCACCGGCATCGCCGGCTAATCCAAGGAGAATCCGTCATGGCACATAAAAAGGGCGTAGGCTCCTCGCGCAACGGCCGCGACTCCAACCCGAAGTACCTGGGCGTCAAGATCTTCGGTGGCCAGGCCATCGAAGCCGGCAACATCATCGTGCGTCAGCGCGGCACCCAGTTCCATCCGGGCGCCGGCGTCGGCCTGGGTCGTGACCACACGCTGTTCGCGCTGGTCGACGGCAAGGTCGAGTTCGCGGTGAAGGGCCCGAAGAAGCGCCGCACCGTCAGCGTCGTCGCGGAAGTCTGATCTCCCGCACGCACGGGTGCCCGGGCCACGGCGTGGGCGCCGCCGACGAAAGCCCCGCTTCGGCGGGGCTTCTCGTTTCCAGATGATCCGCGGGCCGCGTGTGGGCAGGAGGCAGGGAAGGGTGATCCGTTACCGGGCTGTGGCCCTGCTGTGCGGCCTGCTGGCCTGCGCGGGATGCGCGGCCGATATTCCCAGCGACCGTGACACCCTGGTCGTTGCCGGGCCGCTGGCCTCGTTGCAGGCTGAAACCCTGGCCCTTCCGCCGGGCTCGCCGCAGCTGCAGGCCCTGTTGGTCGATCCGCAGGGCTGGCAGCCGGTGCCTGGCGCCGAAGGCGTCGAGCGCAGCAGTGCCCGTGGCGATTTCGATGCCGGGGGCTGGCTGCGCACGATGGTCTTCAGCTGGGACGGGAGTCGCGGCTGGGAAGTCCACATGGCCTATGGCGAGGGCGAGCGCCCGCCGCCGGCCACGGTACGGATCTGGCTGCGGGCGCCGCAAGGCAGTGGGCAGCCGGACTGGCCGATGGGCGAGGGCACGGTCCGCTATGCTGGCGCCACGCGTACCCTGAGCTACAAAGGACGCCGTCCGGGCATCGAGGGTCGCGAAGATTTTGAAAGAAGCCTGACCCTTGGCGCGTCCAACCGGGTCGAGCTGGAAGAATCAACCAGCGTCGCGCCCGATGGCGCCCCCGTCCGCAAGCGCCGCCAGGTCCTGGCGCGCGATGCGCAGGGGCATCCACTGGACGACGCGGAACTGCTGGAAGGCGCGGAATACCGCGTCTCCAATCACTATTTCCTGCCCGACGGGCGGGGCAACCCCCGCCGCATCGTGCGCCTGTACCGCGCCGCCGGCGCGGCGCAGGACGCGCCGGTGCTGCGGGCCGAAGTAATTCTGAGAACCTTGCGATACCAAGATGAAACTCGTTGATGAAGCCGAAATCTCTGTAATCGCCGGCAATGGCGGCAATGGCTGCGTCGGTTTCCGCCGCGAGAAGTTCATTCCGCTCGGCGGTCCCGACGGTGGCGACGGCGGCGACGGCGGCAGCGTCTGGCTGCGCGCCGATGAAAACCTGAACACCCTGGTCGACTTCCGCCACGAGCGCATCTTCAAGGCGCAGCGCGGCGAGAACGGCATGGGCCGCCAGGCCTACGGCAAGGGTGGCGAAGACCTGGTCATCACCGTGCCGGTCGGCACCGTGGTCATCAACGTCGACACCGACGAGGTGATCGGCGACATGACCCGCCATGGCGACCGCCTGCTGGTGGCCAAGGGCGGCAAGGGCGGCCTGGGCAACATGCACTTCAAGAGCTCCACCAACCGCGCGCCGCGCCAGGCGCTGCCGGGCGAGGAAGGCGAGCAGCGCCTGCTCAAGCTGGAGCTGAAGCTGCTGGCCGATGTCGGCCTGCTGGGCTTCCCGAATGCAGGCAAGAGCACCCTGATCCGGGCGGTCTCGGCGGCGACGCCGAAGGTGGCCGACTACCCGTTCACCACGCTGTACCCGAACCTGGGCGTGGTCAAGGTGGAGAACTACCGCAGCTTCGTGATCGCCGACATCCCCGGCCTGATCGAAGGTGCGGCCGATGGCGCCGGCCTGGGCGCGCAGTTCCTGCGCCACCTGCAGCGCACCCGGTTGCTGCTGCACCTGGTCGACATCTCGCCGATGGAGGGGGGCGTGGAAGGCGTCTCCCCGGTCGAGCAGGTGCGTGCGATCGAGCGCGAACTGGGCAAGCACGACCCGGAGCTGCTGGAGAAGCCGCGCTGGCTGGTGCTGAACAAGGCCGACCTGATGTTCGAGGACGAGGCGCGGGCCGCGGCCGAACAGGTGGTCAAGGAGCTGGGCTGGACCGGTCCGTGGTACCTGGTCTCGGCGCTGGGCCGCGAGGGTACCTGGCCGATCATGAAGGACATCATGGCCTTCTTCGACCAGCAGAAGCTGCTCGAGGCCGAGGCGCGCGAGGCGCAGGGCTGAGGCGGCCACCGCTCCGGCACACAGGAAAACCCGGCCACGGCCGGGTTTTTCATTGCTGCCGGCGCCGCGGCGTTCGTTCCTCCGCGGTGGTTTCTGCGGTGCCGCTGCTTCCCGGAAGCGGTCCCCGCGCGGCGGCGGCCATTCCTGCCGCTGCCTGGTGGAGCCGGGCAACAGAAGCCCGCCGGGAGTGGCTTTGACATTCCTGGCCGGGAAGGCCCCGGACGGTGGTCGTCGCCGGATGGCGGGCACGAGCAAGCCGCCGGGAGCGGTTTCCGGCATCGCCTCTCGATGGTCCGAAGGGTGGCCAGCCTGGAGGGCGGGCACAAAAAACCCGGCCGCGGCCGGGTTTTTCGCATCGGGGGCCAGGCGGCTCCCGGTGATCGCGCCGATCAGGCGGCCTTGAGGGCCTTGATGCGGGCGGTCAGGCGGCTCTTGTGACGGGCGGCCTTGTTCTTGTGGATCAGGCCACGGGCGCTGAAACGGTCGAGAATCGGCTGGGCGACAGCAAAGGCAGCCTCGGCGCCGGCGGCGTCATTGGCATCCAGAGCCTTGATCACCTTCTTGACGGCGGTGCGCAGCATCGAACGCTGAGCCGTGTTACGCGCGTTGCGCACAACGGTCTGCTTGGCGCGCTTCTTGGCGGACTTGATATTGGCCACGGTGGTGGTTTCCTGAAAATCGGTATGGTGGGAACAGCAAGCACGCAAGTATGATGGTTGGCCGAATGAACGTCAAGTCAAGTTGTCAAGGGGGCCGTGGGTGAGTTCACCGCGCATGTTGCGGGGGCTGCTGTCGTTCAGCAGCATGACGATGATCTCGCGGGTGCTGGGACTCGTCCGCGACCAGGCGATTTCCATCACCTTCGGCGCCAATGCCACCACGGATGCGTTCTGGGTGGCGTTCCGCGTGCCCAACTTCCTGCGCCGGCTGTTCGCCGAGGGCTCGTTCGCCACCGCTTTCGTGCCGGTGTTCACCGAAGTGAAGGAGACCCGCCCGCACGCCGACCTGCGCGAGCTCATGGCGCGGGTGTCCGGCACCCTGGGCGGGGTCCTGCTGGTGCTGACCGCGCTGGGCCTGATCTTCACCCCGCAGATCGCCTGGCTGTTCGCCGACGCCGATGCCGCCGACCCGGTCAAGTATGGCCTGCTGGTGGACCTGCTGCGGCTGACCTTCCCGTTCCTGCTGTTCGTGTCGCTGACCGCGCTGGCCGGCGGGGCGCTGAACAGCTTCCAGAAGTTCGCGATGCCGGCGCTGACCCCGGTGATCCTCAACCTGTGCATGATCGCCGGCGCGCTGTGGCTGGCGCCGCGGCTGGAGGTGCCGATCCTGGCGCTGGGCTGGGCGGTGCTGGCGGCCGGCGTGCTGCAGTTGCTGTTCCAGTTGCCGTCGCTGAAGGGCATCGACCTGCTGACCCTGCCGCGCTGGGGCTGGAACCATCCCGACGTGCGCAGGGTGCTGACCCTGATGGTGCCGACCCTGTTCGGCTCCTCGGTGGCGCAGATCAACCTGATGCTGGACACGGTGATCGCGGCCCGGCTCAGCGACGGCTCGCAGTCCTGGCTGTCGCTGGCAGACCGTTTCCTGGAGCTGCCGCTGGGCGTGTTCGGCGTGGCGCTGGGCACGGTGATCCTGCCGGCGCTGGCCCGGCACCACGTCAAGACGGATGGCGAGGGCTTCTCCAACGCGCTGGACTGGGGCCTGCGCATGACCCTGCTGATCGCGGTGCCGGCCATGCTCGGCCTGCTGCTGCTGGCCCAGCCGCTGATCGCCACCCTGTTCCAGTACCGCGAATTCACCGACTTCGACACCCGCATGACCGCGCTGTCGGTCTACGGGCTGAGCTTCGGCCTGCCGGCGTTCGCGCTGCTGAAGGTGGTGCTGCCGGCGTTCTATTCGCGCCAGGACACCAAGACCCCGGTACGCGCCGGCGTGGCCGCGCTGGTGGCCAACATGGTGTTCAACTTCATCCTGCTGGCGGTGCTGTACCAGGTGATGGTGCCCGAAGCGCTGAAGGCGCAGGGCGTGATGGCGGCGCTGGCGGCGCAGCCGGGCCTGCACCTGGCGCTGGGCATCGCCAGTGCGCTGTCCAGCTACCTGAACCTGGCGCTGCTCTGGTACTGGCTGGGCAGGACCGGGGTTTACCGGCGGCGCCCGGGGTGGGGCGGTTACGTGCTGCGGCTGGTGCTGGCCTGCATGGCCATGAGCGCGGTGCTGCTGGCGCTGCTGCACTGGCTGCCGGGCTTCGGCGGCATGGACAAGTGGCAGCGCATCGGCGGCCTGGCGCTGCTGGTCGGCGGCGGTGGCCTGACCTACCTGCTGGCGATGCTCGCCATGGGCTTCCGCCCGCGCGACCTGCGCGGGCAGTGAGGCGGCCGTGCCCGCGCCGCCGCTATACTTCCCGGCTACACATGGCAAAGCGCCGGCCCGCAAGGGCCGGTTCCGGGTTTGAATGAGCAGGCTGTTTAGAGACGTCGAAGGCGGGGTGTTGTTCCCGCGGGGAAGCGTGGTCTGCATTGGTGCCTTCGATGGCCTGCACAAGGGTCACCGGGCGCTGGTGCGCCACGCGGCCGAGCGCGCGCGCGCGCTCGGCGTGCCGGCGGTGGCGCTGGCCTTCGAGCCGCTGCCGCGCGAGTTCTTCGCCCGCGACACCCCGCCGCCGCGGCTGATGCTGGCCCGCGACAAGGTGGCCACGCTGCGCGGGCTGGGCATCGACAGCGTCGGCCTGCTGCGCTTCGACGCGAAGATGGCGGCCATCACCGCCGAGGATTTCGTGCGCGACATGCTGGTGCGCCGGCTGGGCGCGCGCGAGGTATGGATCGGTCCCAGGTTCCACTTCGGCCACCGCCGCGGTGGCGACCTGGCGCTGCTGCAGGCCATGGGCGCCGAGCTGGGCTTCGTTGCCGGCGAGATCGCGCCGGTGCACCTGAACGGCGAGCGCATTTCCAGTACCCGCATCCGCGAGCTGCTGGTGGCCGGCGAATTCGAGCATGCCGCCGACCTGCTGGGCCGTCCGTATGCGATCGGTGGCCGGGTGGTGCGCGGGCAGCAGCTCGGGCGCACCCTGGGCTTCCCGACCGCCAACTTGCGTTTCCCGCGGACGCCCGCACTTTCAGGGATCTACGCCACCTGGGTGCACGGCGTGTCCGGCGATTCCGGGCGCGGCGGGCCGTGGCCGTCGGTGTCCAGCTTCGGCACGCGCCCGACCGTGCAGGGCGTGGAGCCGTTGCTGGAAGCCCACCTGTTCGATTTCCAGGGCGACCTGTACGGCCGCCACATCGAGGTCGAATTCGTCGCCAAACTGCGTGACGAAGAGAAGTTCAACGATCTGCCGGCGTTGACCGCGCAGATGCACCGCGATGCCGAACAGGCGCGCACCCTCCTCAACGAACATGCGAGTCCCTCGCAACAGCCCGCACATCCCTGTGCGGACTCTTCAATAACAGCCGCGCAAGGGTAAGTACCCGTGACCCAAGACTACAAAGCTACCCTCCACCTGCCGGCAACGGAATTCCCGATGCGCGGCGACCTGCCCAAGCGCGAGCCGGGCATCCTGGCGCGCTGGGAAGAGCAGGGCATCTACGCGCAGCTTCGCGAGAACGCCCAGGGGCGGCCGCTGTTCGTGCTGCACGACGGCCCGCCGTACGCCAACGGCCAGATCCACCTGGGCCATGCGGTCAACAAGATCCTCAAGGACATCATCGTCAAGTCGCGCTACCTGGACGGCTACGACGCGCCCTACGTGCCGGGCTGGGACTGCCATGGCCTGCCGATCGAGATCGCGGTCGAGAAGAAGTGGGGCAAGGTCGGTACCAAGCTCGATGCCGAGCAGTTCCGCCAGAAGTGCCGCGAGTACGCCGAGGAGCAGATCAACCTGCAGCGCGCCGATTTCAAGCGCCTGGGCGTGATCGGCGACTGGGACAACCCGTACAAGACGCTGAGCTTCGACTTCGAGGCCAACGAGATCCGCGCGCTGGCCAAGATCGTCGCCAACGGGCACCTGGTGCGCGGCGCCAAGCCGGTGCACTGGTGCTTCGACTGCGGCTCGGCGCTGGCCGAGGCCGAGATCGAATACCAGGACAAGACCTCGCCGGCGATCGACGTGGCCTACGCCGCACGCGATTCCAGGGCATTGGCGGCCCGCTTCGGGGTCGAGCTGCCGGCCGGCGTGGAAGTGGCGGTGCCGATCTGGACCACCACCCCGTGGACCCTGCCGGCCTCGCTGGCGGTGTCGCTGGGCGCGGACATCGAGTACGCGCTGGTCGAAGGCCCGGCCCGTGACGGCCGGCCGCGCTGGCTGGTCCTGGCCGCGGCGCTGGCCGAGCGGTCGCTGGCCCGCTATGGCGTGGCCGGGATGGTCGTGCACGGCCATGCCAAAGGCGCAGCGCTGGAGAACCAACTGCTGGCGCACCCGTTCTACGCCGACCGCGACATCCCGCTGCTCAACGGCGAGCACGTGTCCGACGCCGACGGCACCGGCGCGGTGCATACCGCGCCCGGCCACGGCCAGGAGGATTTCGCGGTCAGCCAGCAGTACGGGGTGATGGATGCGTACACCGCCGGCCAGATCAACCCGGTCGACGGCCGCGGCGTCTACCTGCCGTCCACGCCGCCGGCCGGCGACGTGGCGCTGGCCGGCATGCACCTGTGGAAGGCGCAGCCGCTGATCGTCGACGTGCTGCGCGGCAATGGCGCGCTGCTGGCGTTCGCCGAGATCCAGCACAGCTACCCGCACTGCTGGCGTCACAAGACGCCGGTGGTGTTCCGCGCCACCCCGCAGTGGTTCATCTCGATGGACAAGGCCGGGCTGCGCGCCGATGCGATGGCCGCCATCGACAACGTCGGCTGGTTCCCGGCCTGGGGCAAGGCGCGCATCGCCAGCATGGTCGATGGCCGCCCGGACTGGTGCATCAGCCGCCAGCGCACCTGGGGCGTGCCGATCGCGCTGTTCACCCACCGCGAAACCGGACTGCCGCACCCGCGCACCGTCGAACTGATGCAGCAGGTGGCCGATCGCGTGCAGGAAGGCGGCATCGACGTGTGGTATTCGCTGGACCCGGCCGAGCTGCTCGGCGACGAGGCCGCGCAGTACGAAAAGGTCACCGACATCCTCGATGTCTGGTTCGACTCGGGCGTCACCCACGAGGGCGTGCTGCTGGCGCGCGGCTTCGGCAAGCCGGCCGACCTGTACCTGGAAGGCACCGACCAGCATCGCGGCTGGTTCCATTCCTCGCTGCTGGAAGCCGTGGGCACGCGCGGGCGGGCGCCGTTCAAGGCGGTGCTGACGCATGGCTTCGTGATGGACGAGCAGGGCCGCAAGATGTCCAAGTCGCTCGGCAACGTCACCGCGCCGCAGGAGGTCAACGACAAATACGGCGCGGACATCCTGCGCCTGTGGGTGATGTCGTCGGACACCAGCGAGGACATGCGCATCGGCCCGGAGATCCTCAAGCAGCAGGCCGAGCTGTACCGCCGCCTGCGCAACACGCTGCGCTGGCTGCTGGGCAGCCTGGACGGCTTCACCCCCGCCGAGCACCTGCCGCAGGCCGAAATGCCGGAGCTGGAATGCTGGGTGCTGCACCGGCTGGCCGAGCTGGACGAGCAGGTCCGCGCCGCCGTGCAGTCCTACGACTGGACCGGCGTCTACCCGGCGCTGCACGCCTTCTGCGCCACCGATCTCTCGGCCTTCTATTTCGACATCCGCAAGGACGCGCTGTACTGCGACCGGCCGGACAGCCTGCGCCGCCGCGCCGCCCGCACCGTGCTGGACCACCTGCACCGCTGCCTGACCACCTGGCTGGCCCCGGTGCTGGTGTTCACCGCCGAGGAAGCCTGGACCGCCCGCTTCGGCGAGGACAGCAGCGTGCACATGCAGGATTTCGTGGACATCCCCGGCACCTGGCGCGACGACGCGCTGGGCGCCAAGTGGGAGCGCATCCGCGAGCAGCGCCGGGTGGCCACGCTGGCGCTGGAACAGATGCGCAAGGACGGCGCGATCGGCTCCTCCAACCAGGCCAGCGTCGCCATGACCGTCGGCGCGGAGGATGATTTCCTGCTCACCGCCGAGGAATGGGCGGAAATCCTGATCGTGCCGGCGGTGCGGCTCGACCGTGGCGAGGCCGGGGCGGTCGCCACCGCCAAGGCCCCCGGCAGCAAATGCGCCCGCTGCTGGCGGGTGCTGGAAGAGGTCGGCACCGCCGCCGCCCATCCCGGCCTCTGCCTGCGCTGCGCCGACGCGGTGGAGTCCGGCCTGGTCTGCCGCACCGCCGCCTGATGACGCCGCACCGTCATACCCCGCTCGGCATCGCCGCCGCCCTGCTGGTGCTGGTCGCCGACCAGGCCAGCAAATACTGGGTGCTGCACGGGCTGCGCCTGCCGGAGCTGGGCACGGTGGCGGTGCTGCCGGTGCTGAACCTCACCATGGTGTGGAATCGCGGCATCACCTTCGGCCTGCTGCGCGGCGACGGGCCATGGAGCGCCGCCCTGCTGGCCACCGTGGCGCTGGCGGTGGTGGCGGCCCTCGCGGTCTGGCTGCGCCGGGCCGAGCGCAAGCTGGTGGCCGCCGCCCTGGGCGCCATCGCCGGCGGCGCCATCGGCAATGTGATCGACCGGCTGCGATTCGGCGCGGTGGTGGATTTCATCCACGCCCATGCCTGGGGCTGGTCGTGGTATGTGTTCAACGTGGCCGATGCGGCGATCGTCTGTGGCGTCGCGGCATTGGTGCTGGAATCCGCGCTGCCCCGCCCGGGCGGCGGCGGACGGCTTGCCGACGATGTCACCCCCCGCTAAGCAGGCGCCATGATGGTCCCGTTCCCCCGTTTCCGGCTTGCCGTTCCCGTCCTGGCCTTCGGTGCCGTGCTGGCGCTGGGCGGCTGCGGCGGCAGCGACCTTTCCCGCAGCTTCGGCCTGGTGCGCGACACCCCGGACGAATTCACCGTCACCACCCGCGCGCCGTTGTCGATGCCGCCGGACTTCACCCTGCGCGCGCCCGACCCCGGGGCGCCGCGCCCGCAGGAGCTGCGCGCCCCCAACGCCGCCGAGGCGACGCTGGTGCCGCAGGCCGCCCTTGGCGGCGCCGCGCCGACCAGCCCCGGCCAACAGGCTTTGGTGCAGGAGGCCGGGCCGCCCGCCCCGGCAGCCATCCGCCAGCAGGTGGACCACGACGCCGCCCTGGCCGGCGAAAGCCGCAGCTTCGCCGACCGGCTGATGTTCTGGCGCACCCCCCCGGCCCCCGGCGTGGTGGTGGACCCGCAGCGCGAGAGCCAGCGCCTGCGCGAGAACGCCGCCCTGGGGCAGAGCGTGGACCAGGGCGAGACCCCGATCATCCAGCGCAAGCCGAAATCGCTGTTCGACTCGATCCTCTAGCGCGCCCCGCCTGCCTGCCCCGCCTGCCTGCCCCCCTGGCCTGACCCCTGGCCTGACGCGGCCGGGGTTTTGCTGTAGCATCGCCGCATGAGCGACGATTCCCTCCTGGCCGAGGCCTGGCGCCGGCTCGCCACCCTGGCCGCGCGGCCGGGCGCCGCCAACATCCGCCCGTTATTCGCCGCCGACCCCGGCCGGGCGCGGCGCTTCACTGCCACGCTCGACGACATGGCGCTGGACCTCTCCAAGACCGCCATCGACGGCGAGGCCCTGGTGGCGCTGCTGGACCTCGCCCATGCCGCCGGGCTGGAAGGCTTCCGCGCGCGGCTGTTCGCCGGCGCGCCGGTCAACGTCACCGAGGGGCGGGCGGCCATGCACATGGCCCTGCGCGCCCCCGCCGATGCCGGGCTGCGCGCCACCCTGCCGGGGGGCATCGACGACGCCAGCGCGCTGGCCGCCGCCGAGCATGCGCGGATGCGCGCCTTCGTGGCCGATGTGCATGCCGGGCGGCTGCGCGGCGCCACCGGCCAGACGTTCGACACCGTGCTGAACATCGGCATCGGCGGCAGCGACCTCGGCCCGCGCATGGCCAGCGAGGCGCTGACCCTCGCC
>ERZ778023.4385-NODE-4385-length-11937-cov-68.105454_pt1 | contig 11937 bp, 9 predicted proteins | sample MGYA00375753_ERZ778023 | MGnify/ENA primary metagenome ERZ778023 (study PRJEB29350, sample SAMN05389822) | bioreactor metagenome | isolation source: Ammonium sulfate bioreactor | place: South Africa: University of Cape Town | collected 2014-04-04 ...
CCTCCACGTACTCGAGGAATTTAGCCTCTCCAGAGCGACTTTCAGCAATGCCATCTTGAACTGTTCGGCACATTTGATCGAGAGCCTGCTCATCGCTGACGGACACCTTGAAATACTCACCATCGGCACGTTGAATCACGAGACCATCTTCAGCAACTCCAGAAGACATCATATCTAACGTCCAACGGCACACATAGAAAGAGAGCGAGAGTGAAGCGAGAGTGAGAAATGCAACAAATACATCATGGTAGCGACGGCTTATAGCAAACAGTACCCTTGTAGTTCATGATCCATTTGAGTTTCATGACAATCGCATGGTTGATGCGCTCAGTGACCTTGAGGTAGAACAAGGCATTGTCGGACAGCAAAACGATACGCTTCTGCCCGAGGGTTTCATGAAGCAGATAGTAATGGTTGTGATAACGACCACTGTCAAGAGTGCGCAGTATCGCTTGGCCCTCGCTCTTGGGCGCATCGTATTTGGTAAGAATACGATCGCGGCCAAAGTAACGAGGAGCACGAATAGGCTGCATGGTCTCGGTATCAAAGAAGGTCGTCGTATTCTTGATGCCCTCCGTAATGTTGGTGACCGTGTCCACGACACCGACGACTGGCTTGAGGAACACTCCCGTGACACCCTTGCCGATGCCCTTGACGAATCCGATGCCTCCCTCGCGTTGTGCGCCCTTGATCGGCTGCGCTACGATGCCGGCAATACCTTGGATCACTCCAAGGCCAAGATCGCGAGCTCCATGTGCAATGCCTTCGCCAATGTGTTGTGGCTTGTTGCGCGCACGAATTGCTCGTTCGCGTTGCCAGTCGGTATCCATACTCACTTGCGCTGCTGCCTTTGTGAGTGATCCCGTCAACTTGCTCACCGAATTCATCACGCCAAAGACCGAGTTCTTGACGAGCGACGTTGTGCCTCGCGCCACACCTACATTGCAGCACACGCGCACCAATGGCATCAAGTAAAAGTGAGTATAAGAGTCATTATTGTCGACAGACGTAATCGATCGAAGCAATACCTTTGGCGAATTCAGCAGGACTCGTAACGAGACCTTCCTTGGGCTCGTTGAAAAAGTCATAGACACCAGTTCCAAGGTTGCTGACGAGCGATACGGGATTGCCAAGAATGTCGGCCGAGCCGAGAATCTTGTGTACTTCGTGGAGACCAGCACTAATGTAGTGCTGCGAAATGATGCCAATCAGTTCGCTCGACGAATGGAACGGATGTCGGATCGAGAGACCGTTCAAGCAGATGGGTGCCGAGTCGATGTTGGCGAGGAATCCACCGGTTCGAAGGAGCTTCTCGAGGTAGCCGGGATTGGTGCTCGAGTCAGGCAGCCCGGTCGTGAGGAACGACAGGCGCAAGATAAAGGTGTTGATCGTCAGCCAACCAATGTAGATCAGGTCTGCCTCGCCACCAATGTCGGCCGACAAGGCATTGAGCTTGGTGTTGACGAACACCTTACTCTCGAGTTCGAGATCGCGTTGCTGACGCAAGTAACTCGTGGCGGCATCGGCAAACTTGAGCAGCGACAATAACAACTCCTCGTCGACCATGATCTCCATCTCTTGTACGAGAATCTCGAAAAAGTACAAGTACGTAATGTCGGTGTACTGCTTCGACTTGGAGAGCGAGATGTGCACGAACGATTGGTTCGGAGCAGGCACACTGTAAAACATGATCGGATACGGGCTCAAATAGAGCTGGTTGTCAATCTGCAAGTGCTCGACCTTGAACTCGAGCGCCGTGTTGGTATCGTAGTCCATGTAGGTCACATGGAGGCCGCGAATGAGCAAGTACAACAACTCACGCGGCGACTCGTCGACAATCGACAGGCCGATGCCAGGGAACGAGATTTGTGCCGTCATTTGCAGCTTGGGTGCACTCGCTGCCTCGGGCTGCTCGGCTCCCTCGCTAGTGGTATCGCGCGAGTACGAGGTACTCATATCGAGCGACGACGAAGCAACCATCGATGCCAGTCGGTTTGCAGATGACGTCGAAGATGCCAACGACGATGTCGATGCCGCAGGCGTTGGAGCTACAGCAGGCGTAGCAGGAGGAGTCGGTGCTGCTGTTGTCGATGACGACAAAGACGACGACGACGACGACGACGACCCTTGGCTGCTTCCTTCTTCTTCAGCAGCAGCCGCGGCCGCGGCACGGTTTGCAGCCTCATCGAGAGCCGCCTCGCCGATAGCTTGCTTGGCTTCCATGGCCGCCGTCTTGCGCGTCATTTCGCGATACTTTTCAATATCGAATATGTCAAACAGCTCGAGAACCTTGGTCGGACCCACGGCTTTGACTACCATGCCCAAGTGCGTGGGATTCGACTTCTCGGTGACCGCAGCACCGCCAGATACCGCTGGCGTCGAGGACGCCAAGGCACGAGCCGGGAGTGCGATAGGATCGAGTGTATGGATCGTATCGAGGTCGATAGAGCAGCGCTGGTCCGTGTGAGCGACGTTCAACAACAGACGATTGCGCTTGTCGGACGGTGTCTCCCACGTAAAGACGAGCGATTGTTCGCTGACGACCGTCTCGGGCGCCAGAGAACCGCCTTGCTGCGACACGGTCATTGTGCGACTCGAGTGATTGTCGACGCGATACTGCGGGAACTTGGGCGTCAAGAACACGACCATCGAGGTGCTGTCTTGAACCGAGACACTGACTCGCACCAACTGCGAGGTGCCATCGTTACGGCGAATGCGGAATTGTACGCTACCCGGCGCGGCAATGTCGATCGCAGGAGACCAACTCGAGTACTCGTCGTCGATGCGCATCTCGAGGCGCTTCGGAGCGTTGACGTTGGCCCAATCGAACGACATTTGCTGATCGGTGCCGAGGGCGATTCCGCCGACCATCTCCTTGGCCTTCTGCTGTCGAATGAGGATCAATTGCTCGAGCTTGTTGGCGACGATGAATCGCGGTTGAAGTACAATCAACGAGGTACGATAGTAGCGACCTGGAGCTGCTCCAATGTTGGCCGCAAGCTGGTACATGTGCGACGATGCTGATTCGCCGGGCGCGGGCTCATCGGGTATGTCGATCACACCGCTCGCACTCACCAACGGAATGTTGTTCGAGAAGCGTGACTTGTTCTTCTTGATAAAGAGTTTCGGTTCGCTGAAGATCCAAGGAGCCATCAACTCGGCTTGAGTCTCGAGTTGTAGTTCGGCTTCGGAAGACTCTGCTCTCGAAGGTACCGTCGGTGAGGTTTGAATCGAGGTGTCGGTCGACGATGTCGCGGTAGTCGAGGTCATCGAGCTGCTCGAAGAAGACGAAGAAGAGGAAGTGGCAGCGGCTGCTGCAACCTTGATGGCAGGAGGTGGAAAGTCTTGCTCGGAAGCGTTGGCCTTTCCATCGTGGCTGTAGATCAGCTTCGTATCGGTCTTGTTGAAGATCCAATACTGAGCGTACACCGTGCACGTGACGGCCGAATAGGAGGTTTGCAGGCAGCTGAGCATGAGCGAGAGCGGTTGCCGGCTTTCCTTGTCGGGTCGGTGCAAGGCGACCTTATGGTCGCCACTCGTGAGAGTCATGGGTTCTGACCAATCGAATCCAGGTACCATGACACTGAGCGCCGAGTGCACGCCCTTGGATCCGCGTTGGAAGATGTCCATATTCTCTCCGGGTGCAATGTGTCCTGCGGTCGTTCGGCCCAACTTACGGTCCTCGACACGGTAGCGAAGGTCGCACGGAAGGCGGTTCTCGAGAACCAACGGCGTGTGGAGTGTCAGAGACAGCGGCTGTACCGTGCCAAACTTGCCACGTCTCGCAATGCGCTCGCCAGTGATCTCGAGGCCATACTGCCACGATGGCGAATCGGCCAACTTGGCATCTCGCGAGGCACATCGCAGCGTGCCTTTGACGCAGCCGACGGCGAGACTGCCACAGCGCAACTCGGCATCGCTCCAGTCGTATGCAAATCCCTCGGGGCGGAACCGCAGAATACAGTTACTGCGAGTTCGCGCAATCGGGAGTGAGGTGGAGGCACCGGGTGCGAGGCTAGGCAGCTCGATGAGTTGTTGCGTTGTTGTGCCGAGCGAGGATGACGACAGGGTGCTCGTCGGCAACTGTGACAAGTCGAGAGCCATACGCAAGGGGATGATGGTATTGTTCTTGACAGTCACATCCGATCCAAAGCAAAGGATCTTACTTCCTTCGCGATAGAACACTCGGTACAGCAGCGTGAGAGGCATGTTTTGCGTTCCAATGTCAAACACATATGCCGTAACTACACGCGAGAGAGTGAGAGAGGGATGCGTGCACAAGATGGTTAGCGACGAGTTATTGGTAAATACGACAGAATATGAGAGGAAGTACCTTGGTTGAAAGGCAAGTTACACAAACTTTTGCCGTTACCAGGTGCATCGGTAGCATCATCGATATCGGTGAATTGAATCGAGATGGTGGTCGTGAGATTTTGCTGTTGGTAGCGCTGGCCGAGTGGGCGAGCCTTGGCCTCGAGCGCCATGAACTCGAGTGGCTTCTCTGAGCCAGAGTCGAGCTTCCAGCGCATCTGTGTTCCAGTGATCCAGAACGTAAAGTCCATGCCGGTTTCGTTGCGAATGTAGAATGGCTTGGCAGTACGCTTGGCAGCGGCCGTATCGTAAAAGTCCTTGTGCCACTGCGAGAGGGCTCGCAGCATTGTCTCGACGAACGCTCGCGTCAAGTTCATGTTCAATACTCGCGCCGAACCGAGATTGATCTTGTTTAAGCACACCAATCACGCACGACAATCAATTAATACAGTCCATATGACTCTTGCGTTTGAACGACGAGTTTAGGTATTGACTACATACTTGCATGCCCGTATCGGCTGTAGTGACAATATCGATCCACATACTCCAAGGTTCGATCAAAGGCTCCTCAGCGTTGAGATCACCGTTAAAGTAGGTTGCTTCGACATTCGAAAGCTTGAGATTGCCATTCAACAGGTCCGACCAATCCTCGACGAGGGCCTTGAGTTCCGAGAGCTTGAAGGTTGCTATCGGACTGCTAAAGTCCGACCCTTCTCCTTCGTAACAATCGTTCAGCAACCGCAACTCGATACCGATAATGATAAAGTCGAGGTGTTGCTGCTGCTTCACGGCTGCCGGCTTATCGGCGACCACTGACAAGTCTCCGATACTAGAAGCTTCGGTATCGGTCATGGAGCTGCTGCTGCTGCTGCTGCTCGCAGTGGCAGAAACGACCGAGTCGGCAGAGGCAGAGGCAGAGGCAGCGCCACTGGCGTTAGAGGCAGCGGTGGTGGATGCTTCGGAAGGCGCATCTTCCAGTTGAGCAGTAGCGGCAGCAGGAGGTGAAGCGGCAGCAAGAGCACCAAGCCACAGCTCCTTGAGCGCCATCACAAGCTTGAAATCTTGGTACGAGAAGAGAATGTTGGCAGAGTCCATGGTCATCGAGATTGATTGTCGCTCAGGACTCGCATCGTAGCTACACACCAGCAATGATGAAATGTTACTCATGAGACCTTCAGCGAGGAGCAAGGGAAGGGAAAGGAAAGGAAGGAGTGGAGGAATGTGCTATGGTTCATACTGTGCAATCATGGAAAAGGGCGAAATGATCGATACGAGCGTGGTGTTCTCCGAGGAGAGTCGGCACTTGTAGAGCTCGGCGCGAGTAAGATCGAGCTTGATCTTTTGCGCAGGCCCGACTTGCACAAAGTTGACCTTGATGGTACTCAACAAAATGACGGCGCGCGAGTCTTTGATCTCGGGATTCTCGACGAGGCAGATCTGAGGCTCGATGATCGTGACAGTGGCCGAGAGTGCAGCTGGCTCGGCAACGGTGGTGCTCGCTGAGGAGGCGTCGCGTGCTGCCGATGGAGTAGCAGGAGTGGCGGGTGTAGCGGGCGTGGGTTCTCGCACTGCTAGTCTGCTACCGGAACTCGCAGCCTCGGCGAGCTTCTTTGCCTCTTGTTGCTTCTTGATGATCTCGTCACGTTTCGCTGTGGACTTGTTGACGATCTCGAGCATGTCGAGGCCGAGAGCCTTCACCGTGAAGGCAAACTCAGGTACGGCGAGCACGCGGAACGAGTTGAGTTTCACGTCAATCTCCTGCGCTCCGTTGGCGGCCTTGTCGTAAGTGACCGACAGCAGCTTGGGTTGTATGGCGCCGCGCGAAACCGTCGGACTAATCAATCGCGCAAACTTGTTGGTGGTGTTCACTCGCTCATCGGTCAAGGTCACGGCTCCGATCGACACCATGGCCGACATGGACGAATCGGATTTCTACAGTGGGTTGAGTACGGATCAGTATGAGCGAGCGAGCGAGCGAGCGAGTGCGCTTTGTCTTGTTGCTACGTACCATCGAGAAATCGATCTGTTGATCCTGTATCGCAAACGATACGACCTGCAATGGTGTTCCATCGGCAGCGATACCGATTCCTCGAGCGAGAATGAGCGACACTCGCGCCATGGTCACCTTGGCGACAATCTGAGTAATGACATGCTCGGGTTTCTTGTCGTCTTCCGAGGCACCAGGAGGGATCACCGACGAGAGGTCTGACTCGTTCGATGACGAGAGTGACGGCGAGCCGGCAGGCTCGACCGATCGAGCGTGTGACTTCATTCGTCCACGCGAAACGAAGCGCTTAGCCTGCAGTACGTCTAACGACTGCTCGGTAGGCGCTTGCTCGAGGAGATTGCCAGCAAGGAGATTGAAGATGGCTTCCAGCTGGCTCTCGCTGACAATGAGATTAATGTCGGAAAAGTTGCCAATGACCGCGAGGGCCGGGAGCGTGTGCATGGCTTTGCTTGCGAGAGGACGCGTGACGCCGAGGGTCAAGGTCGAGTCGGCGATCAGCGTTTGTGTCGGGGTAGGCAGCAAGGGTTGAACCGACTTGGCTCCCAGATCGGCGATCTTGAGCGTGATTCGATCGAGCAGCGCCACGTCGTCGAGCAGGAGCTCGTTGCTCACGTGCACCGAGCCCAAGTAGGCCGTGAGATGCTCGTCGCTATCGGCCGAGATCGGTACGATGACGTGAGGGTTATTGATGGTGACATTGAAACGCAGCTGCTTGCTGGTCTGCTGCACCTGCTCCTTGGTCGAGACGGCGGCCTTCTTGCCGGCGCTCTGGATCAGCTGCTGCATCTCGGTCAATTCGTTGAGATACTTGAGCAGCGAGTCGACGAAGCGATTGACGAACACGGCGCGAACCGCCTCGATCTGCAGCCGAATCTCCATCGAGCCACCGTCGTTGAAGCCCACGGCCTCGAAGCGCTCGGCCATCGACTTTTCGGGGTTGCGCATGCGAAAGTCAAAGTCCAACACACGCTCGCCGACACACTTGACGATCTCCGGCCACTTGGTGCCTGCCGTGCAGTCGGAGATGCCAAAATTACCGAGGCTTCCGCTGGCCTCAATCTCGTTGTTGTTCTCGATGCCGGCCGTGATCGAGGTGTCTTGCAGTGCTGCCACCACAAAGTGCGCTCCGTTGCGCGCAAGTGTCACGCTGACACGACGCACCAAGATCGAGACTGCGAGCAGACGATGGCTTGGTACGCGCTTGATCTCGTCATCCAAGCCATCGTCCTCTGGCTTGGGCGCGTTCGGCACCTCAGCCGCCACTGGAGCGGACGACGACGACGACGAAGCACCAAGAAGCAAGTGCTCGTCCGATTCATCGAGTTCGTGCTCGGTGCTGTCGCCGAGCGTATCGACTCCGACTGGCGGCGGTGCCTCGTCCGAGGACGACTTGGAGGACTTGGCCATGACCTCATTGACAGTCTCGAGGAGCGACAGCAAGGCCACGATCGTGCCACGATTGACGACAATGTCGAGTGTGTTGAACTCGAGCGAGAAGGTGTGCTCGGCTCCAGTGTCCTTGAACGACGGAGAGGTAAAGGGTGTGCCAACATACTTGATGACAATCAGCTTGTTGCCATCGTAGTGGCCCGAGCCCTGCGAGAGCGATTGAGAGGTGGCGAGATACTTGCACTGCGGTCCCCATTGTTGAATTCGATCCTCGATAAAGAAGGTCTGCAACTCAAGCTCTGCATACATGGCATACGTGGTCTTGAGGGCGACGATTACACGATACCACAAGAGCGCAGGCAGTTGGTGAGAAGAATGAGCGACGCCATATCGAGCGGTCGTGGCGATGACGATACCTTAGTCAAGGCAACCTTGAAGGCGTCGAATTCCATGTACAAGAAGGTGATCTCACCTCCCTTGGAGGTCTTGCCATCGATTACTACCGCCAGTTGCGAGATCTCAAAGTCGATTTGGATCTGCTTGCTGTTGGGTAGCGTGGCGAGTGGGACGGGCTCGGGAGCCGGTAGCTCATCCGATGCCCCCGATGCAGCTGCAGCGACTGCTTTGATCTCGGACTTGGCGGCAGCGGAGGCGGCGGCGGCAGCCTTGGCGGTTGCTGACGGTACGGCCGAAAGGAAGCCGTCGAGGATCGCGAGTACCTGTCCGATCTTGGTCGGAGAGATGGCGACGCGCAATGACGGAAGCCGTCCGGCAATCTTGATCTGTGCCAAGTCGTTCGATGGTACGGTACAAATGGCTAACGCAAGCGACACGTCGAAGCGTTCGACGAGTGAGAGCTCGGTTTTCTTGGGTAACAAGATGGCCGACGAGGAGGTGGTGACGGCGGCTGAGGTCGACGGCATCGAATTCCAGAAGGCATCTCGCGTCGTGACGAAGGCGCATGTGTCCGTGACCGTGAGCGTGAAGCGGTCATAAAAGTAGTCCTCCGACACGGTGGGCGAGGCGGTGGCCGCAGCAGGACCGACGGCGGTATTGGCTGCATACGAGACGGCGCGCTGCTTGCTCTCAAAGTCCGAGCGGAGTGCCAAGTGACCGAGCATCAGGACCAACATGGGGCCGTTGGGTGACGTAAAGTCACACGGAATGATGACGTTCGGCGCCACGACCTCGAGACGCACGTCGAGTCGCTTGCGCGTGTCCATGGCGTACTTGATCTGCAGCTCGGCTTGCTGCCGAAGCGTGTCGTAGGTGTTGGAAGACGCGAGTCGAAGTTGGGTCGTATCGGCCGTGTGCGTAAAGAAGCTCGCGAGTCGATCGATCAGCTTCATGCCCGGCTGAATGTTGAGTGGACGACGTGCGATCAACGAGACGCGGGTGTCGGCCTTTCCATCGAGCGGATTCAACTCGAACGAGAAGGCAAGGAAGTCATCCTTGTTGGTTCCAGAGAGCATCGGCGATGATGATGATGAAGGAACTAGCGCTGACGATGATGATGACGACGATGACGACATGGCAGTCGATGAGGTCAAGGCGTTCTTGGATTCAAGCTGCGCGGCGTTGGCAATGATCACCAAATCGACAGGATGGCCGTTCAACGTGTAAAAGTCGAGCACGTTGAGCGTACGAAGGCCTCCCTCGATTGCCATGGAACGCATTCGCATGAGCATCTGGATCGTAAAGCCCTCGAAAAAGGCCGAGAGAATCGTGTCGCCCAGGCCTTCGTGCTCGTCCGAAGCGTGCTCGCCGAGGCCGCGTGGACGCTTGAGCTCGATCGAGAACAAGCGCAGATCGTACGAGATGCTCATCTTGACATACTCCTTGGGCGTCTTGGATGAGGCGGCTTGCTTCTCGTCGAGCTCCTCTTGTGAGACACCGAACTTGCTCATGGTGTACAGCTCGCGCCACTGTGGTAGCGTCAGCGTGTACACGTCCTCTTCGATCTCTTGACCGTTGGCCGCGCTTCCGCCGAACCAACCGCCGAACCATCCGCGTGAAGCTTGTTGCTGTTGCGCTTCTAACTCCTTGCGTCGACGGTTCTCACGAGCGATCGATGCATTCGCAAGACCACGGAAGTCAAGAACGTCTTGATACGGCAGCCGCTCCTCGAGTGTCGCAAGTTCCTCGGCATCGCCTGGAGGGAACGACTTGCCGAGCTTACGCTTACGCTTGTACAGATGGATGTAGCGAAGCTTGCGCTTCTTGTGTGCCTTGATCGACTGCCACTTCCATTGCGAATTCTTTTCTCGAACGTCGCGCAACGTGGCGTCCTTGACGAACTTCCACCATGGTAGTGCGTCGGTCGTCGGGCGCACCATGATATCTGGTCGAAACGGATGATACTATTTCGGACAAAGCGAGTGAGCGACAGACACACACTCTCTCACTCTCACAGTAACAGGCGCTGCCAAAACAACATACCTTGAGACCGCGTACATAGTACGCAAAGTAGTTACTGACATGCATAATGTCGTTGAATTGATTCTGCTCCAAAGTCAAAGCCACTTGATCGAGCGAGATATGGATCACCATCTTGGGGTTGTTCATGTCTGGTTCTTCGTCCTTGTTCATTTTCAGCTATTATCCGCCGAGCAGCAACAGCATCAGCAACAACAATAACACCAGAGCGAGTGCCATAAGAACGGGTGTAAGCAACTCGTTGTAAACGCCAAAGCAACTACCGTGAGCGCGGGTACCTTGAGATCACCACAAATGGGCTTGATCAAGTAGCTGTGGGGTAGGGGCTCAACTTGTTCACTCTTGCAAATCTGATGTACGATTTGAAAGACAAACAAACAGTTAGATCACCGCATACGAGGGCGGCTATGCAACGCAACAACGCAGCATCATACCAGATGCTTCATCTCGGAGCGCATCTTCTTGACATCCGATAGATCGATAAACGAGCTCTCGGAGTTCCAGTAGAATGCAAAGTTTTGAAGCGACAGTTTCTACATCCACCAAGTCGTTCGAGTGAGTGAATGAGCGAATGAACGGAACGGAACGAATGAATCGAACGACTCAAGAGATGAGTTGGAGGGTGGAAGGAGTATCTCGAGCAGTCTCTATTGGTGGTTACCTTGTATGCAAACTGGTTAGGGCCTGAAACGAACTTGGTATTCCAAGATTCATCGGTCGACTGCACTCGCACATGCTCGAGCGTGATACCGCAGGCAAACGGATGCTGGTGCAATGCAGGAGCAACGGCGCGTGGGTGAGATTAACGACAATGCAGAGTCGTGAGTGGATGCGAGAGTCGGAGGTGAGACGTACGCCTGGATTCGAGATGTCGTCCTCATAGCGAATGTGAACGTGCTCGACGTAGACTTGAAAGTTGTCGACCACGGTCTGTATCAATCGTTGCGTGAACGATTGCGACTGAGGTTGGCTGCTGGTGGCCTTGGTCTTGTTCTGATTCTCCTCTTCTGCATCGATCGATCATGGCACATGATACGAAACACACACACGCGCATACACACACATACATGAATAACGAGTAAGCCAGATGAAATCAGGGTCCATATGAAGAGACCGATTGCAGTAGAGATTCTGCTGTGTTGTGTGTGGTGTGGAGCGGTTGGTGGTGCGAGGCATCCAATCGAGTGTGGTGGTTGCGGTCGCAGTCGCGGTCGTGGTGCAGCGAGACGTGCCTTCCTCGCTGGTGAGGAGCTCGGCCAATTGAAGCTGGCGCTTCTTGGTTTCGAGGGTCTTTCGAGCCACAAGCGCAGGATCATACTCGGAGGGCTTCGAAGGTCCACACACGACGAAGAGCTTGTCGATGCGCGCAACCGACGGCTTGCTGTAGATCTCGCTCCAAGGAATCTCGAGCGACAGCGAGCCCAGCATGCCCTCTTTGATGATGAGCGGCAGCTCGAGGTCAGCGAGCGCCTCCTTCTTGAGGCGTAGGTTCTCGAGCTTCACATGACCGCTCGAGATACCCAGCGAGAGATTCTCGCGTTCGAGTCCCTCGATGTAGTCGCCAAGGTATCGCGACAGGATCGTCGCGACCAACCCTTCGAGCATGGTGACGGCGGCGGCAGCGGCGGCGGCACTGGAACCTTCGCCCACTCGCGCTCGTTACGACACACGAAATGGCACCGACGATATCACGAGGCGAAAACGACGACGATGGTGTTGGCTATACTACCACACGCACACGGAGGTTCCGCTCTGCGAGGCGAAGGTCTCCAGGAGACTGAACGAGAGCGAAC
>ERZ778023.4390-NODE-4390-length-11931-cov-59.767935_pt1 | contig 11931 bp, 14 predicted proteins | sample MGYA00375753_ERZ778023 | MGnify/ENA primary metagenome ERZ778023 (study PRJEB29350, sample SAMN05389822) | bioreactor metagenome | isolation source: Ammonium sulfate bioreactor | place: South Africa: University of Cape Town | collected 2014-04-04 ...
AATCAATCAATCAATCAATCAATCAATCAATCAATCAATCAATCGATCAATCGAAACGAGAGACAAACAACAAGCACCTTTGTGATGGCCATCCTCCATTTGAGGCTCGAGGAAGCCACGAAAGAACGAGCCATCAGCCGTCCATCGAGCACCGTAGCCATCGACGTGTCGCACCTCGAGGATCTCGACATCGCCTGGCAGTATGTGCGCGTTGATCCACGCGACCTTGTCGAGCACTCGAATGACGCCTGCCAGTGCCAATGCGTTGCGGAATGCCTCGGATCCCGATGTATCTCCCCACCAAGAGTTCGAGTCTCGAGGAGCGTGCTTGGTGAGAGCTCTGGCACCTACAGTGAGCTTCGATGAGCCTGCGTGAGAGTGGCGCTGGTTGAAGGATGCGATGAGCGCCGATCGAGGAGGCAGCTCGCGATCGACGCTGCCTTGCGAGGTGCGCACACCGAGCAGCACGAGCACGCCTCGGACTCCCAGTTGCAGCAGGACACGAGCCAATCGAGCTGCTCGATGCTCCACGAGTCTCGAATGCAATGGGTCCTGATCGATCGGTGGTGCTTGGTCGGTATCGTCGTGGTGGTCCCAATGCTCGACACACTCGCGAATCAGAGGCGTCACGTCTCGATCGATGCGCTGCAGCAGGTCGAGCGTCGTCTGGTTATCGAGCACCGGAAAGGTCTGTAGTCTCACAGGCTGCGCTCCTTCGATGGCCCACAGCCACAGCATGGAGGCCAGCTGTCGATAGAACGGTTGCTTGGGATAGCCAGGAGCTGGACGCAAGCGATCGAGGTCTTGTTGGGTCGATGCCGCTGCCGCGGCTGATTGCTGCTGCTGCTGCTCGATGTCAGCTGATGCTTGTGTGGTGTCTGATCCAAGGCGCTCGAGCTCAAGGGCACGCTGCTTGGCGGCTCGTTTGGCAGCGCGTTTGGCACGCTCAGCGAGCGTGGTCTCGAGTAGATGTGTCTGTTCTGGCGTCAAGGCCGAGGTGCTTGGATCGGGGTCCTCTTGCAACAACGACGAGCACCATTGATTCGACAAGCCAGTGCATGGCCGCAGTGCCTCGGACGACAGCGCGTGATGTAGTGCTTCGATCATCGAGTCTTCTGTGAGTGTCAGAGGGGTAGCCATCATCGATTGCCCGTTGAAAGCAAGGCGCGAGTGGTGATGCAGCAGCGAGCGGGTTAGATAACGAATGTCGCTCACTCACTCTCGCTCAATCACATGAATGTATCGTTGTATTGGCGTGGTATTCCAACGCTAGGTGAAGCTGGTGTATCAATGAATCAGAGGTACAGCTAGCTCACACAGCACTTGCGAACATTCCGTTGGTCGGTTTCGGCATCATCGTATGGCTGCTCGAGATAGTCGCTGATATCTGGTTCGATTGCCTGCACGCACATCACAATGATTGGACGATGTGATGAGAACGAGAGGCAGTCGTTGCATGTGAACTCAATCAAGCGTGAGAGCCGTACGTGAAAGATCTCGAATAGCAGCTCGTTTGGTAGTGCCGATACACAAGACGATGGCTCGAGCGATCGAATCAGCGTCACGGTGAGCACGACGTTACGCACGGATGCTGGCATCACGTGATGGTTCCTCGGGCTCCAAAGACATCCTAGCTCACAAGCTCCCACACATAAGCTCGATGATACACTGCCCAATAAACCATGCAGTAGTCAGCACACCTGTTGGATTGACGTGTACTGCCTGACGGAAGGCTTTCGAGGCTTCTTGAACGTCACCACGGTCATAGTACAGTTGTGCCTTCGCGATCCAAGCCTCGTAGAACCTCGGCTCGAGCGCAACGATTTGCTCGATCAACTCGAGCGCTTGCTGACGTAGCAGCTTCGCGGCCGCGATCTCACGTGCATGCTTCTTGTTGCTGGACACAATGATGGCGAGCTCGCGCTTGGCCTGCGCACAGGTCAAGCGACTCCACGTGTCGGAGTTCCATCGACCGATGACTGCCGTGAGGTAGCGTTCGCCTTGCTCCAAGTCGACTCGAGCATCGGGCAGGTGCAGTCGATGCTTGGCGATGCCGCGCACGACGAATGATCGTTCGCAGCGTGGATTCGACCGAAGCGTCTGGTCGCTCGCGGCGATTGCCTGCTCGAACATTCCGAGCGCCAAGTACGAGAAGGCCCGATTGATCGGTATGACGTCCTCGCTTTGGAGCTCGATGGAGCGTGTGAATGCCGCAATGGCTTCTTGGTGACGGTTGAAGCGTTGATACGAGATTCCGAGCGAGTTGTACGCCAGGCCGAACGATGGATCGACTCGCACACACTCCTCGCCGCTCTCGAATGCCTGCTCGTGGAGCTCCAGCGATCGCTCTGCGAGTGCGCGACCATAGAGAGCAAGCACGTGCGACGGCTCGATCTTGAGGGCTTGTTGGTACGCCTCGAGAGCGGGCTGGTACTTGCGCTGCTTGAGTAGGACCATGCCCTTGCCGTAGAAGGCGTTCGCGGTCGATGGGTCGAGTTCGCAGGCGCGAGTAAAGTCCTCGAGTGCCAGATCGAGATCATTGAGTCCCTGATAGACGCTGGCACGCGCATAGAAGGCCGCAGCGTCACTGTTGTCCAACTCGATGCAATAGTTCAAGTCGCTGAGAGCCTGCTCGAGACGTCGACTGCGCAGATACCACACGCCACGCGCATATCTCGCTAATCGAGTGCAGGTGGGGTTCTCGCGATTGTCGAGCTCGAGAGCCAATGTAAAGTCCTCGAGCGCCTGAGCGTGAGTCAGATCGAGTCGTTGATACATGAGACCTCGAGCATACGCAGCCACGGCGAGGCTCGGGTCGAGTTTCAAGGCCTTGGTGAAGCCAGCAATGGCCTCGTGTGGATCGCTGCATGCTCGGGCTTTGGCGTACACGGTACTGGCCGTCTCGTGCAAAGGGGCAGGTCGAGGAGCCAGAGTTCCCTTCAAGGCGCCTTGCTTGAGCATGTTGGTGATGGATCGGATGTTAGACCTGATGTTATTGATAGATCGGATGTTGTTGATGGACCTGATGTTGATGATGGATCGGATGATGTTGATGGACCTGATGATAGACCTGATAGTGGCTGATGTTAGACCTGATGTTATTGATAGATCGGATGGTGTTGATGGACCTGATGATAGACCTGATAGTGGACCTGATAGTGGACCTGATGTTGGATCGGATGATGATGGGCCTGATGTTGATGATGGACCTGATGTTGATGGACCTGATGATGTTGATGTTGTTGATGTTGCTGTTGATGATGTTGTTGATGGATCTGATGATGATGATGGACCTGATGATGTTGATGAGGATGAGCGAGAGTGAGCGAAGGAACAGCAGGAAGGAGCACTGTTCCTGAGAGCGAATGTCACTCACACTCACTCGCTCGTTGCCGCTCTCGTGCTCGCGCATCTGCTTCTCCGCCTCGGTCTCGTTGCAACAACACGCCCGCGCTTGGACTCCAGTTGGCACCATGGCAGCTGAGCCTGCTCCATTGATCGGAGCATCAGGGGATGCTGGCGGTAGAGACGACACGTTCCAGTCGTCCGATATCATGTGTGCCATCTGCTGCCGAGTGCTGTCGAGTCCGCTGCGTGCGCGATGTCGCCATCGGTTCTGCCAGCATTGCATCACGACGCTCTTCGTATCCTCACGAGAAGCGTGTCCACCATGTCCCCTATGTCGTAAGCCGATCCACCGCAATGATCTGCAGCCCGAGAATGACGCTGAGCTCCTCCAGCGCATCGACGAGAGCGAGTGTGCATGTGTGCAGGCAGCGTTCGGTTGTGCGTGGCATGGAGTGCATCGCGACTTGAGCGCTCATCTGGAGACTTGCTGCTTTGTACCATGCTCGAATCGAGAGCTCGGATGCACTTGGATCGGCTCGGCTGGCGAGCGGCTGCTACATGAGACGAGTGGCTGCGAGACGGCCTCGCTCTTTGACTCGACCTCATCGATCGACTCGACTTCGGATCCGACGACTATCATCACTACTGCCTCCTCATCATCAACAACAACCAGCTCGGAATCCAGACAATCAACCTCTACACGATCGATACCATTGTCTCATACGAGTGAGATTGCATCGATACTCTCGAGCAAGGTGTATGCACTGGACGTCGGCGGTAGGGTCTTCCATGCATCGGAGGACACTCTGCGTCGCGAACGAGGCTCGCTGCTCGACGAGCTCTTCTCGGGCGCCCATCTGCTTCCTCGCCAAGCATACGTCAGCGGCCACGATGCATCAGTGATCGACCAAGCATCTCCAGGAGTGCTGTTTCTTGATTGTGACGCAACATCGTTCGAGCACGTGTTGTTCTGGTTGCGGCAGTACGTCAGGGTGTGAGAGTGATCGTGGCTCCGATCTCTCGCTAATGACATTCCGGTTGGAATCCAGTGGACAACTACCCAAGCAACTGAGTGAACGAGAGATCGATGCGCTGCAGTTGGCAGCTCGGTATCTCGATCTCAAGCAACTCAAGGGTCGCTTGGTGAACCTCACGAGCAAGAGCAAGCTCAAGCACTTTAGTGCGCAGGAGGTGTCGGCCTTGATGCACGCGACGCACTCGTCGAGCGGACTGGGTCTGCGCAATGCCGATCTCTCGTGCGAGTGGCTCAGTGGCTTCGATCTCGAGCGCGCCCACCTCAATGGCGCTCATCTCGAAGAGACCAATCTCTCGGGCGCCCGGCTGGTCGACGCCGATCTCTCCGAGGTGCAGGCGCAAGAGGTTAACCTGGCCGAGGCCAATCTCACCAGGGCCATTGCACGATCGGCCAACCTACGAGCCAGCTCGATGGCGCGATCGTGCTGGATCGAGGCCGATCTCACCCGAGCCAACTTGAGCAATGCCGATGCTCGCTCGGCCGTCTTTCGGCAGGCACGCTTGCAGGGCGTCGAGCTGACGCAGGCCGATATCGACGGCGCCGACATGACAGCGGCCGCGCTCTCGGGCGTGACGCTGCCTCGCGAGATGCAAGATGTGACGTTCGATCGCTGCGACCTGAGCGGCGTCGATCTGTCGTCTCGATCGCTGGTACGCTGCTCGATGCAGCAGTGCGATGCGGCCGGCGCCAAGCTCGTGGGAGCCAACCTCAGCGAGTGCAACCTCACCGGCTGCAAGCTCAGCGGCGCCCACATGGACGCCGCCACGCGCCTGCCCAAGGCGCTCGTCGGATGCGATCTCTCGGGCCTCGATCTGTCGCAACAGAACCTGGTCGGCATCTTGCTCGAGCGCGTCAAGCTCGTCGGCACCAGGCTGCCGCGAGACCTCTCGCAGACGACCATCATCGAGGCGCACCTCACGGGCCTCGATCTGTCGCAGCACGTACTGCGCGGTGCACAGCTCTTGCGCTGCACGTTGGACAGCGTCGTGCTGCCGCGAGACCTCGAGCGCATCAATCTCTCGGGCACCGATCTCGCATCGTGCGACCTTCTTGGCGCCAGCCTTCGCGGTGCCGTGTTCAGCGAGAGTACGCGTCTGCCACGCGATCTGTCGCGCGTCGACCTGTCGAACACGGATCTCTCGCGACGCGACATGCAGCACCACGTCATGTACGGCGTCAACCTCACGGGCTGTCGGCTGTTCGACACGCGACTCTCGCGAGACCTCACGGACGCCATTCTGGTCGGCCTCGATCTCTCGCGTCACTCGCTGCGAGGTGCCAAGCTGCACGGCGCGTCGCTCGAGGGCACGGCGCTCCCACGCGACCTCAACGGCACCAACCTCTCAGAGACCAACCTCTCGCAGCGCGACCTGTCGTCGTACGACCTCCGTGGCGCCAACCTCTCGCGGTGCGTGCTGGAGGGCACGGCGCTCCCACGCGAGCTCACTGGCACCAACCTCTCAGAGACCGACCTCTCGGGCCTCGACCTGTCGTCGTACGACCTTCGCGGTGCCAATCTCGCCCACTGCCGCCTGACCGATACCGTGCTGCCGCGCGATCTCTCGGGCGTCATCCTCTCGGACACGGACCTCTCGGGCCGCAATCTCTCGCAGAGTGACCTCCGAGGCAGCGACTTGAGCCGCTGCAAGCTCGATGGCACGGCTCTGCCGCGCGATCTCTCGAGCGTCACTCTCTCGGGCACCGACCTCTCGGGCCGCGATTTATCGCACTCGGAGGTGCGAGGTGTGTCGTTCACCAACTGCATCATGCGCGACGTCGTGATGCCGCGAGACATGACACAATGCAGTCTGCTGGGCGTCGATCTCAGCGACGCGGACCTGCGCGGCGTCAACCTCTCTCGCTGCCGCATCGATGCCACAACGAAGCTGCCGAATGATCTGTCGGGAGCCAACCTCTCGCGAATCAACTTGTCTCAGCACGACCTTCGAGGAGCCAATCTCTCGCGCTGCATCATTGAACAAACGACGCTGCCGCTGGATCTGACCGGCGCCAACCTGAGGTACTCCATCGATGCCTACTCGTTCATCCATTCGTTCATTCACTCATTCACTCATGGTTGATGATATCTCGCGGTAGCTCGTTGAATCTCTCGACTTACGATTTACGGAACACCAACCTATCGCGTTGCATCCTGATCGGATCCACACTCTCGCGAGACCTCTCGGGCGCCAACCTCGCAGGAGCCGACCTATCCAAGACCTCGCTCTCGAGCGCCTTCACGCGCTGCAATCTCACAGGCGCCAATCTTGAAGGAGCTAAGCTGTGCGGCACCATGCTCGCGTACGCCATTCTCGCGGGCTGCAACCTCAGCGGAGCCGACCTCAAGTCAGCGAACCTCACGAATGCGCGACTCTCGAACGCCTCGCTCGCAGGAGCCGATGTGAGCGGCGCCAATCTCTTTGGAGCCTCTCTCGATGGCTGCTGTCTCGATGGCATCATTGGCATGAGATAGACGCTGCGGTGCTCTCGATAGTGATGGCCTCCAGATGGGATGTATAGGCCACTCGCCATGTATGAAGAATTGTTGATTGTGATGGTGGATTCCTGGTTAAGAACAGTAAAGTCAAGTAGGGATCGTTCGCTCGTTCGTTCTATTGCTCGCTTCCTAGCTCTCGTGCACATCTCAGCTCCGTCCAACAATGTCCCACGAAGGAGCCCACGAAGGAGCCCACCATCATCATCATGAGGGAGCCCACCACCATCATCATGAAGGAGCCCATCATCATCATGAAGGAGCCCACCACCATCATCATGAGGGAGCCCATCATCATCATCACTCTCATGACAACACCGGAGCCAAGCAACCACACCCATGCTCCGTGGCGTGTGCGGCGCGTCTTGACGATCCCAGCCGCGAGAGCTTCGCGCCGACTCCGCGCATCATCGAGTTGCTGAACGTACAACACGGCTCTCGCGTTCTTGACTTTGGTGCTGGCACCGGTCGCTACTCGATCCCGATCGCGCAGGCGCATCCAGACGCCACGGTCGTCGCGTACGACGTGCAGCCCGGGTTTCTCGCCATCATCCGCGAGCGAGTGCAAGCCGCAGCCGTGAGCAACATCGAGGTCGTAGACAAGCCGACCGGCGTCTTCGAGCGAGTGCTCGCGATCAACGTGCTGCACGAGGTCGGCGACATCGATCTCGTGCGCATGCGAGCTGCCGTGGCGCCTGGCGGCTTCGCGCTCGTCATCGACTTCAACGCCGACATCGACTACCCTGACGGACCACCGAAGGGCCATGCGCACACGATCGACGAGGCCGTGAGTCGCCTGAAGGCTGCCGGCTTCCAGCTCGAGCACCGACCGGACGCTGCATTCCCCTATCACTTCATCCTGGTGGCCTCGTAGGCGGGCTCTCTCCCTCTCTCTCGCGCTTGCTGGCTTTGGAGACTTGTGTGTATCGTGCCAGCCAGCGTGGTTCGCAATGGAGAATGAATGTTGATCGTGTTGGCACACATACGCAGCTTGGTTGAGGTTCGGAGGCCAGATAGAGTTAGTAAGAGGTTCCGGATGCCACTGCACACCCACTCTCCGATATCTTTCGATGAACTGATGCTGAGGCTGCTCGCCATCAACACCAAGCAATCGAGTAGCCAAGCACAGACAGTAACCAAGCAGATGCAGCATCAACAAGCGAGTACCCAGATGGTCCGGGGTCCAAGGGTCCAAGGGTCCAAGGGTCCGAGGGTCCGGGTCCAAGGGTCCAAGGGTCCAAGGGTCCGAGGGTCCGGGTGGGATTATCTCCGACACCAGAGGCAGCTCGTTGTCGTTGTTGTGCTGCCATCGTCGCTGCTGCCTCTGCCTCTCTCACACTCAACCAACCCATCGAAGAAGATGCTCTCGCTGCCTCGCTCGGCATCGAGCTCCTCTCAATCCGATGCAGCAGCCACCAACACCGAGCCGGCCACCATCAAGGTCTTCGTGCGTGTGGCGACGGCCTTCCACGTGCACGCCGTCGAGCTCCTTCCGAGCCACGAGCACGACCTCGAGCATCCCGCGCCCGTGCCATTGACTCGCAGCGTGCCGTCGATCGACAGCAACCACAAGGCTCGAGCTTGGATCGCATGGCGCACTCGGTTCTCGACGCCGCATGCCAAGCGACTCGGCGACACGCTCCGCTATCGCTATCGCTTCGATGGCTCCTTGCTCTCGGTAGGTCGATCGCGCCATCGCGATATCTCGATGTGTAGCTCCGTCTGACGATCGTGACGATGCAGCAAGAGTTCTCGGTGGTCGTTCGAGGCTCGGAGCTCTACATTGACGATGGACGCTTGGATCTCGAGACGCCCACCGCGAAGCGTGAACCCATGGTGTTGGTATGCTCTCATCAATCAATCTATCTATCTATCAATCGATATCGTATTCGATCATGGATCGATATCTGATGAGCGATGATCGATGCATCTACTTCAACGGGATATAGCTACAAATCCTCCCTGGAACAACGATCGCAGCAGCGTATGTGCCATCTATCCATCCAATGCAATCAAACGAGCTCTCACATCGAATCGAATCGAATCGAAATCATGATCTCTCTACGATGATGCGGCTGCACCACATTGTATGGAGATAGTGGTTGTGGTCTACGCATGATCGACGGTCGTTCGACACAACCGCAGCAAGTTCGCGCCGTCGCTTCTCGGCGTCACGCTGCGTGTGAGGGCCACGAGGACCACGACATCATCATCGGCGACAGCGACTCGATCTTCCATCCCGTACGTTCGGGAGCTCCGAGCTGGAATGCTGCTGTTTATTGACTGCTTGGGGCTCGACGAATGATGCGTAGATTGAGTTCCGTGCGCGAGAGCTGCAGCATTGCAATGTCACGATTCGATTCCTCGACTCGTACGTCATTTGATGCTTGTGTGTGAGCGCACTTCAATTGCATTTCACTTCGATTCTCGATTGGTTAGATGAACACACAAGCTTGGAATTATTAATCGGCATTGAACGAACGGATTGATTGATTGAACGAATGAATGAATGGATGGATGGATGGATGGATGGCCGAATAACAATAGGAACGACTCGGTCTTGGGTGTGGCTGCCATCTCGCATCAAACGTTTGCGCCATTGTTTGGAAGACACGTGGTTGCGCCTGTTCTCGATACTCGTACGATATGGCACGGCGTTGCGAGTTTGCAAGATCGACATTCGATCGCTGATCGTTCGCGCCGTGTGGCACTCCTCACAGAATCACTGGCCGTCGTTGGCGAGTTTACATTCGATTTCTTGGTCGTGTTGCCGTTCGAGCACGCGCGATTGAACGAGTGCTCGAGCCGACTCTATTGGCGTACGACCGAGTGACTGCACGCATCGAATCGAATCGAATGTTGAGGAACTGATCGATTGGTCGGGGAGCAGGTGCGGCACCTCAGGTTTATATGGGCCATCGAGGCATGGGCTCGAATCGCGCCGTGTCCAAGGTCGGAGCTCGTACGGTCATTAGCGAGAACACCTTGCTTGCATTCAAGACTGCTCACGGTACGAGTGTATCGAGCATTCTCATGAGGATCAAGCAGGAAAGCAAACCAACACGAGCACTATGCAGAGATCGGTGCGCATTTCGTCGAGTTCGACATTCAACTCACCAAGGACAAAGTGCCTGTGGTACGTGAGTCGGCGATGATGCATGAGCCGAACGCTGGTGCTGATCGAATCGCGTGGAGCATAGATCTACCATAACTACACGTTGCCAGTCAAGAACGAAGACGGCATTGAGGTTCGTCGAGAGTTTGCTCACGCACGCAACAAGTCGAGCATGGTAGATATACTGACGATCGGCGAGCAACAGTTCAAGGTTCCGATCAACGCCGTCACGCTCGAGCAGTTCCGAACGCTGCATCCGAAGCCGCTCCGTCCTCAAGCGCTTCGAAAGACCAAGAGCTACGATGAGATTCTCGCCGTGATTCGAAACATCCGCGAGGGTGAACAAGCTGCTATCGCTCAAGCCATTGGTATTGTATCGTTCCGCAAGCGACCCCTGCCAATCAACAGTCACGATTGATTGACGCGAGATTGCTGAGCAGAAACGAATGCCGCAGTGCCGAATCCGGTCGTGGTACCAATTCAAGAGGGCTACCCGACGCTGGATGAGCTGTACCGATCTATGCCAAAGTCGCTTGGCTTTGATATTGAGATCAAGTTCGTCACTCTCGCTCCTCCTCGAGAAGAGTGGAGCAGAAAAGTAACCGCGGATGATTCGATGGTGAACAGGTATCCGACCGAGATGAATGTGGACATGTTCGATCTCCATTGGTACAGCCGCAATGAGATCGTCGACTTGACTCTGAAGGCATGTATCGTTGAGACGGACGGGCGGGAGCGTGTAGCGTGGCCAGCTTACCTGACAGACGCACGCCACGCCACACCGATTGAGAACAACAGGTGGTATTCGACCACGCGGACGATGAGCGAGCAGTGTTCTTCACGTCGTTCGATCCTGAGATCTGCACGTTGTTGCATGAGAAGCGTACGAAGCACAGCGAAGAGAGCGAGAGATGCGCTCGTTCCATCTGCGTGACTGATTCATATTCATAGAATCGCGATATCCGGTACTGTTGTTGACCGAGAGTGGAGTCGAGCGAGTTGCGTACGATGAACGTCGCAACTCGATCGAAGGCGCCGTCAAGTATGCACAAAATGGTACGGTTGTTGTTGCTCGAGAGCAGTGCAGAAGCGAGCAGGCTCCCATGATTGATGGAGCGATCGATCGTGTAGCAAACTTGATGGGAGTCGTATGTCGCGCTACGCCGTTGGTGGTCGATCCGGAGATCATTTCCAACATCAAGCGAGACACGGACCTGTTGATCTTCACGTGGGGTAACGAAAAGTACGGCAATCGATGGGTGTTTTGGTGTTCGTGCAGTCAGTCAGTTGGTTGACTGATTGGTTGATTGAGCAGCAACGATCGTGAGAACATCACCAAGCAAGAGGTCTCTGGCGTCGATGCCATCATCTCCGACTACATTTTGAGGCCTGCCAAGTGAGCAAGCCACCCTACCTCTCGCTCCGCTCCCTATCGATCGTCTATCTGATTCATCTCTTTCATTATCATGATCATTTTTGCTTTGCTGTTGAACGCACACACGCACACATCCACCCCGCACCCGAGCAATCCATCCATCTCTCCCTATCTTTCGCTTCCTTCCTTCTAATTCACGAACCACTGCGCACACACACACGCACACGCACACGGCCATCTACCAACGATGAGACGATGACTTTTTGGCGCACCTATTCATTATTTTGGTCGATCGATAGGTTGCTAAGATCTACATCGACACCGATTGTACCGTTTTGATTTCCATTCACTCATGCACAGAGTTTGCTGCGTGACTCCTTATCATTGTCATCATCTATTCGATAGAACATTGTATTCCTACCACGCCATTTTACGTGGAATAATGATCCTTTCCTCGGCATCATCAGTATCATGATTATCGCTTGCAGTTGATTGGTTGATTGGTTGATTGGTTGATTGGTTGGAGCTTCTCTCCTCTCACGATTTGGGGCTAAAATACAAAC
>ERZ778023.4391-NODE-4391-length-11927-cov-4.482227_pt1 | contig 11927 bp, 10 predicted proteins | sample MGYA00375753_ERZ778023 | MGnify/ENA primary metagenome ERZ778023 (study PRJEB29350, sample SAMN05389822) | bioreactor metagenome | isolation source: Ammonium sulfate bioreactor | place: South Africa: University of Cape Town | collected 2014-04-04 ...
GGGACGGGTTCTATGTCGCCGGCGAGGAGGCCATCGGCGGCGCCGAGGAAGTCGGCATTCTGCTTCCCTCGAAAGAGCGCGTGTCGGGCGAACTCGTCGGGCGCGATGAGTCCACCGGACTGGCGCTGATCCGAGCGGGCAAAGGATCGTCGACGACGTTGAAGCCCGCCGCGCCGGTGCGCGCAGGCAGCCTCGCCGTCGCGGTCGGGCGCAGCGAGGAGGATATGCTTGCCGGCTTCGGCACGGTTTCCGAGGCGGGACCGGCATGGCGCAGCATGCGCGGCGGCAGGATCGACCGCCGTATCCGCCTCGGCATGGCGCTCGACGGGCGCTTCGAGGGCGGCGCGGCGCTCGATCCCGAGGGCGGGCTGATCGGCATCGTGCTCTTCGGGCCGCGTCGGCGACCGCTGGTCATCCCGGCGGAAACGATGGAACGGACGGCCACGGTGCTCGCGGAAAAGGGCTTCGTGCCGCGCGGCTATCTCGGCGCCGGGCTGCACCCGCTCCGCAACCATCATGGCCAAAAGGGAGGCCAGGCGGGCGCGATCGTCATGAGCATCGACGAGGACGGTCCGTGCAAGGCCGCCGGCCTGCTCGTCGGCGACATCGTCACCGCCTGGAACGGCGAGGAAATCACGGGCGTGCGCGACCTCCTGCGCCGTCTCGGACCCGACAGCGTCGGCACGAATGTGACGCTCGGCATCGTGCGCGCCGGCGAGGCGGCGAGCGTCAAGGTCGCCATCGCGGCGCGGCCGTCCAGATAGGGTTCCAGACGTGGCAGGTGGACACGGCCAGACCGTCATGATCGCCTTCGCCGACCGGGCGCACGGCAAGGAACTCGCCCTGGCGCTGGCGGAAGAGCACGGCATCGCCGCCGCCACGCCGGACGACCTCGACGGGGCCGGCCTGGTACAAATGGCCGTCACGGACGGCGCGCCGTTCGACGCGATGGCGCCCTGGCTTGTCGTCGGCGCCATCACCCCGGAAGAGGGCGAGGGGCGTCACCCGCCGCCTGCAGGGGTCCTGCCCGCCGACGCCGATCCCGAGACGGTCGCGGCAGCCATCCGGCTGGTCGCGGCGGGCTACCGGCTGGTCCACGCCTCGGAGGAGAACGGAGGCGCCCATCGCGAGCATTTTCCGGCAAACCGCCAGCCGCTCACGCCGCGCGAAAGCGAGGTGCTGGCGCTGCTTGCCAACGGCGCCTCGAACAAGCACATCGCGCGGACGCTCGACATCTCCGTGCACACGGCGAAGTTCCATGTCGCGGCACTGCTGGCGAAGCTAGAGGCGCGCAACCGGACCGACGCCATCGCGATCGCCATGCGCGAGGGGCTGCTGCTGGTGTAGCCGCCTATCGGACTGGATGGGCGGTTATTCCGCCGCCTGCCGCTCGTGCAGATCGCCGCCGGCGCGGGCGCGGACGGCCTGGCCGAAAGCCTCGAAGAGGGCGCGGTTGATCGGGTTGGTGGCCGGATCGTATTCGGCGTGCCACTGGACGCCGAGGGCGAAGCCGGGCGCGTCTTCGATGCGGATTGCCTCGATCGTGCCGTCCTCGGCGATGCCTTCCGCGATCACGCGGCGGCCGAGTTCGAGCACGCCCTGGCCGTGCAGCGAATTCACCTTGATGATGTCGCGACCCAACAGCCGCGCGAACACGCCGCCCGGCGTCAGCCGCACCTCGTGCCGGTCGGCGAAGACGACGGCCGGATCGGGATGGATCTCGCCGTTCTCCAGCCTAGGCATGCGGTGGTTCATGCGCCCCGGCAGTTCGCGGATTTCGGGATAGAGCGAGCCGCCGAAGGCGACGTTCATTTCCTGGAAGCCGCGGCAGATGCCGAGGAGCGGCACGCCGCGCTCGACGCAGGCCGTGATCAGCGGCAGGGCGAGTCCGTCGCGCGCCTCGTCATAGGGCTCGTATTTCGCGGAAGGCTCGGCCTTGAAGAGGCTCGGATGGACATTCGCCCGGGCGCCGGTGAGTACGATGCCGTCGACGGCGTCGAGCAGGTCGGGAATGTGCGTGATCCCGGGATCGCCGGCGAAGATGAGCGGCAGGGCGCCGGCCACCTCGGCCACAGCGTGGAGGTTGCGCTCGCCGGCCATCTGCACGCTGAAGCGGTTCTCCACCACATGCGTGTTGCCGATGACGCCGATCACGGGTCTTCTCATCGTCGCTCCTTCGGCCTGTGTGGCCTGAGGAAAATCGGTCCGCAGGGGAAAAGGCCGCGAATCAGACGATCGCATGGACCCAACCCCCGACATTGCGGGGATACTCCCGCAAGGCGCGACGGGCAAGCGGGGGAAGCGCGTTCGGGACGACGCGGCAGGCGTCCGCCCATCGCTTGGCGGCAGAAGACCGGACAATTACCGGAAGGCGAGGAGGGAGGCCTTGTCGCTCATATTCCGTTGACTACCGGTTTCGCCGTTCAAGCCTGTCGGGCTTGGCGGGGCGGAGCGCGGGCCTCGTTCCGGGTCAGATCGCATCTCCGCGTCGTCGCAGAGTGCATTCCGGCCTTGCGATGCTGGCGGGCTCGCGTCGAAAACCGGGATGACCGACAGCAGAAGCCCTGCCTGTCGTCTCACCCCTTGTTGCCGGCCTCGGCGTGGTGCTTCTTCTTCGGGGTAGCGACTTCGGCCTCCGAGGTGTTGGCCGCCTGTAGCTTCGCCTTCGCCTCGCGATAGAGCCGCTGGTAGGGCTGCAGCTCCTTCACTTCGGCCTTCAGCTTGGCGATCTGGGCGGTGAGGTCGGTGATCTCGCCCTGCAGCTTCTCGACGCCGGACATGTCGACGCGATCCGCTGCCGCGCGTGCGGCGCCGTTCTGCGCCTTGCGGTCGGCTTCGCTGTCGCGCTTCAGCGTCGCGATCATCTCCTGCGCGATCTGCCTCTCGGTCGACATGTCGTCGATCTGGGATTTCAGCCGGCCGATCTCCTCGCTCGCCTGCGCCTGTTCGGCGGAAGCGGTTTCGAGGCGGCCGTGGAGGCTCTGGATCTCTTCCTTGAGGCCGCGGATCTCAGCCATGTTGCGCCTTGCGTTCGCCTCGCTCTCGGCTTCGCGGCCGATGGCCGTCTCGTTCATCTCCGCCCGCCTGGCCTCGGCGATCTCGGCCTGCTTCTGAAGGCGGATGGTTTCCTTCTCGGCCTTGGCCAGCGCCGCCTGCGTCTCGCGATGCCGCGCGGACTCGTTGGCGTGGGCCGTGCTCAGCTCGTCGTGCCGGCGGCGCAATTCCGCCTCGCGCTTCAGCGTCTTTTCGAGGTCGATCGAGAGATTGACCTGCTTCTCGCGCAGGATCTCGTTTTCGCGCAGGCGCCGCTCGGCTTCGACGGTGCGCGTGGAAAGCGTCTTGACCACTTCGCCGCGCTCGGACTCGCTTCGCGACAGGCTGTTGCCGAGCTCGACATTCTCGAGCTTCAGGCTGGAAACCTCGATGCGAAGCGCATCGCGATCCTGCAGCAGGCCGGATTCGCGCCTCCGCAAACCTTCCAGCGCCGTCTCCAGCTCCTGCTGCTTCTTCATCGCGTCGTGGATCTGGTCGGCGAGCTTGCGGTTCTCCGCCGCGAGCGCCCCGTTGGCGTTCTCGTATTCGCTGGCGCGATGGATGTCGGAGTGGATGGCGTTCAGGAACTCGCGGGTGAGGTGATGCGCGGTGATGACCTGCGTCAGACCCGAGCCGACGCTTTCGAGGTGCTCCTGAGCGTTGCGATGCAGATCCTCCAGCGATTCAAGCGCCGCGAGGCGGCTCTGGGCGTAGGAAGTCAGACGAACGACCGGCTCCGTCCGTTCTTCCGCGAATGCCTGCGGCCTGTCGTCTTCCTTGGGGGTTGTCTCCTCGGCCGCGATGTTGTTCTCTGCGGGCTGCGCCGTATCCGGCAGACTGAAAAGGTCTTCGTCGAGCACGTCCAGCATGCCGGTCTGAAGTTCCTCGAAGGCCTTGTCCAGCTTGTCGCCGCGCTTGAGCATACCCATCAGATTCATAACTCACACCCCTTGGCAGGAACACCACCGTGTTCCGAACTTGTTCAGGAATTGGTAACCCTGTTACTACAACCGATCCTTGCCGAACGGAAGGTTGGTGCCAGCCGCTTCGCCAACTATAGTAAATTTCTACGCTTTCCTGCTTGGGCCCTTCTTTCCGACAGGTGAAATCCCGTCGACTTTAATAAAGCTTTAGGTATGTCGGCCTTGCGCTTTTGGCTGGAGCGATCCCCGTCGGCTGAGCCATCTTCCTTGGCGCGACGTCACTTCGGCCAATTGCGTCGCGTTGAAGATGGCGCGGCGGGGGGAAAAGTCTAGACTTCGATGGACAGCAGGCAGAAAGGCGGAAGAATGGCAGACAAGGAAGAAGATGAAGGTCCCGCGCAATATTCGTCGCCGCCCTGCTTCATGCATGAACTGACCCAGGACTATCACGCGCCCGAGGCCGCCGATGCCCAGGCCCGGGCCGACGTCTATCGCTGGCGCAAGGCGGAACGGCAGCGCCGGATCGAGGCCAGGTTGGCGATCAGCGCGGCTGACCGTACGGCGATGACCGTGGGGATCGCGGCAGGGCTGGACGCGCTGATCGGCGATGTCGCGGGGACGCTGGTCAGCTATTACTGGCCGTTCCGGGGCGAGCCCGATCTCCGGGGCTGGGGCCAGACGATCGTCGACAGGGGAGGGCGGACCGCGCTGCCGCTCGTCGTCGCCAAGGGCGAGCCGCTCGTCTTCCGCCAGTGGAAGCAGGGCGACAAACTGGAGCGCGGGGTGTGGAACATCCCCATCCCGGCGGAAGGCGAGCCAGTCTTCCCGGACATCGTGATCGCGCCGCTGGTCGGTTACGACCCGTCGAACTACCGGCTCGGCTATGGCGGCGGCTTCTTCGACCGGACGCTGGCGTCGCTGCCCAGGAAGCCACTGGTCATCGGCATCGGCTACGGGTCGTGCGCGCTGCCGACGATCTATCCGCAGCCGCACGACATCCCGATGGACGCGATCGTGACGGAAAAGGGCGTGGTGCAAGAGCGGCAGTAGGAAGTATCGGCGTCGCCATCGTTCCCTTCGTCGAGATTCCCTCCTGCATGTAACGACTCTCCCTCTCCGCCTGAAGGTGGAGAGGAAGGGAGCGAGCGTCGACGCAGCGCCTTTCCTCGCCCCCTTCAGGGGGAGAGGTGGCGAGCCCCTGGGCGAGACGGAGAGGGGGGACTTTCCAGGGCAAACGGGTCGCGGGTGAAGAGATCTTGAACGGCGATATCGCCAGGTTCGTTATGCAGCCAATGCCTGCCCATGCGCCTCGGCAAGCGCGCCGGCACGCGCCATGGCGCCGCTGATCGCCTTCTCGGCAGCTTCGGCGCCGAAGGCCAGACCCTCGACACGTATCACCTCGACATCGGTGATGCCCATGAAGCCGAGCATATGCCGGATATAGGGCGAGGCGAAATCGATCGCCTTGGTCGGGCCGTCGGAATAGACGCCGGCGCTCGCCATCACGACATAGGCCTTCTTGCCCTTCAGCAGCCCCTCCGGGCCGGTTTCGGTGTAGCGGAAGGTCTTGCCGCGCACCGCGATGCGGTCGAACCAACTCTTCAGCGGAGAGGTCACGGCGAAATTGATCATGGCGGCACCGATCACCAGCGTGTCGGCGGCGGCGATCTCGGCGATCAGCCGGTCGGATTCCTCGGCGGCCGCCTTCTGCGCTTCGGTCGGATTCTCGGACGGGGCGGTGGCGGCGACGACGAACTCGCTGTCGATGTGGGCGGGCGGGTTGGCGCCGAGATCACGGACGGTCAGCGACGCGTCCCTCTGGCCGGCGATGGCATCGGCGAGCGAGCGCGCCACCTTCGTCGACAGCGAAGCTTCGCCGCGCGGGCTGGAGAGGATGAGGAGGACGTTGGACATGATGCACTTCCTTTCGGGGACGGCTTTGGGAGCGCCGCCAATTCAATTTGTCTCGGTTACAAATCTGATACTGGTATCAAATGAGAACTGATGCTAAATTGGATACCGGTGCGGAATGCGCAAGGAGGCACTTTCTTGGAACACGGTGACAATCTTGTAACCCCGGACTGCCGGGCTGTGGCCGATATCCTGGCGCGGATCGGCGACAAATGGACGGTGTTCGTCGTGCGCAGCCTCTCCGACGGGCCGAAGCGCTTCACCGAGATCAAGCGCGTCATCAACGGAATTTCCCAGCGAATGCTGACACTTACGCTGCGCGGGCTGGAGCGGGACGGTTTCGTGACACGCACGGTGACGCCGTCGATCCCGCCGCGCGTCGACTACGAGCTGACCGAACTCGGCCGGACGCTGATCGAGCCGCTGAACCGGATCGGCGAATGGGCGACGACACACCGTCAACGGGTGGAAGACGCCCGCGAGAGCTTCGACCGCGCTGCCGCGGAGGCGGCACCGCCGCGGCTCATCGGAGTGGGCAGGGGAAGGTGAGGCGTTTGAACCATTCCCTTTGACGGCGCTGGCATTGTTACCGTCGAGGGCCGGGTTCTCGACTTTTCAGCATCCACGAATCCCCGACCGAGTGGTGAGTGCCCCCTTCCTCACGGAAACAGCGGGTCGGGCGCCATCTGCAGATGCAGGATATCTCCGTTCCAGGGATGCGCCTCGCACACCGCCTCGTCGAGTTCGACGCCGAGGCCAGGTTCCCTCGACGGGATCACCCAGCCGTCCTGCCATTCGATCTTCTTCTTGAGCAGCTTCGCGTGGAAGCCGTCCCAGGTCTTGATCGATTCGAGGATGAGGAAATTGGGCAGCGTCGCGGCGAGCTGGATGTTGGCGGCGCCGACGATCGGTCCGCAATAGCAGTGCGGCGCGACCTGGATGTGATGCGCCTCGGCCATCGCGGCGATCTTCTTCGTCTCCAGTATGCCGCCCGAGCGGCCGAGATCGGGCTGCAGGATGCTCGCCGCCTTGTGCTCGATGACGCGGGCGAATTCCCATTTCGTCGTCAGCCGCTCGCCTGTGGCGATCGGGATCGAGGTCGCTCGCGCCACCTCGGCCATCACCTCCGGCATGTCCGGCGGCACCGGCTCCTCGAACCAGAGCGGGTCGTAGGGCTCGATGGCGCGGGCCATGCGCCTTGCGCCGGACGCGGTGAACTGGCCGTGCGTGCCGAACAGGATGTCGGCCTTCGTGCCGACCGCCTCGCGGATGGCCTTCAGCATGCGCGCCGAGAGATCGATGTCGATCAGGCGCGGCTGGTGGCCGTCGAATGCGGTGTAGGGGCCGGCGGGGTCGAGCTTGACGGCGTTGAACCCCTGGCGGACATATTCCAGCGCGCATTCGGCGGCGAGATCGGGGTCGTTGTAGACGTTCCTGTCGCGGTTCTCGGCTTCGTCCGGGTAGACGCTGCCGGCGGTCGGATAGAGATAGGTGTAGGAGCGCAGCCTTTCGTGCACCTGGCCGCCGAGGAGCTTGTAGACCGGCTTGCCGGCCTCCTTGCCGATGATGTCCCAGCAGGCCATTTCGAGGGCCGAGACGCAGCCCATCATCGAGACGTCGGGACGCTGGGTGAAGCCGGAGGAATAGGCGCGGCGGAAGAAGCTCTCGATATCGTGCGGATCGCGGCCGACGAGATAGCGCGCGGCGCAATCCTCGATCATGCGCGCGGTGGTCTCGGGGCCGAAGGTGGCGTTGTAGGCCTCGCCGTAGCCGACCACGTTGCCGTCGGTCGTCAGCCTGACGAAGATGAAATAGCGCCCGCCTATCTGCGGCGGCGGGTTGCCGACGATGAAGGTCCTGACGTCGGTGATTTTCATGGGGCACTCCGGACGATTTCGGCAGTCGGCAGATGGGCAGTAGGCAATCGGTTATAGCGCCAAGTCGCGCCTAGCGGATCCGACTGCCGATTGCCCAATGCCGACTGCCCTAAAACACGATGACATTCCTCAGCGCTTTCCCCGCATTCACTGCGGCGATGGCCTCGTTGATGCGCTCCAGCGGGGAGCGGGCGGTGATGAGCTCGTCGAGCTTGAGGCGGCCGGCGCGGTAGAGTTCCACCAGTTCGTGGATGTCGGTCGCGACCGTGGTCTCGCCCATCTTCGAGCCGATGATCTTCTGGTTCCAGGCCGCCACCGTGCCGGGATCGTATTCGGCCATGACGCCCGATGGCGGCATGCCGACGATGACCACGGTTCCGTTCTTGGTGATGTAGTCGAAGGCGCGATCGAAGGCGGGTTTGGCGCCGACCGTGACGAAGACGAAGTCGACGCCGCGCCCATGGGTCAGCGCCTTGATCGCCTTGGCCGCGTCTTCCTTCTTGGGGTTGACCGCGTGCGTCGCGCCGAAACGCCTCGCCGCCTCCAGCTTGTCGTCGGCGAGGTCGATCGCGACGATGGTGCTGGCGCCGGCGATCGCCGCGCCCTGCACGCTGTTCAGCCCGACGCCGCCGCAGCCGACGACCGCGACGTGGTGGCCGGGCTTCACCTTCGCCGTGTTCAGCACCGCGCCGTAGCCGGTGATGACACCGCAGGCGAGCAGCGAGGCGGAATCGAAAGGCACGTCCTTCGGGATCGCCACCATCTGGCTCTGGTCGACCAGCACGCGCTCGGCGAAGGCGCCGGTATGCATCGCCTGGACGTAGGCGCTGCCGTCCGCGCCGGTCAGCGCGCTGCCGCTGTCGCGCGGAAAGACCTCCTCGCACATGACCTCGCTGCCCTGCTTGCAATAATGGCAATGGCCGCAGGAGCGGATCAGCGTGACGACGACGTGGTCGCCGACCTTGGCGCGCGTCACGCCGCTTCCCGTCGCGGTGACGATGCCCGCCGCCTCATGCCCGTAAACAGCCGGCAGGGCGCCGCCCCAGGCGCCTTCGGCGAAGAAGATATCGGAATGGCAGATGGCGCAGGCCTTGATGTCGACCAGCACCTCGCCGGGCCCCGGCTCGGCCAGACGGATATCCTCGATGACGAGAGGCTTGCCGAATTCGCGGCAGACGGCGGCTTTCATTGAGGGACTCTCCAGGTTCGAGGCGCGGACAATGGCGGCAATCTAGGAAGCGGACAAGCGGGCGCACCCTGAAAATACGGCATGCCACGTCGGCTTTCCGGCAGCGCGGGGTTCCGCGAAGGCGCGGCATTGACCGCCGCACAGAGCCGCCTTACAGCCTTGAAGAAAGCGAGGCGAGGGAACGGCCGGAATGGAACAGAAACCCACGGGCGAGTTGACGATCCGGACCTTGGCGATGCCGTCCGACGCCAATGCGGCCAATGACATCTTCGGTGGCTGGGTGATGGCGCAGATGGACCTCGCCTGCGGTATCCGCGCCGCCGAGCGGGCGAAGGGCCGGGTGGTGACGGCTGCGGTCAAGGAGATGTCCTTCGCCAAGCCGATGAAGATCGGCGACACGCTCTGCATCTATACGCATATCGAGCGCGTCGGACGCACCTCTATGACGCTTAAGGTCGAGGCCTGGGCGCAGCGCTACCTGTCCGACCTGATGGAGAAGGTCACCGACGCCGATTTCATCATGGTGGCGCTCGACAAGGACGGGAAGCCGACGCCGGTGCCACCGGAGGGGTGAGCCTTCTGCCAGCGGTGGAATTGAACCCCCTCTCCGTCGTGCTTCGCGCGACACCTCTCCCACTGTAGGGGGCGAGGAACAGCCGGCCGCGAGCTTGGCGCCTTTCCTCGCCCCCACGGAGTGGGGGAGAGGTGGTTTGCGAAGCAAACCGGAGAGGGGGTATTTTGCCGATACGACTGTCTACAAGGCTAGCTACCTGCACGCCACGTAGCCGTTCCTGCGCTGCTTCAGGTCGAAGTGGAAATGGTTGGCGTGCGCGGCGTTGTAGCCTGGTCCGAGGACGGTCGTGAAATAGTCGCAGGCCTCGGCGCGCACGCGGTTCAGGAAGCCGCGCTGGCGGAAGGAGAAGAAGCCGGGGCTGGTCACGTCGATGACCCTGCCGCTGTTCAGCCGGATCTTCATGACGTCGAGGGCGTTGCCCTTGGCATGCTCGGAGAGGTGGTTGGTCGATTCGCCGATCATGTTGCGGCAGGAATAGGTCGAACCGGTGTAGATCGTCTCGATGCCGGAGAAGTAGCGGGTGCGTACGGCCGGCGCGAAATCCTTGCGCACATAGTCGGCGAAGGTGGCGGCCATCCGGGCATTGAGCACGGCCGCCGGCTTGAGTTCGATGCCGCCGGAAAGCCCCAGCACCTTGACCGGGTAGTCGATGCCGCAGACGCCCCGCTCGTGGATCGGCGGCAGGTCGACATAGCGGACGCCGAGCCGCTTCAACTCGCGTCTCAAGGCGATCTCGTCGGCGGGCATGGTCTCCGGCTGGCCCGGGAAGTCGCGGACGGCCGGCGGAGATGGCGGGGGCGCGACATCCGGAACATCGCGGGGTTCGGGCGGTGAAAGGGTGCGTGGCGCCGCAGCCCGGTAACCGGGCCGCGCCGGCGGCAGCATGGCATAGCGCGGACCCGAGGGCGGCGCGGCCTGCCGGTCGAGGACGGGATCGGAGAGGACCGCCTGCGAGGAAGGCGAGGGCACCTCGTATGCGTGGCGGGCGGGCGGGAGCGACGGCGCCCGCTGCGCCGGGATCCCGGCTTCATCCCCCTCAGGCGTCGCGCCGGCAAAGTCGTCGGCGGACTGGCCGCGGACTTCGGGAATGTCGTTCAGTTCGGGAGTCGGATAGCCCATCTCCGAACGGGTCGAAGAGGCCTGCCGCGCGTAGTCGCGCCCGGGCGCCATGGCCGGCGCGGGATCGGCGATCGCGGCCGTGTGCGTGCCCACATCGACGGGCGGCACCGGCGCCAGCATGGCTCCCGCCGTGCAGCCGGCAAGCGCGGTCGAGGCGAACAGCAGACCGGCCGCGGCGGCCCGCCGGAGACGCGCGCCGATCGGCGCGGCAAGGGATACGCAAACTCGTACTGACATGGGTGGTCCCGGAATGTCCCCGGAACCACTCTAGGAGCCAATCGTAAAGGAATGTTCATTCCGCCCATTCACGCCTGCGGCAAAAGCGCGGCGTCACTGGCAGAAGGCGTTCTTGCTCTTCCTCGGCTCGAGATCGAAGTGGAAGTGCAGGCTGTGGTCGGCGTCGGCGCCGGGGCCGAGCACCGTCCGAAACGGGCCGCAGGCGGCCTGCCGCACCTCGTCCAGGAACTCGGTCCTTTTCGGATCGCTGTCGCCGTAGTCCTTGACATCGATCGTGGTGCCGTCCTTTAGCACGAATTCGGCGATGTCGATGGCGTTGCCGAAGGCGTGCTCGGAAATCCTTTCGGTGCCGTGGCGGTCGCGGCAGACATAGGCCGAGGCCTGGCGGATCGAGGCGATCGGCGAGTCGAAAATCCTTTCCGCCGACGGCGAGGCCGTATCCCTGACGAAGCGCGCCAACTGGTCCGCCAGCGCGCAGTTCATCACGGCGCCGGGGCCGATGCCGACGGAGGAGGAGAGGGCGGACACCTCGATCGGGTTCGGCACCGAGCAGCCGGCGGCCGGATCGGAAAGCGGCGCCCGCTCCTCGAATTTCACGCCGAGCCTGCGCAGATCCGCCCGGCAGGCGAGCCGCGCCGGCGCGGGCGGCGGCGTCGGGCGAAGAATGACCTTGCGGATGAGAGGCGGCTTCGAGGGCGGCACCGGCGCGATCTCCGGAGGGACCGGAGGGCCGGCGACGGGAGCGGTTTCACCAGAGCCGGGTCCGGGTTCGTGCTCGTCGGCCGGCGGGGGAGGCGTCGGCAAGCCGGCCATCTGGCGCGGCGGTTCAGGCCGTTTGGCGGGTATCGGCGCCGTCGGCGGTGTTTCGGGTTCCTCGCCAGCTTCCGCCGAAAGGGTGTTCGCATCGGCCTCAGGGCCTTCCGGCGCCGCCGCGGGGCGCGGGGCGGCCTCGGGGAGAGGGGCGTGGCGCGGCAGATACTGCGCCCGAACCATCCCGGCCGGGGCCCAAAACGCCAGAGCGATCACGAATGCCGCCATACGCGTCCCGAATATATTCCTCATGG
>ERZ778023.4403-NODE-4403-length-11884-cov-51.049708_pt1 | contig 11884 bp, 8 predicted proteins | sample MGYA00375753_ERZ778023 | MGnify/ENA primary metagenome ERZ778023 (study PRJEB29350, sample SAMN05389822) | bioreactor metagenome | isolation source: Ammonium sulfate bioreactor | place: South Africa: University of Cape Town | collected 2014-04-04 ...
TATTTTCAAATATTTTTCGTGAGTATAACTTAAATATTCATACCACGATGATAAAAAACAAAGGGGATATACATTTTTACTTTTTGCAGTACACATAACATTCGGATATCAATCCGAGGTTTCCGCATTTATTTAGACTATGACGAAGGTCATACGAAAAAGTAGTTTGCGCTAGAGATTGATGATTATGATTATTTTCTTTTTTCTTTACTTGTAAACTTAAGTGATTCTTTCAACACAGAAGAGAAGAATTATTACTAGTCTACAATTGAAAAGTAATTACAAATCAACTTGACAATCAGCAATGTAAGTTAAAGTTTTGGAAACCATCGTTTTGCTAATGATGTTTGACTGAATTCTTTTTTGAAAGTATGTGATGGTAAAACATAGAGAATAAATCCGAGAGTATGTGGAATATATGAAAATAGATAGCTAATAAGGAAAATATGTCGTTGGAATGAACTCATTTGTGTACAAGCTAGTATAAAAGCAAGTATGACTTGTGGTAAAGATGAAAATATAATAGTAATGGGAATTATAAACAATTCTTTTTGTTTTTTGAATTGTTCACGTAAAATTTGTTTGTACATCAATTGTTTCTGTCCGATATTAGCTCGACTTCGTGTCAAACGTACAATAATAAGACTTATTGATATAACTTGAATAATACAAGGTACAGTTGAATTGATAATTGAATTGATTCGATCGTATGTTGAGAAAAACATGCGATTGAAATTCGTCACACAAACCGTTGTTTGCATATCGATTTGTTTTATAGATACGTAGTAAAATAGATCATGAATATGCAAACCAAATAGAATGCTAAATGTAATTAGACTTTTTTTAATAGCTAAACGAGGATCTTTCCAAGATTTGGCTGTTGGAAATAAGACCATGGCAAGACCATCGATCGTAACCCAACTTGATAACCAATAGGCTGATCGTGTCAAAACAAATAAGATATAATTAATTATTTTACATGATATGTCATTGACATAATCGAATGAAGCCAGTAGAATATGAATAAAATTACACATCAAACAAAATAATGTCAATTGATTGAGAATACTAATTTGAAGTAGATAGATACCAACTGAATTTCTTCTTGGTCTCGGTCGTTTGAATGTTAAAAACGAGCAGAAATTATTAAAAGCACCAAAAATCACAATAATAAATACAATGATATTGTATAGACATTTAATTGTCATCGTATCGGAGGCAATGAGAAGATCGAGAGTAAAACCAAATGGTTGTAAACTAAATTGACATTGTCGACCTTGATAACAATACGGACAAAGACAGAGAAAACTATTGGAATCATTGAGATCTCCTCGGACACATTGACCGCCCGAAACACACAGATCGCAATGATCTAATAATGGATCATGCCTAAAACATTGAACTCGCGTATGATTAGTGTGACATATGCACAAATAACTGCTATCATAGAAACAGAATAGTTCCGTAAAATTCCGACAGAGATAATGATATTTAAAAATCAATTGATGGGCTAAAGAACAAAAACAAAGTCAATTTTCATTGTTATTCATAAAAAAATGATCTTACAATTCGATAGAAGTGATGATGATACTGGACAATGTTCAGGTGTTATTGTCATATTAATATTCGTATTTGTCTGATTCAATTGAATATACAAAATGAAATATTGTGCAATTTCATTGTTTTCCTTGTAGACTTTTAGCATGGCTAATGTTGGTGCTAGTGCTCGACCATGATTATAATCAATTACTGATATTGATCCATCGACGAAGAATTGCTTTTGAATGATTAGTTGTTGTGCAATCTTTTCTATATCATAAAATTGAATGACATTGACACGCGCTGACATAGGCATAGTTAGATGAATTCGAATGGATGTTTTCATATGTTGACATCGATCACCATAGAATTGTTTTGAACATTGGCAAATGAATGGCTGTTGACCAGTTCGATCAAATGTTAAATAGCAAGTACCATTGTTCATGCACGGACTGTCAATGCATTCATCATGTCGTAGATGACATCGAGGACCAAAACGATTTTGAGGACAAATACAAAATGGATTATTGACATTAGCAAATTTGCCTCGTCCATTCGGTAAACAAATAGATTGATTCGAACAGTACGATTGACACTTACTTTCATAATATTGACATTTCGATCCATAGAAACCTGTGTTGCATGAACAATAATATGAATCGTTCGTATTTAAAATAGGTTGACATTTGGAATTTGGCCAACAAGTACGATTTGTACAATGTTCGGATTTCGACGGAAATCGTATGACAAGTGCCAATCGATGTGATGGCAAATAATCAAAATAGATCGAATAATGCCATGAACCAATTTCATCTATTGTCGAATCGTTCAATAGCATATAAATATCAAAATGAACCGAATATGGATGATTGTGGATTATATCCGAACGATTGAAATATCGCATGGCTTTTTCGCCAAGAGCTTCTTTAGTAAACAGATAAGTAAAATAGAATCGATGTTTAATATAATTTTGTAATTCAAACAATGGAACGAGATGAAATTCATGATGATCAATAATTGTATTCTTAAAAAGAAAGTTACTTTTAACATAGAAAACGGCATTGTTGTCAACGAATGAGTTCAAATCAAAATGTACGATGATACTGATTCGATCGTTGTGATAATGACATACACCTCCTATGTAAGCTGGCGGACAAAAACATATGAATTTATTGTCTTTATCCAATAAGGATACACCACGATTGCATACAAGTGCATATATTACATCGTCTCCTTTCGGTTGATTCGATTTCGATATCGACATCGAAGGAACTGATGATGAATCGAAAGATCTCAATCTTTCATCTAATTGAATTGCTTTGCCGTTTCGATAGCTCCGCATTACAATACCATACGAACACCAATATTCATCTTCACCATGTGTACATTCCAGCTTTTGATTACAACGAGCATTTATTGCACAGCTGCCATTCAAACAAATAACATCTTGAGGCCCTGAACAGGTCGAAAGATTTTTACTTAGAAAAGAGCATAATGGCTCGTTTTGACATGCATTTTGACCGTATTTACATGCTTCATTATATAGAAAAAATTCATTCCCACATAACAAATTCATGCCGTACATTTCCGAGATTTGATCATGCCTTGAGAAAGTATTTCTTTCGTCGTATGCATTATGACAATGTTCAATTTCATCTCCAATTTGTCGAAGATGAATACACGGTCGATAACGTTGAATATCCCATGGATTTCCAACATTTTTCAAAAGACAGGGTAATTCATAAGTTATATTACAAATATCAGCAAATGCTTGATCACGATATCGATGATAGCATACATTTCGAAAATGAGCTAATTCGAGATTTTCATTGAGAAGTAAAGCTTGTTCATCACTAGCATCACTACAATCCCATTCACCATCACATAACCAATCCCAAGGAATACATTGACCTGTTTGACATTGAAATTGATCATCATCACATATCCAATATTGACAATTGTCGGCCATTTCATCAATATGATTATTTAAATCCCAAAATGTATCACAATACCGATAGAATGGAATTTGACTATGAATGAGTTGATTCAAAGTTGATTTGTCACTAGGCGATGTGAGAATATATTCTTTGAGTATTGCACAACCTGAATCGTCTCGATGACGACATTGAATTTCGTTCAATGCTTTTTTACTACCGTAGAAGTATTCATCATAATGATTCGCACATATCGAATGTAGATCACCAAGTGATGAAATTGGTAAAGCAGTTAACTGCTGTTGAGAACAACGAAATCGATGACGTTGAACTCGAAATTGATTCGAATTCAAATTGTGTACATTTTCATCAGCTAAATCGTCGTCATCACAATCGATAAAACCATCATTGATTCGATATTGAGAAATACATCGACTTTGTGGTTGACAAATATCTTGAAAAGCATACGTTCGATTATTAAATGTACGCGTAGTATTTGACCAACAAAATTTATCATATTTAAAGATCGACTCATCATCACGAATAGAAGATTTTCTATTACAAAATGTACTCTGACTAGTCGATGCTGATAACAGGATCTGTTCAGCGTTTAAACCGTGTTTGAATGGTGTTAGAAAATGAAAAGTAGCACTGTATCCACGACATTTTAAAGTTCCATTCATTAGCAAATAATCTGGCGTTCGTGTTCGCCAATCATGTGTTGCATTATAGTATGTTGTTGCAAACGCACTAATGGATTGTGGCGGAGGATACGGAATTTGCATATTTTCACATAGTCGTGAGATGATGTTCTCACATTTTTGTTGATAAACTCGGCCACAAGGACAGCTCCGACCAAGTCCTCGACTTAGAGCACATTGAATTAAATAGATGCATTTTTCATGGCGCTTTAAATCACTATAATTAATCTCGCTATAAAATGTATTAACATACCAACAAGCTCCATAATGCAAATATTCTGTCCACATTGGCTGATTTTCATTGAATTCACACATATATTGAGATTCTCGAAAATTGCTACAACGGTAATTATAATGATCTTTATCGGTGGGGACACGAAAATTTATTCGAATACATTGACCATCACCGCATGACCATTCATTCGAACGACAAATATGTTCATCACATTCCATATTATTGACTTTCAATGAACAATCTGGAGAACTATCGATATAATTCGTCTCATCACTCCAATCCATACAATCTTTATCACCTTATCGATAAATAAACAAAAATCTCTATAAAACGTTCTAATTGTGATCTCTTACTATCAAGCCAAAATTCTTCATCTATACACATGCCATTTGTACATCGATATTCATTATCTTCACATTCATTAAATTCAAGTAAATCACAATTTTCTTCATCAACTCCATACATACATTGTTGATATCCATCGCAGATATATCGCCAATCAAGATCTAACAATCCTACTTCACAATTCAAAGCAAGTGTTTTATAGGTAGGAAAGATACTTAATCCGAACAAATTCGCTGTATAAGTTTCTCTCATTTTAAATTGCATTTCAATTATGTTCTCGAATGATTCATTTGCATCAGTCAATTTATATTCACAATATTTACCAAATGTTCCTTGTTCAGTACAATTGCATAAAAAACTGGTGCGAGTATATGTATCGTTATTATAATAGACATTAGCATAATTATCAGCCATTTCAATAGCTGAACTCCATTTCAAAACTTCATTCGGTGTTATATTTGACTTAATTAAATCACTAAATAACCATTTCTCACCGCTATGTGCGCATGTATTCATTTTCTTCTGTTCTGTCGGTTTGAGATATGGCCGTTCGCAATATGGTATTTCAGGTTCTTTCATGAAATATACACAATCTCTGTATTGAAATGAACGACTATTTTCCGTATCATATACAATAATAAATCCATGATTACAATATGCAAGTATAAATAGAATGAAATAAATCAGTATTTTCAGCATCATTTTGTGATTTTAAATGAGAAATTTTTTTTTCCTCTTGAGTATATATATCTTAGATAAAACTTATCATACTTTATTAATTCTTGTTGCCAATATGCTATGACATTGCGCAAATATTGAAAATGTCCAACGGAAATTTTTGTTTTTATGTCACTAAAATGTACTTTTTTTAGACTTAAATAACGGGTGCGCCAGGTATAATGAGTCTCTCAGTGTTTTTGAATTATCTACGTGAGTTTATGCTTAATCGAAATAATTTTTTTATAAAAAGACAATTTTAGAAAATCGACACATATAACCTTCACATGTCGATCATCAATTAGACTAATTATAACTGATAAACATAATTAAATTATCTAGCCAAATGACATTCAAATTCGTATACATAATTATCGAATTAGTTCCATAAAATTGAAGGCCGATGCCAATTATAGAACAAGGACCAAATACTGACTATATAAAACCCCGTTTAATCTTAGCACAACGTTCCATTTTCTTATTTAAGTGTTAACCTTAAATCATTATATTGTATTGTTCATAATATTTCATTTATATTCATATTCAAGTTTGTTCAAATAAACATCGGTGAACTCGTAACGAATATGTCTCGTATCTTTTACGGTATTCCATTTGCTCAACCACCTGTAGCTATTATCAAATGGGATCCAAAAATAATTAATGCCACACAACCACAACCTTCTGCTCCATCATCAAAAAGTATGATAAAAACTCCCACTTTGTTTCTTGTAAGTCTTTAATCTGTAAACCAAGAAGAGGTTTCATGTCATAAATCAATATTTAAACATCAGAAGATTGTCTTTATATGAATATTTTCACGCCATTATCGAGCAATTCATCAAGAAATCTTCTTCCTGCGATGATTTTTATTTCTGATGGTGATTTTCAGTTTAATTTCGCATCGGACTCAAGCTTAAAATCTGAGCGTTTAGTAAATACAACAAATATCATCATTGTTATAATGCAGCATCGACTAGGTAAGTTTGAAATATTCGTTCATCCTTTATTTTAACTCTTGATCAAACTTAAGGAGTTCTTGGCAACTGGTAATGGTGAGAATGATATTAAAGGTAATTAGCTTGGGTTAAAGATAACATCAATACATTTGGTGGTGATCCCGATCAAGTTTGAACACAATGAATTCCATCTTCTATATCTATTCATCTTTTTATAGATAACATTATTTCGACAAAGTTCTGGTGCACAATCAACTGCTCTTCCTTATACAACTGTTGAAATGCAATCTTTCTTCCAGCGAGCGATTATTCAAAGTTCTCCAATGAATTTTCCTTTCAAGTAGAGTATAATTACATGAATATAATGAAAAAAATAGATTTGTTTATACTATTAATTAGAACATACTCGGAAAATGTTGCTCAAAACAAAGCAAATCAAATGATAACTTCAGTAAATTTTCTACTTCTGTTCGAACCATGGTTACCCGTTATTGATAACAATATTGTTAATGGAACACTTATTAGTCTAATTCGTAATGTATCATTTCAACTTAAACCATTAATCGTTAGTTCATTAACTGATGAGTGTTATTATATGATTTATGGTGCATTGAATACAAATGTAGCATTCGCTATAAGTCTCTTTGGTGAAAAACCAATGAAAGTTCTTGAACATTATCCACCGATGGGTTCAAGTGATCAGCGACAGAATGGATGTTTACCTGTTCAAATCGTGTTTTCACTCGAAAAGCAGCATCATATTCTTATATATTTGGCTATCCATATGACAAAGTAGACTCACTGAGTTGTCCAGATCATGCTTGTCATGCAGATGAAATACCTTATGTTTTCGAATCATTTTGGGATCGTTTTACAGACATTGGTCGATATATATCGCAAGGTATGGTTACTTATTGGACTAATTTTGCTAAAAGTGAAAATCCAAACGAAACATATACGTTTATTCAAAATCCATTCCAATTGGGACACAATTATGTAAAAGATGATTGTGATTTCTGGGATCAGATGGGTTATAAATGAGAGTTTATCTAAATAAAACAACAACATATCCTAATATGTTCATTTTAATCAAATGTGTCGAACTCTGTAATGAATCTTCTGTTTAATATGTTTGATTCTCAATGATTTTGCAACCACAAATAAACTAACGTTTATTATACCAGCTTAATTATTGTTAATGAGTTTTTGTGATAGAAGACAGAATTTCCCCGTTTTTTAGATGTACAGTGTAAGGAAGAAGTCGAATTGAGATACGTGATATGTGTGTACCCAGGTCGATCAATCCGATTGTCGGATCCCACCGGATCCTATAAGATCCAACATCGGATTGGTTGACCTGGGGTGCTTTGCGAAGGAAACGCTATGGAGTGTATGAAAGTGGTTAAGGAGAATCAGTAGTATCCAATTTGAAAGTTGAATTCAAATTTGACATGTATGAGTCAACTGATTAAAATAAATAACAATATTAAAGATTGTTATGTTTTTTGATAAAACCATTCAATTTCACAGTTAGAGATAGAACAACGATATAAGATTTTGTTTCTGTAAGTTTATTATTTGTATTTAATGAAAGTTGTTTGCGAAACAAATATTTGTTTTCCTAGATTATGACTTAATAAAGAAAGAGGTTTTCTTCCATTAACGGCAGGCTTTCCTGATTTTCTAAAATAATGGATAAATCTGAAAATGAGAGAAATATATTTACAGAAGAATCAATCAATGTTAGTTTCTCTTATTGACAACGATGTTGATTGATAATCTAAAAATATGGTTGATTCTTATATTCACTCGACAAATCGAAGGTGAATTATTTTATGTTCTCTTTAACTGATCGGACACAAAGAAATAAGTTATAGAGATCGTTGTTTGATCAAATTGAGAAGTTCAGAGGAGTTTAAAAAAAAAGTATTCTTTGCATTGTTAACACAGGTCAACGTCGTGTTATCTTTTTTAATCAGACAACATATTCCACTGGCATCAATCCGAATGGAGTTGTAACAGGTGATAATCATAATGATATTGTTGTCACAAATCAATTTTCAAACAACATCACTATTCTTTTGAATACAGACAATGGCATATTTATCAATCAAATAACATATTCTACTGCAAACGATCCGGTCAGCGTGATAGTCTCAGATGTTAACAGTGATCAGAAATTAGATATTATTGTGGCTAATTATGATTCAAATAATATTAGTCTATTTTTATTTGTTGGAGATAAACGTAAGACGAAAAACATGATTAATTAAATGAAATGTTTTATTATTTGTAGACGAAACGACAGCATCGTCGGGGAAATTGACCACTGCTGAAATTAAAATCGAATAAACAAGGTCTATTATTATATCAACATTGCAAATGCCAAGTAATAAAAATTTATAAAACAATGTTTCTTGATCGATTCGTATTTTAGGATGTTCTTCATTGGAAATAAGTTTGATTCCAAATACAAACTTATGGAATTTATCAGTTTGAATTAACAATAATAACGATAAGTTCATCATGGTTAAATACATCAACATCAACTTGTATTCAGATCATTTCATCGAGTATTTTTGCCAATTCATTTTATTTGGGAACATCAATGATAACTACTGGATATGCAGAAGATCTAATACTTGATCCTGATAATAATCTCTTCATTGCTTGAGTAAGTCTAGAGAAGAAAATATCGAACTTATATATTATTCTCTTGGAAATAGGATTGGATCTATGACTATTCTTGTTGTATTTATGGGTCTCGTGTCCTACTTCCAATTGAAATATTCAAATTCAACTCGATCATCATTAACAATTCTTGGCAAAGCATTTCAATCTAATCGAACATATCAATTTCTAATTAAGATCACTAATCGACAAGCCACTGGTTCTGCTCTTGTCAAAATATAAGTCATTTTACGTTGACGAGTCAATTACTTTTTTCGAAGACTCTTGTTCAATATATCCTTCGAATGGAACTACAAGTACTTTATTTATCATCACATGTTCAAATCGGTTCGATAAACATGGAATCAAAGATTATTCATTCTATTCTTGGACAAATGTTGATTCACAAAAGACAATGATCGCTTTTCCTAGTGTTTCAATATTACAAATTCAATTACCAGTTGGGGATGATCACACCGGTCAACTTTATCTAATGGCACATTGATTCGTAATCAATTAAATTGTATTATTGAATATAATATATCATCGGTTATAGTTTTACCAGATTCGACAGCAATTAATGATTTAGTAACTAGTATACAAAGTGCATCTAGTCCAAATAATCCAATTGTTCAATTGTTAGTAAGTGGAAACCAAAATACTGTTGGACAAATTCTTACATCATTTTCACAACAATTCAATAAAATGAATACACAAATACTAACACAGCTGTCTCGGAAGTTAATCTATATCATTATCAATCGGATTCATAAATCAATCTGCACTGATTGAATTTAATAAACGATTAAATTCTCGAGCAAAAATTCGAGAATATCTCATTTCATTTATGTTAAATCTACTCATAACCACATCGAATAGTATCAAACTACAATCATCATCCCTAGCTCAATTAACTCGAACAACTCTAAAGGTTGCAAACATCAGCAACACAATTAATGCAATGTGCTTCAAATATTTTGACTGCTGTCGATGGTCCATTACAACAAAGAACTAATCTTCTAGATGTTGATTTATCACGTGCAACACCATTTTCAACTGATTATTACACTGATCTTGAATCTGAATGGTCAAAACTTGATGATGACGATCATAATACTTATTATCAAAAACAATTAGCAAATCAACAATTTCAACAAGTTGGCAATGCTGCAATCCTTCTACCATCAACATTTCAAACAAATACAAGCTCGAATTCATCAATTTCTGTTCGATCAATTATGCAACCGTTAGCCACAATTGAAAATTCAGAATTATCAGCAAATACAAATCTTTCAACATCAATTTCACTTTTGATTCTCGATGCACAGGGAAATCATGTTCTCATTCAGGCCAATCAAACTCATCCGATTGAAATCATTATTCCGCATTTCATCAACAATTATTTCATTTACATTATGTTAATCTCACCAGTAATTTGCCAATTTCCATTCATATTCAAATCTACCAATCATAATCCATGGAATGGACAAGGATTACGTGTAGGTCCACTGACTAATCATTAACAAAGCCAATCTTTTTCAACTCATTTATAATGTTAATTTCTTCTCGTCAATAATGTATCAAACAGATCTCAATGTGACTGAACCTTTATAAAATATCTTCCTATTTATTAACTTATCCTTCCCTGACAATAGTTTCTCGTGTTTTAATACAAATGAATGTTTTTATCTCATGCGATATTCTAAACGAAGAACAAAACCTTTCTTTCTCAGTGGTACTTTACCTGTAATAGAGATATTGCAATCATTTATCCATAGTAATACTAACAAGTAGCGTTCATCAAGGATTCATTCACTTAGCCCCCGACTGAATGTGTAAGTGTAAAAACGTGAAAAGGAACACAACGCAACCCACTCTTAATATAATATCATTCATATATTCAGATTCTGTTTATGACTCCTGAAAACGATAAATTGTCTAAAATCGACAACATTTCGGCTTTGTTAGTGCAGGCAGACAACTAAAAAACCATTTCCATGATTTTTCTTTTTTTTTGCATATAGATCTATCATCAGTTTTCAAATAGAAAGAACATTCGTAATGTGCAGATATCATTTGTACCTCACCTTTCGACAAACCCACTTATTGAACTACAGGATACCCGATTCTGTTTCATCAAACTTTATGAGAAACCATTAGATTGCAAAAATACCTACTTTATACTTTCAAAAACTAACGATAGATTCGAGCTCCCCGACCAGGATTACTTACGCTTCAGCAACTATTTCAATGAAATTATGTCATTAAATTGAAATACTGTATATGGCTAGAAGGAAACCAACGAGAAAAGTGTACTGTTTTTCATGGATATTATATCCAACAATTTAATAGATGAAAGTACGTTGTTTGCAGTATACATAACAATCGAATTTGAATCCGATGTTTCTACATTTATTCTTTATGAAAATCGGTTTAACCCTTTGAGTCCCGAATTTTTTTTTGAATATTGGCTTAATAAATGAGTGTATTATGTATTTAGATGATATTTCGAGATAAGTAATTCGATACGTTTATTCAGTTCACTAATGGTATACATATTTCTGATGATACAACAAAAAACAATCTTTCACACATAGAGGCACACTACAGAAAATACAAATCACATTTGTTCTTTTCTCCTCTTCTTTCGTATACTACAGTAGGCACATCTACGACGAGTAGAAATAACATTTGGCATGTGGGCCAAAAGTTCTGGTTTTTCAGAATTTTTCGTTTCGCTAACACTGTTTGCTATCCGCATTTTCTTTTGCTGACTCAAAGCTATAG
>ERZ778023.4406-NODE-4406-length-11875-cov-62.983333_pt1 | contig 11875 bp, 13 predicted proteins | sample MGYA00375753_ERZ778023 | MGnify/ENA primary metagenome ERZ778023 (study PRJEB29350, sample SAMN05389822) | bioreactor metagenome | isolation source: Ammonium sulfate bioreactor | place: South Africa: University of Cape Town | collected 2014-04-04 ...
TGCTGCCTCGTCACGTGACACGTGTCCTCGAGCTTAGCTCGCTGTTCGCGCTATGGACGTTCGGACTGGCGTGTGGCGTCCGACTCTCGTGGCACACTGCTCCAGGCTCATGGTCGAGCTGCGGCATGAATTCTACCGGCACTGGCGAGGTCGGAGCGTCGGGCATAGTCCGGGGGTCGGTGGGGTCGCTGGCCGAGCTCGCCCGAGGTTGGGGCTGGGCTGGTTGGGTCGGTGGGAGCGGCGCAGTTCCTCGTCATTCGCATCGCGCCCTCGCTCCATCTCCAGCAGCAGCAGCACTCGAACGACTACGAGGACGATATGGCGGGAGTGTTCATCGTCGGAGCCAAGCGTACGGCCTTTGGTGCGTTCGGTGGCAAGCTGCTCAAGCACTCGGCGACGCAGTTGGGCGTCGTTGCGGCCGTGGCTGCGCTGCGACACGCCGAGGTCGATCCCAAGCTCGGTACGCGAAACTCGCTCACACATACAGCTCGCTCTCGCTCACTCACTCACTCATGCATCTACTCGATGAATGCAGTCGACTCGGTGGTGTTCGGCAACGTGGCGCAGACGTCGATCGATGCGCCGTACCTCGCGCGCCACGTCGGCCTCAAGGCTGGCGTGCCGCTCGACAAGCCGGCGCTCACGGTCAATCGCCTGTGCGGCAGCGGCTTCCAGTCGGTCATCAATGCCGTGCACGAGGTGCGGGAGCGTCGGTCGCCCTCACCGTGAGCGCCTCAGCAGCGTCTCATCGCGGCGTGATTCAATGTAGATTCGCGTGGGAGACGCCGAGATCGTGCTGGCAGGTGGCGCCGAGAACATGAGCCAGACGCCGTTCGCGCTGTACGACTCGCGCTTCGGCACCAAGTTCGGTACGCCGTGCATCGAGTCCACTCGGTGGTAGGCAGGCACACTGACAGTGGCGCCTCTCGCTCTCGCTAGGAACCGACCCGCCGTTCGTCGACGTGCTGTGGCACACGCTGACCGACTCGCACGTCAAGACGCCGATGGCGATGACGGCCGAGAACCTCGCCGTCAAGTACGGCATCTCGCGTGCCGAGTGTGATGCCTTTGCGCTGCAGAGTCAGAAGCGTCATGCGGCGGCGCGAGCTGCTGGCGTCTTTGATGCCGAGCTGGCATCGGTCGAGGTCAAGGGCCGCAAAGGCGTCGAGCACTTTGACTTTGACGAGCACGCTCGACGTACGTCGTGAGAGCCGCCTGACAAGCTAGCTTGCTCCTGCTGCGCTACCGCCATCAGGCTCTAATCCACCCATCCATCTATCCATCGATCAATGGCGGTGTACGTGTAGCTGATACCACTATCGAGACTCTGGCGAAGCTTCCTCCGGTCTTCAAGAAGGATGGCGTCGTGACGGCCGGCAATGCGTCGGGCATCAGCGACGGTGCCGGTGCCATATTGGTCGCCAGCGAGGCGGCCGTCAAGCGCCACTGCCTCAAGCCGCTCGCGCGCATCGTGTCGTACGGCGTGTACGGTGTCGATCCCAGCATCATGGGCATCGGCCCCGTTCCCGCCATCCAGCAGGCGCTCCAGCGCGCCAACCTGACGCTCAACGACATGGACCTCATCGAGGTCAACGAGGCCTTCTCGGTTCAGACGCTCGCCGTCATCAAGGAGCTCGGCCTCGACCCGGCCAAGACCAACACCAACGGCGGTGCGGTGGCGCTCGGCCACCCGCTCGCCGCCTCGGGCTCGCGCATCACGGCACACCTGGTGCACGAGCTCAAGCGAACCAACAAGCGCTACGCCGTCGGCTCGGCGTGCATCGGAGGAGGACAGGGCATCGCGCTCGTGCTCGAGAACGTCGACTAGATAGATCATCATCGTCGTAGTCAGCATCATTCTTCTTCCATTCGATTGCGTGAGACGACACTCCGAATACATTGTCGCTCAGTGCTTGCTAGATTGCTGCAGGGATTGCGTCTACTCGTTCGTGTGCAGGTTCATTCACACGGCTTCGAGTGCCGCGACCGAGGTGAGCAACAAAGGGAAATAGTAGCAGCAGCAGCAACAACGACGACGACGAGGCGACGGTCGCAGGTGATAGGGCAAGGCAAGGCAGGTAGTGTTGATCGCAAGATGGGCTCGGTAGGGTATTACTTGTGCTGCAGCACGCTAAGCACTTCCTCCATGGCACTGTCGATGGCATCGCCGAACTTGCGCAGATTGACATTCGCTCCGCGGGCGCTCAGGTTGAAGATCGTGCTGTGTGAGTGAGGGGAGAGGGGAGGCGCGGAATGGATTGGAGTGAGTGAGCGAGCGAGAGTGCAACGGTGGAAGCTCATACCGGCCGTCCTGGATGATGTAGCACAAGCCGTAGCCATCGTCGGTGACAGGAGCGAAGCCGCCACGACCAAAGCGGCCAGGCGACATGTTCGAAGTCGACAGCTGGAAGCAGCTCGACTTGCTGTAGGCCTCATCGGCGAAGAGCGCTGGCACCGGGTCATCCTACGCACGGCGGTACTCGTGAGTCAGTCGTACGTGGCGGCCGGCCACTGGATGCTCGCGTGTTCTCTCTCTCTCTCTCTCTCTCTCTCTCTCTCTCGACGTACCGCAGTCAAGCATAGGCGCAAGCCCATCAGATGGCGGTCGACTCCCTTGCCAGCCGAGGCCTCGATCATGTAGTTGGTCTGAGACTCCATGGCCTTGAGCAGCAGCTGGCGGCGTGTGGCTAGATCGGCGGCACCACTCATGACGAACGCCTTCGACTCGACCGAGCACGAGCGCACGGTTTCGGTGCGGCCGTTGCTGTATTGTAGTGGATTGGATTGGTTGTCAGGAGGCGAAGCACCAACAGGCAGCGGCGGCATGGGCGCGCGCGTACCGGAATTGTCGCGTTGCTGCGGTCTCGTACGTGGCGCACACCTTGTTGTGCAGCTTGTAGTACGCCAGTTGCAGTGCCATCTGCACGAAGCAATCGGGGCTCGCGCCTGCTGCCTTCATGGCCTGTGCACCAAAGCCGTTGAACTCTCGGATCGAGACCTCGACGCTGTCGATCAAACGCGCCACGTTCTGCTTGGCGCGATCGAAGATGGCTGGATCGAGCTCCGACACGTCGAACGCCAGCTTGCGGTGTGCATGCTCCGGTGGATCATCCTGCACGGCAGCCAGCGCCTCGTATTGCTCCGGAGTCTCGAGGCCAAGTGCGATATCGCACACGCGTGCCGGAGCCGGGGCGTCCTGTGGCGTGTGCTCACCGTTCACGCCAGCGATTCCGTTCTTGCACACAACCTGCAGCACAGCAGAGCGGTAAGTACTCGCAACCTCGTGGCAGCAAGCGAGAGATAGCGAGCGTACGATCGAGATGGTCTTATCGAACCAGCGGTTCTTGCCATCGCCAGCGTGGAAGAACTGCCGAGCAGCGTCATCGGTCGTCGCAGGCGACGCGTCATCGAGGCACACCATGAACAGCGCTCGATCGATCGTCTCGAGAACGTGCTTGTTCTGCGGCTTGCGCTCGAGCGTCTTGCGCGCCTCAGCCCACGTGGTGCGATTCTCGGCCGTGAGCAAGCCGACCGGTGGAACGCTGTCGGTCGGTGCTGCGTCCTTTCGAATGGCGAGCAGCTGTCGCATGATCCTGTACAGTACGGCAGCAGCAACAGCAGGAGCCAGAGCATTAGCGCGAGATCGCTGCCACCGATGCGCAATGTCGCGTACTCTTCGGCAGGAATGGCGTTGTTGTTCTCATCCAGCACATCGAACGCAAACACCTGATTGTGGTACATGACGACGACGTGTCGCGAGCCGCTGTAGGTCTCGATTCGGTCGCACTCGACGTCGGGAATGCGCGCCGTGGCGAAGATGCGACGCAGCTGGTCCATGCACAGCGGCACCTTGCGCGCATACTCGCGAGGAATCTCCTCACTACACACACGACAGAGCGAGCGATGGATGGATTGGTATACGAGCTCGAGCCGCATTTGTGAGCATCGAGGCACGAACCGAAGGATCTTGAGGTAGGCCTGCGTGAAGTTGTAGATCAAGCCCGCAGCGCGGCACTGGCGATTGACCGGACGAGTCGACACGTGGGCCGGGTGGTTGTTGCACACCATGTACCAGTTGACGTTGACGGCGCTCGGCTCGCGCCATCGGAGGTACGCGTACTCGAGCCACCATCGCTGCAGCCAGTTCTCGCCCGTCTCGGCGGCCGACACGGCGAGGTGAGCGTCGCGCGCCAGCAAGCGCGCCTGCAACGTGTGTCCGATGCCGCCCTCCTTGCCGAACTCGTCGACGGCACTCTTGGTGCGAGCGGCCTCCTCGTCGGTCAGGAGCGGCAGGCAGCTCTTGTAGTACTTGGGCAGCGTCTACGAGTGCATTGCGATGATCATGTTGATGTTGCTGGATGAGACGCGATACTCTCGAGCAAGCGACAGCGAGGTATGTACCTCTTCGAGCTTCGGAATTGGCAAGCGAGGCAACGACGCCTGACCTGCAAAGGTCTTGTCGCTCTCGCTCGAGAACAATCGTACGCTCGCGAGAGATCGCAGTACGGTCGCCGCTGTCGTGCGGTGCTGCGCGTGTTGCCGCGTCGCCGCCGACGCCCACGAGATCGACGCGTTCGACGAGCGCACGAGACGCGTCGCCACGACTCGAACTCGTTGCAACATGTCGCACCTATTGGCTTGCTTGTGAGCGCGTCGCCTGAGATATCGAGGCTGTGTGTGTGCGATGGTGTGATGCGCGAGCGAGCGAGCAACGAAACAACAACCGCAGCAAAATCGAAAGCAGAAAGAAGGTGGAATACGGCTGCTCACTCAGGCCTGCTCGTACTGTCGGCTGTTTTTTCATTGTTGTATTGCCTCCTCCACAACCACTCGCTACTGCTGTTCCGTTCCAATCAATCAATCAATCCACGAGCGATTCAATCCTCACTCACTCACTCATTCATTCGATGCTGTTGGGATCTCGCAAACGACCATCGAGCGATGATAGTACCGACTCGGAGCAACACAAACGCACGCGCCACGAGCACGAGCCCGGCGAGCTTGCGGCCGTGAGCTCGACGTGCGAGCTCTCGGACCTGCCGAACGAGCTGCTGCTGCACATCCTGTCATTCATTCCCGAGGTGCAGTACGCGACGGCCGTGTCGAGCGTGTGTCGTCGCTGGTATCGATTGTATCTCGCGAGTCGTCGGTCACTGACGCTCGCTACGGCTCGCAACGAGCCCGCGGCTTCGAACCGAGGCGATGACGGCACCGTGGCGCTCGTGAGCGAGGGCCGCTCGGTGCTGCTGCGTATGCTCGCGAGCTGTCCGCAGCTGCGCGAGATCGACACGGCCGACGTGCACATTGTCGACTCGGACGTGGCGGCGATGGCCGAGCAGCATCCGCGACTGCGCCGCTTGACTCTCTTCAGCTGCAACCGCTTGACGGATAGCTCGCTCGCCAGCATCAGCCACTTCCAGCGGCTGCGCGCTCTCACGATGCGCTTCGCACTGTGCATTCCAGCGACCGCGTGGCATTCGCTGCTGCGGCAGCGCTCGTTCGTGTGCTCGCTCGAGAGCTTCAGCTCGACGCTGGCGCAGATCGACGACGAGGCCGTCGAGGCCTTCGTGCACAACGCGTCGCCCGAGCGGCTGAGCTCGCTGCACCTCAGCGTCTGCACGCTGGTGACGGGCGCCTCGCTCGCGCTCCTCGCGCTCCACCATCCGCAGCTGAAGAGCCTCGACTTTCCGGCGCCGCACGCCACCGATGCACAGTTGACTCTCATGTGCGCGCATGACGCGCCTCGAGCAGTTGCAGCTCTGGTCGGCCACCAACCTCACGTCGACGCACGTGGCCTCCATGTCGACCTCGCTGCGCGAACTCTACCTGCCACTCGCTGGCAACGCGCCTGCCATCGTGTCGACAATCGCCGAGCACCTCGTGGGCCTGCGCAAGCTGCTGCTCAACATTGACGGCCGTTTGACGCTTACTGACGTCGAACCGCTGGTCGAGCGCCTGGCGCTGCTCGAGCTGCTCGAGATCGAGTGCCGGCGTGGCATCGAGGCCGACGCCGTCTCGTGTATCACTCGTCTGACGCAACTGCAGACTCTCCGGCTCACGGCGTGCGTCGATCTCTCGGACACGACCTTGATGCGCTTGGCTCGCTCGCTGCAGCGCCTCTCGGCTCTCGAGCTCGGCCCGTGCCACAATATCACCGACTGCGCCATGTACTCGGTCGCCACCTCTGGCAGCCCGCACCTGACGCGCCTCATGCTACTCGGTGCCCGCTCACTCGATGACCGCGCCGTCTCGCGCCTGGCACTCGCTCCGCGCAAGCTCCTCGAGTTCACGCTCGAGGAGTCGCAAATCAGCGACCGCGGCGTGGCGTCGCTCGCGCACTCGTTCCCGTCCTTGCGCCTGCTGAGTCTCGCCTTGTCATCGCAGCTCTCGAGCGCCTGCATCTCGACCTTCCTGCTCTTCCCAAAGCTGCGCCACCTACGCATCACCGGCTGTCAGGGAATCACCGACGACGCTCTGCCACTTCTCTGCAACTTGACGCAACTCGAGTCGCTCTCGCTCGGCCACATGCCGCTCTTGAGCCAACAATCGATCGAGACCTTGAAAGCCACACTACCCAATCTCACAGTCATCAGTTTCTAGGCCATGCCTTGAACTTGTATCAAAGAACAACAATTGTATCTATCGTGGTCGATCGTTCGTGATCTATCGTGATCGATCGAAATATACAAGCAGCGTTGCGGCGTTGCGAATTGTACCTACACGCCGATTCTCGCGTTTCCTGCGCTTACTGTTCTTTCCTTCATGCCTCTCCCGCTCGCTCTCTTTCGTCCTTTGCTGCCCGCATGTCCGACGAACGTGGTTGCATCTTGAGTGTGATAGGCTCCGCTCATGACGACCGCTTGAACCTCCTGGATGCAGGTGAGACGGCTGCCACCGAGACGGTCGTCGTGCGAGAGTTCCGCTTGCCAGTCGAGATCGCGCACGTGGCTGTGCAGCACTCGCACCTCGTTTGCTGCGACTCGCTCGGCGGCTTGTGGGCGTGGGGCAACAACTCTTACGGGCAGCTTGGATTCGATCCAAAGAGCGTACAGTACGTCGATATTGTGCGTGCCTCAACTCGGCACGCGGATGCTGATCGATGCCACGCGCACGGCAGACGTCTCTTGCGGCCACGCCGAATCGAGACCGCGCGCTTCCAGACCAAGCAACTCGCTGCTGGACCTGCGCACACGCTCTGTGTCTCCGGTATAGCAAGAACAGCAAGTGTGTGGGAGAGTGACCCTTGTGTTAGTGCTCATTCGTTGTGTATCTCGATCGCAGACGACGGCAAGTGCTACGCATTCGGCCTCGGCGACTCGGGGCGTTGTGCTCTCGCACACGCGTCATTCGAACCTCAAGCCATACAACTGGACAATGCCTCATCGGCCATACGGCTCTGCAAAGCAGCTGCCGGTGATGCGCACTCGCTGGTTCTCGATACGAATGGCAACGTGTACGCGTTCGGCATGAACGACCAGGGCCAGCTGGGCGTCGGCAAGGCAGTACGCGAGGTCTGGCACCCGACACGCCTCGAGGCCCTCCATCGCGTGCAGATACACGTGGTCGATATCGTATGCGGACCGAGTTACTCGGCTGCAATCACAGGTACAAGAGCACCACGTTGCGCCCGGCAATCGGTGCTGCTGACTCTTGGTTGGTTGGCGCGTTGCTAGATGACGCTCGCCTGCTCACGTGGGGCGGCAACCAGTACGGGCAGCTGGCTCACGCCGACACCGAGCCGCGAGCTACCCCAGCCCTCGTGCTCGTGCCATCGTCAAGCTTAACACCAGCAAGTCCCACCTCTGATGCAAGCTCGCCCTGCAGCGACGCCAGCGAGGACGAGCGCGACGACTCGGTGGAAGACTTCCAGCTCGACCAGCCACTGCGTGTGAGCACCGCTGCGGCAGGACTGTGGCACCTGTTGGTTGTGCAGGCGGACGCCTCGGCTCCATCGCGAGACGTCTACGGGTGCGGCTGGAACCGATACGCGCAGCTCGGACTCGATCGCGAATCGCGCGTCTATGCGCATCTCACTCGGCAGCTGGTGGCGCTTGCCAGCGACGCTCGTTGCCAGGTACGTGCCGTCGCTTGCGGCGCTCGCCACTCGCTCGTGCTCGACGACGCCAGTCTCTGGGCCTACGGGAGCAATCAGTTCGGCCAGCTGCCTGGCGAGCCTGTCGTCGCCGCCGACGCCGATCACGATTCGGCTCTTGCTGCCGTGCATCGTCGCGCAGCGCCTGACATTGTGGCGATCGGTAGCGCGGGCTGGCTCTCGGTCTTGGTGAGTGTGGCGCGCTCCAGCTCAAGCTCAAGCAGCACATTGACGATGCTCGATTGACTCCATTCGACGACGTGGGAGGGCTCTTGTACACTTTATTCTCGCGTCGGCTACTCGACAGTCGGCGGCACCTCGAAGGTCTCGTCAGGCTTCGGCGGCGACTCGAGCAAGGGCTTCGCGGGGCCGGCCTCGAGCTCGGGCGCTCGCTCGCCATCGGGCAATCGTGCCAGCGGCTCGGGGTTGCAGAAGATGCGAGTACGCATCTGCTCCGTGTCGTAGAAGTCAGACTCGCGCTGGATCAGCAGCTTGTCGTTGAACTCGATGTGTGTCGTGCCGGCCAGGTGGAAGAGGCAATCCTGTGCGTGTGTGCGTGTGTGACGACGAGTGAGCGATGATGGCTGGTGCGGGCTGATGGATGGTCCACGCGTCGGCTCTGCGTGTCGTACATTGGTCGTGATGCCGAACCACAACCAGTGGATCACGGCTTGGTGCGGATTGGCCATCGAGTACAGCGACTCGATCTCGATCTCGAACGCTTTCATCATGTTCTTCGCGAGCCACACACAGCGCCATCATTCGCATCGTGTACTTGCTTCTTGCTTGCTTGCATCCACACAACCACGAGCGTACCAAGAAGCCATGGCACTGGCTGCGAATCAACTCCTTTCCGACGATGGGACTCGAGCTCGGATCGAGCTGCGCTCGGTAGCGATCGACGTCAGTGAACACGCTCGGTGCGTTGTCGCAAGCCGTGCGTGTGCGTGCACGTACCGCGACAGCGTTATCGGCGTACAGCGTCACCATCTCGTCGCAGTTGCGCGACATCAGATACTTGATCTTTCGCGCAGCTAGCGAACGAAGGAGCGTTGGGATATTGGCTTCATCGGTCCTGCATGGTGGTGGTGGTGGTGGTGGACTATCGTCGTTAGCCTCGCACTCAAGCAAGCAGGTAGAGTCTGCGACATCAAGCAGCGTACGGAGGCGTGGTTGTAGCGCTCCCGATCGCACACAGCAACATCAACAGTGCGGCGAAGAGAAGCAACACCAAGTTGCCTCGTAGAGCCATGATGATGACGATGACGACGACCGGTGGAGGTGATCGGGGGTGGGACGGAGATGCGTGCAGCAGCGAGCAACGAGGACGATTGGCGCGTGAGGTCGCCAAGTGCCACGTGGCACTCGAACATGGAACCGCTGCTGTGCATGAATCTCTTTACATTCTCATCATACTCGTACAAGCATAGGCGAACAATCGATTGGAGAGCGAGCGAGCGAGCTACTCCTCTGTGATGAGGTAGTCGGTGACGTTTCGTTTGGTGCGCTCGCGAATCGAGTCGAGCAGGTACGCGACCGTCACGACCACGGCATCATCGCTGCATCGCTCGTAGAGTCGGTGGAGGTCTGCGTCATCGGGATCGACTGAGCCCGTCGTGACGATGATGTTAGTGGCCTTGGTGGGCGAGTGTGCCACCTCGCCGCCGAATGCCACAATGTGGCGCTCGAGCACGTCCAGCGGCAACTTGGCGCGCTGCAAGCGCCACAGCAGTATCTGCTGTCCCACGAAGAGATCCGGCAGCGGGTCAAGCAGCGCAGCGAGGATGGCGTCTTCGTTTCGCTCAGCGATCGCATCGAGTGCAGGCGTGGTGGTGTTGGTGTCCGCGGGCTCGAGCGCCTCTGGTGCGTCGCAAGGCTCGCCAGCTGATGGCGGCTCGGCTGTCGTCGTGGTGCTCGTCGTCGTGGGAGAGTACGGTGGAGAGACGCTAGCAGCCGCGCCGGCAGCAGCAGGCCGGCGCTGGTAGTGGTAGACGTACGTCGGCACGCCTGTTGCGGCCACAATGTTCTGGATGGCGCGCTCGGCTTTGTACCACGAAGCGCCCGAGACTCCGATGCGCGGCAGGTGCACCGAGGCCGCGTTCGCGAGCGCCACATGCGCCAGCTTGCGCAGGCACACCGCCAGCGACTTGTAGCAGATGCTACCGCTATCGGGGCCGTGGTACTGCTGTGCGATGGCGAGCGCCACGTACGTCGTGTGCCCGGCGTCGCTCTCGTCGACCGGTACCAAGTGCAGATCGCCGAGCGACAAGTCTTCCTGATTGTAGGCCTCGAGATACACGTGCGAGACAAGCGGCGAGAGAGCGTCGAGTGCACGGAATAGGCCACCGCGACCCCAGCGGCCCGAGTCGTCGAGGCAGCTGCGTCGTCGAGCGGTCAGGAGATCGATCACATGGAGTTCCAAAGTGCGCCAGACGACGACGAACACGTACCAAACTATGATGCGAGCGCCATCGGCGCTGCTCAGCACCGGATGTGTGACGTCGCCTGCCACGTGCGAGATGCTCTTGCGAGCGTCGCTCTCGCCGTCGACGTCGGCCGACAACGACAGCTGCACTTGGTCCGAGTTCTCGTCGAGCGGTGGCAGCTCGACGGCGAGCGACTCGTAGGTTACTCGCGCCGCCTTGCGCGGCGACGATGCCTTGGGCGCTCGCTGCTTCTTGGCCTTGGGCGGTGCAGCCGGTACGCCGTCGGCGTTCTTGCGCTTCTTGCCAGTGGTGGTCGGCGTCGTGTCGGGGCTGATTTGTGTCGGCGATGCGGCGCCACGTCTTGGCGATGCGGCGCGACGCCGAAGCGATCGACCGCCGCCGTCGAGCGCCGCATCATCAGCGGCTGGCGACGAGGGCGCAGCATTGGTCTGAGTCGCTGCCACGAGCTCTTGGAACGCTTCGAGGTCGCGCCGGCGATTCTCCTCGAGGTAGTCGTGGCCCTCAAAGACCCATGCCGACTCTTGGATCTCATCGTCTCCATCCTGGTCGCTCGCGAGAGAGCCACCAGCCGTCACGGTGACGTCAAACGACTGCGGCAAACTGCTGCTTGTGGTGGCGGTGGCGGCGGCGGCGGGCTCGCCATTGGGAGAGGGCGTCGTGGCAACGTCCATTGTGCTGGCAGTCGCAGTAGCCGACGCGTAGAGGATGCGCTCAATGTCCTTCTCGGTGAGCTCGCGTGTGAGAGCTGCATCATCGCGGTTACGAACGTGGTGCAAGCCGAACTGAATGGCTTCCAGCAGATCATCCTCTGTGTCATTGCCGCCAGTGCCGCCGGCTGTTGCTGCAGCTTGCGTGCCGTGGACGGCAGCGAGGTCGGCCTTCTCGATCACGGCCTCCTCCATGTGTAGCTTCTTCATGGCTCGCTTCAGGATGATCTCCTCGATCGAGTGCTTGGTGATCAAGCGAATGACCAGCACCTCGCGCAGCTGGCCGATGCGATGCGCACGAGCAATGGCCTGTCGATCGACGTGCGGATTCCAGTCGCTATCAAAGAAGATGACGACGTTGGCACCGACGAGGTTCAAGCCGACGCCACCGGCACGAGTACTGAGCAGAAACACGAAATTGTCCTCCTCCTACGCCGTCGCAGCCACGAGTGATGGTTGGATTCGCAGGCAGGTCGTCATCATAATCGTCATCATCAACAAACACACACACACACATACACACGATGCTCGCCCCGGTACCTGGCTAAAGTTCTTGACCGCCTCGTATCGATCGATTCCACGACACGAACCATCGAGGCGCTGATACGAGAAGCCACGAAGGTCGAGGT
>ERZ778023.4413-NODE-4413-length-11857-cov-5.143366_pt1 | contig 11857 bp, 14 predicted proteins | sample MGYA00375753_ERZ778023 | MGnify/ENA primary metagenome ERZ778023 (study PRJEB29350, sample SAMN05389822) | bioreactor metagenome | isolation source: Ammonium sulfate bioreactor | place: South Africa: University of Cape Town | collected 2014-04-04 ...
TCCAACGAGTGGCATGTCCAGCACCTCACGGATCCGCGGTCGGTGGGGCCGGAATCGGTTATGCCGCGTTACGGCTTCCTGAAGGACAAGATCCTTTCGATCCCGAACATTGCCGCGCATCTGAAAGCCAATGTGGATGTCGGCGTGCCCTATACGGCGGACGACATCGCCAACGCCAAGTCGGACCTGATGGCACAGGCCGATCCCAACGCCGACACGGCGGATCTCCTGAAGCGCTATCCCAAGGCCAAGGTCGGCGATTTCGACGGCAATCCGCAGGAGGTGACCGAGATGGACGCCCTTATCGCCTATCTCCAGATGCTGGGCACCCTGGTCGACTTCACGAAATACGACGAGGTCGCGGGTTACCGCTAGAACAAGGAACGAAGTCATGGATTACACGACCATGCGCCAGTTCGCCGACAGTTGGGGCCTGCTGGCGATGCTCATCTTCTTCCTGGGCGCGATCTACCTGGCGGTGCGTCCCGGCAGCAACAAGGCGGCTGCCGAGGCTTCCCGCATCCCCCTAGAGGACGATGACAAATGAGCGACAAACAGGTCGACAAGCTGGGCGGCGTCGAAACGACCGGCCATGTGTGGGACGGCATTCGCGAACTCAACAACCCGTTGCCGCGCTGGTGGCTGTGGACCTTCTACGCCACCATCCTCTGGGCGATCGGCTATACGGTCCTCTATCCGGCATGGCCGCTTGTCACGCATGCGACGCGAGGCGTCTTCGGCTTCTCCAGCCGCGCCGATTTGCGGACATCGCTCGACGATGCGACCCGGGCGCAGGCGCGATATGTGGATGCGATCCGCAGCAGGAGCCTGGCCGACATCGAGGCCGATAACGAGCTGAGGCCTTTCGCGATCGCGGCCGGCGCCGCAGCATTCAAGGTCAACTGCTCGCAATGCCATGGCTCCGGCGCCCAGGGCGGCAACGGCTACCCCAATCTCAACGATGACGACTGGCTCTGGGGTGGCGATCTGAGCTCCATCTACCAGACGATCTCGCACGGTATCCGGTACGAGGCCGACGCAGACACCCGTCAGTCCGAGATGCCTGCTTTCCGCGATGTGCTGAAGCCGGATCAGATCAAGGCGGTCGCCTCCTACGTCGTCAGCCTTTCCGGCACGCCGCGGAACCCGGAACTCGCAGTGAAGGGCAAACCGGTGTTCGAACAGAACTGCGCCGCCTGCCATGGACCGGAAGGCAGGGGCGGCCGTCAGGTCGGCGCCCCGAATCTGGCGGACGCCATCTGGCTCTACGGTCCGGGAGAGGAAGCGGTCGAGCGGCAGGTCGAGTCACCGCGCCACGGCGTGATGCCGGCATGGCAGGTGCGGCTTGGCGATACCACCGTCAAGGAACTTACCGTGTTCGTCCACTCCCTCGGCGGGGGAGAGTAGGACCGGTCCGCCGGTGGGCTCGGCAGGCCCTTGCGCCCGACGCGGAACGGGGAGAGCCCCTCCCTCGCGCCGGCCTCCCCCTCTTTGACGCGGATCAATACCGGCGATGACGCCCCATGCCATAGGACGTTCACCGGCTACAGACAGGAACCGACTGCAATGCTCGACCAAGGCGAACCCGAGGTCCAGAAATTCGATGTCGAGCCTGTCAACGCGGCGCATGTGCGGCAGCCGCTCTATGCCGCACGTCAAAAGGTGTTTCCGAAGCGGGCCAGCGGCAGCTTCCGCCGCTTCAAGTGGATCGTCATGGCGATCACGCTCGGTATCTACTATCTCACGCCGTGGCTGCGGTGGGACCGGGGACCCTTCGCTCCTTCCCAGGCCGTCCTGATCGACCTGCAGCATCGGCGCTTCTATTTCCTTTTCGTCGAGATATGGCCGCAGGAATTCATCTATGTCGCCGGACTGCTGGTCATGGCGGGCGTCGGGCTTTTCCTGATCACCTCGACCGTCGGCCGTGCCTGGTGCGGCTATACTTGTCCGCAAACGGTGTGGGTGGACCTCTTTCTCGTGGTCGAACGCGCCGTCGAGGGCGACCGCAACGCCCGCATCAAGCTCGACCAGGCGCCATGGTCGGGGCGCAAGCTCATGCTCCGCACGGTCAAGCATGGCCTGTGGCTGCTGATCGCCGCCGCCACGGGCGGCGCCTGGATATTCTATTTCGCCGACGCTCCGACGCTTCTGCGCCAGCTCTTCAGCGGCAACGCTCCAGCGGTCGCCTACATCACGATCGGCGTACTGACGGCCACGACCTACACATTCGGTGGCATGATGCGCGAGCAGGTGTGCACCTACATGTGTCCGTGGCCGCGCATCCAGGCGGCGATGCTCGATGAGAATTCGCTCACCGTCACCTACAATGACTGGCGCGGCGAGCCGCGCTCCCGCCATGCGAAGAAGGCGATTGCTGCGGGCCAGAAGGTCGGCGACTGCGTCGACTGCAATGCCTGCGTGGCGGTCTGCCCGATGGGCATCGACATCCGTGACGGCCAGCAGCTCGAATGCATCACCTGCGCGCTGTGCATCGATGCGTGCGACGCGGTGATGGACAAGACCGGCAGGGAGCGTGGCCTCATTTCGTATGCCACGCTGTCGGACTACAACACCAACATGGCCATTGCCACCGGCGGCGGCGCGCATCCCGTCGACCCGGGACTCGTGCGCCGCGCGGACGGCTCCTTCTCGGACAGGCTGGCTCATTTTCATCTGCGAAAGATTTTCCGGCCGCGCACCTTCATTTATTTCGGCGCCTGGTCGCTGGTCGGTCTGGTGATGCTCTATTCGCTGCTGACGCGAGAGCGGCTGGAAATCAACGTGCTCCACGACCGCAACCCGCAATATGTGCTGCTGTCCGACGGTTCGATCCGCAACGGCTACACGGTGAAGCTGCTCAACATGCTTCCCGAGCAGCGGACCTTCAAGCTGGCGCTCGGCGGGCTCGACGGCGCGTCCATGACGATTGTCGGCTACGACTCCGAGGAGGGGCGCTCCTTCGCCGTCCCGGTGGAGCCCGACCGGCTGCTCACTCTGAAAGTGTACGTGAAGCAGGACGTAGCGGACGTGAAGCCGGGCAGCACGGATTTCCGCTTCGAAGTGCATGACATGGGCGGCTCGGAATCCGGCGCCTATCGCGCGACCTTCAACGCTCCGGAGGGCAGTAAATGAGAAGCAGGATCGCCGCGGCGCGCGTCTTCACCGGCTGGCACATGCTCGCCATCCTCGTCTCGTTCTTCGCCGTGGTGATCGCGGTGAACCTGACATTGGCGGTCTGTGCGTCGCGAAGCTGGACCGGACTGGTGGTGGAGAATTCCTACGTGTCGAGCCAGGAATTCAACCAGCGGCTGGCCCAGTCGCAGGCACAGGCGGCGCTCGGATGGACCGGCAGCCTCAGCGTCCGGGACGGCCTCGTCAGCTACCGGCTGTCGGAGCTTTCGCCACCCCGCCTACGAATCGGAAGACGAGACGCTCGTCCTCGAGAAGTCCGCGCCGGGTGAATTCTCTTTCCGGCACAAGGTTCGCGACGGCGTCTGGATCATCGAGATCGACGCGGACGCAGGTCTCGGCACGCCATACGTGGACGCGGAGCGCGTCGTCATCCGCGACGGGTCGATACAATGAGCTGCTGCGCGCCGGGCGCCGAAGCGGCGCTGGAATTCTGCCTGCCCCTTCAAGCTTCGCCGTCCGACGAGGAGATCGTGCTTGCCAGCCGGACCCTGGGCGAGGGCTTCATGCAGACCGATCTCGCCGTGCCCGGCATCCATTGCGCCGCCTGCATCCATGCGATCGAAAAGGCGCTTCTGAAGCTTCCCGATGTCCGGCGCGCGAGGGTCAACCTCTCCACCAGGCGCGTTTCGGTGACGTGGCGCGAAGGCCGCGTTCCGCCTCTGATACAGACGCTCAACCGGCTGGGATATGAAGCCCATCTGTTCGAGATCGTCGCCGGACGCAAGGACGAAGCCCTTGGTCGCCTGATCCGCGCGGTGGCGGTCGCCGGCTTCGCCGCCGGCAACATCATGCTCCTTTCCGTTTCCGTGTGGGCCGGAGCGGACGGCGCGACGCGCGACCTGTTCCATTGGATATCGGCGCTGCTTGCCGTCCCCGCGCTCGCCTATTCGGGCGCCATCTTCTACCGATCCGCCTGGCGCGCCCTCCGCCACGGTCGGACGAACATGGACGTGCCGATCTCGATTGGCCTGGCGCTGGCTTTCGGGCTGAGCCTCTACGAGACGGCGACGCATGGCGCCGAGGCTTATTTCGACGCCTCCGTTTCCTTGCTGTTCTTCCTGCTCGTCGGCCGCACGCTGGACCACGCGATGCGCGAGAAGGCGAGAAGCGCGGTCAGCAATCTGCGCAATCTCTCGCCTCGCGGCGCAACGGTGATCGCGGCGGATGGCAGCCGGGAATTTCGTCCGCTTTCCGAAGTGATGCCGGGGACCCGGGTGATCGTATCTGCCGGCGAGCGCATTCCCGTCGATGGAAGCGTGGTCGAAGGTTCCTCGGAAGTCGATTGCGCGCTGGTGACGGGCGAGAGCACGCCGCGTCCTTCGACTGTCGGAGACGGCGTGCAGGCGGGCACGCTCAACCTGACCGGGCCACTGGTGATCCTCGCGACAGCCTCGCCGGACGGCTCCTTCCTCGCGGAGACGGCCCGGTTGATGGAACGGGCCGAGGAAGGACGGCCGCGGTATCGGCTGATCGCCGACCGGGCGGCCGCGCTCTACGCCCCGCTCGTGCATTCCGCGGCGTTCCTCACTTTCGTCGGGTGGCTGTGGATCGCCGGCGACTGGCACTACGCGCTCCAGACGGCGATCGCGGTGCTCATCATCACCTGCCCGTGCGCGCTCGGACTTGCCGTACCGATGGTCCAGGTCATGGCCGCGCGCCGGCTGTTCGAGAAGGGCATCCTGATGAAGGACGGCTCCGCGCTGGAGCGGCTGGCTGAAATAGATACCGTGGTGCTCGACAAGACCGGAACCGCGACGACCGGCGAATTGCATCTCCTCCATGCGGAACACGTCGATCCGGCGCTTCTCGCGACCGCGAGCCTCCTTGCAGCGTACTCGTCTCATCCCTATTCGCGGGCGATACTTCGAGCCGCACCGCGCGTCGACTCCGGGTCGCCGGGAATTGCGTCGATAAAGGAGGTGTCCGGCTGCGGCATGGAGGGGACCGCCGGGGATGGAGCGGTCTATCGGCTTGGTCGCCCGTCATGGGCGCTGCCGGATGAGAGGCATGGATCGTCCGAGCCTCATCTGGTGCTGGCGCGAAACGGTCGCATGCTCGCCGGCTTCCGGTTCGACGACGCGGCACGCCCGGATGCGCGGGAGGCGGTGGAGCGGCTGAAGGCGGCAGGCCTTGCCGTCGAGATCCTGTCAGGAGACCACCCCGAGCCCGTTCGACGCATAGCCGACACGATCGGAGCGACGCGCTGGCGTGCGGGGCAACTGCCTGCCGACAAGGTCCGGCGCCTTTCCGGCCTTGCGAACGCGGGGCGCAAGGCGCTGATGGTCGGAGATGGCCTGAACGACGCTCCGGCGCTTGCGGCGGCTCATGTCTCCATGGCGCCGGCGACGGCAGCCGATATCGGCCGGAATGCGGCGGATTTCGTTTTCATGCGCGAAAGCCTCCTCGCGGTGCCGCAGGCATTCGAGACGGCGGTGCGGGCGCGCACGCTGGTGTGGGAGAACCTTGCATTCGCCGCGTCCTATAACGTGGTGGCGGTGCCGCTCGCGGTGATGGGGCACGTGACTCCGCTGCTGGCTGCGATCGCGATGTCCTTGTCGTCCCTCGCGGTCGTCGCGAATGCGCTCCGCCTCGGCCATGCCCGGCAAAACCCGATCTCGGCCGGGGTGGGGCGCGCGCGACGGTCGGGCTTCGGAAAGGCTTTGGGGCAGACATGAACAATCTGTTCTTCCTGATTCCGATCGCGCTCTTCCTTGGCGGCATCGGATTGGCCGGGTTCCTCTGGGCTCTGGGCAGCGGGCAATACGAGGATCTGGACGGCGCGGCCGAGCGCATACTGATCGACGAAGAAGCCTCGGCTGCCCGACCATCCTTGCCCCGCGGCCAGGAAGCGGAGTGAATTGCCGCGACAACGGCAAGGATATGGAATCCAAGGCCCGCCAACGGCTTTGCCGCCGTTTAAATCGCCCATGAGAAGGGCGATTTGCCTCCGGTTGATACAGATCAACACAATGCCATCAAGTTGGTATTGATGTTCTGGCAGTGAAGGCACTCATCTTGCTGCGGAATGGGCACTGGTCAAACTGTCCCGGTTCAAGACGTTCAACCCGCCGGCAGGATCGTGCTGGTGCGCGGGCCCGTGGTCGACGTTGCGTTCCCGGCCGGCGGCTTGCCCCCGCTCAACAGCGTCCTTTCCGTCGAATGGGATCGACCCGAACCGCTCCTGCTCGAAGTGCACGGCCATCTCGACACCTCGTCCGTCCGCGCGATCGCGCTTCAGGCGACGGCCGGCCTGTCGCGCGGAACGGCCGCGCGGCCGATCGCGCCGGCGATCATGGTCCCTGTCGGCGAGAACGTGCTTGGCCGTCTTCTCGACGTGACGGGGAGCGTCCGCGACGATGGTCCCGCGCTTCCCGACGACACGCCGAGGCGGCCGATCCATGGGCATCCGCCGGCGCTGGTTGCCGAGACCGCGATGACGGCCCTGTTCGAATCCGGCATCAAGGTCATCGACCTGCTGGCGCCGATGGCGCATGGCGGCAAGGCTGCCATGTTCGGCGGCGCCGGCGTCGGCAAGACGGTGCTCGTGATGGAACTGATCCACGCCATGGTGGAGAAATACCAGGGCATCTCCGTCTTTGCCGGCGTCGGCGAGCGTTCGCGTGAAGGCCACGAGATGCTGAACGACATGCGGGCCTCCGGCGTGCTCGCCCGCACCGCGCTCATCTACGGCCAGATGAACGAGCCGCCCGGCGCGCGCTGGCGGGTGCCGATGACCGCGCTCACCGTCGCGGAATATTTCCGCGACCGGAAGCATCAGAACGTGCTTCTGCTGATGGACAACATCTTCCGCTTCGTCCAGGCCGGCAGCGAGATATCCGGGCTCCTCGGCCGCCTGCCGTCGCGGGTCGGCTACCAGCCGACGCTGGCGAGCGAGGTCGCGGCCCTTCAGGAACGGATCGCCTCGGTCGCCGGGGCTTCCGTGAGTTCAATCCAGGCCGTCTATGTGCCGGCCGACGACTTCACCGATCCCGCGGTCACGGCGATCTCCAGCCATATGGACTCCTCGATCGTGCTGTCGCGGGCGCTTGCCGCCGAGGGCTTCTACCCGGCCGTCGACCCGCTGGCGTCAACGTCGCTGCTGCTCGATCCGCTCGTCGTCGGTGAGGAGCACTACGCGCTTGCCGAACGCTGCCGTGAAACGCTCGCGCGCTTCAAGGATCTGCAGGACATCATCTCGCTGCTCGGAGTGGAGGAACTCGGCTCTGCGGACAGGCTGGTGGTCAGGCGGGCGCGGCGCCTGCAGCGCTTCCTCACCCAGCCTTTCGCCGTCACCGAATCCTTCACCGGGACGCCGGGCCGCAGCGTTACGCGCGCCGACACGCTCGCTGGCTGCAAGGCGATCCTCGATGGCGAGACCGACGACTGGGCGGAAAGCTCGCTCTACATGATCGGGACCATGGAGGAAGCCCGCCAAAAGGAAGCGACGAAGGGCGGCGGAGGCATTTCGCCGTGAAGCTCACCATCGTCACGCCGCTGTCCGTCGCCGTCGAAGAGGATGGCGTCCTTTCCATCACCGCCGAGGATGAGAGCGGCAGCTTCGGTGTGCTGCCGGGCCACGCGGATTTCGTTACGGCGCTGACCATTTCCGTGGTGAGCTGGAAGCGGCGCGGCAATTCCTGGCGCCATTGCGCGATCCGCGGCGGCTCGCTCTCGGTCGAGCGCGGCAGCGATGTCGTCGTCACCAGCCGCGAGGCCGTTCCGGGTGACGACATCGACAATCTCGAAAAGATGGTGCTGGCGCGCTTCCTGTCGGAAGCCGACGCCGAAAAGAGCGAGCATGTCGATTCGACGCGTATGCAACTCGCCGCCATCCGTCAGCTCGTGCGCCACCTCCAGGCTGGGGGCAAGGGGGGCGCCTGGTCATGAGCGGGAAGCCTCCGGACGAGGGAGATGCGCTTGCCCGCGCCGCAGCTTCCCGATCCGAGCGTCATCGGCGCTGGCTGCGCGAGGGCGAGCCCTCGGTGGCGCGCCGCCTCGCCGAGATCGGCGTGCTCGGCTGGGTGATCGTGATCCCGGCGCTGATCGGCCTCTTCGTCGGGCGGCTGATCGACCACGCGCTCGACAGCGGTATATTCTGGACGGCGCCGCTCCTGCTGCTGGGGCTGGCGCTCGGCTGCTGGTCGGCGTGGAAATGGGTGAAAAGCGCATGAACCTTCCCCTTCCGCTCGACGTCGGCGGCTGGCCGTCCCCCGCGCTCGCTTTCCTGGGGCTCGGCTTTGCCGCCGGGCTGTTCCATTTCGGCCTGCTTCGCCGGACGGCCGGCGCCATCTGCGAAGGCCGGACGAGGGCCGCCGCCGGTCAATTCGTCATGCGCTTCGCGGCTACCGGCGCCGTGCTCTATCTGGCGGCCCGCCTGGGCGCCGCGCCCCTTCTTTCGGCCGCGCTCGGCCTGACGGTCGCCCGTTTCGTCCATCTTCGATCGTTTTTTGGGCCCGCCGGATGAAATCCCCGCTCGAGAACACCGTTCTCTTCCATGTCGGCTCGGTGCCGGTGACCGAAGTGGTCGTCGTCACCTGGGCGATCATGGTCGTGCTCGTGCTGGGCGCGAGCCTCGCGGCCCGCCGACTATCGCTGCGGCCATCCGCATTCCAGGCGATGCTGGAACTGATCGTTACGACGGTGGACGGCCAGATCCGCGACACCATGAGGGTCGATCCGGCCCCCTACCGCGCCTTTATCGGCACGCTCTTCGTCTTCATCTTCGTTGCCAACTGGTCATCGCTCGTCCCCGGCGTCGAGCCGCCGACCGCGCATCTCGAAACCGATGCCGCGCTCGCCCTGCTGGTATTCCTCGCGATCATCTTCTTCGGCGTGCGAGCCGGCGGGATAGGCGGCTATCTGCGCACCTTCGCCACGCCGACGCCGATTATGATCCCGCTCAATTTCGTGGAGAGCCTGACGCGAACCTTCTCGCTCCTGGTGCGCCTGTTCGGCAACGTCATGAGCGGCGTCTTCGTCATCGGCATCGTTCTGTCGCTGGCGGGCTTGCTCGTCCCCATTCCCTTCATGGCGCTCGACCTGCTGACGGGAGCGGTCCAGGCCTACATCTTCTCGGTGCTGGCGATGGTCTTCATCGCCGGCGCCGTCAACGAGACGGAAAACACCGGCAAGGAAAGGAAACCGACATGAACTGGCTCGCCCTCGCAAGCATCGTTTCGGCCGCGATAGCGGTCTCGTTCGGGGCGCTCGGCCCGGCGCTCGGCGAAGGCCGCTCGGTGGCCGCCGCGATGGACGCCATCGCGCGCCAGCCGGAGGCGGCCAACAGCATCTCGCGCACGCTGTTCGTCGGCCTTGCCATGATCGAGACGACGGCGATCTATTGCCTTGTCGTGGCGCTGCTCCTGCTCTTTGCCAATCCGCTATTGCACTGACCGATGTCGATTGACTGGTGGACGCTCGGCATCGAGACCGTCAACGTCGCGGTCCTCGTCTGGCTGCTCGGCCGCTTCTTCTGGCGTCCGGTCTCCGCCATGATCGCCGGGCGGCGGGCTGAGGCGACGCGCCTGCTCGATGAGGCGGAAGCCCGGAAGAAGGAGGCCGCGGCGGCGCTGGACGACATTCGCAAGACCCGCGACGGCTTTGCGGCCGAGCGTGAGGCGATCCTGGCGCAGGCCCGCGCCGATGCTGGAAAAGAGCGCGCCGCCCTCATCGAAAAGGCGCGTGCGGACGCGGCCGCCCTTCAGGCGGAAGCACGAGCCGCGACGGAGGCGGAGAAGACTGCCGCGGCAGCCGAATGGACCGAACGCTCCGCCCGGCTTGCCCTCGAGATCGCCCGCAAGCTGATGGCGAGGCTCGATGGCGCGCATGTGCAGGACGCCTTCACCGACTGGCTCGTGGCGGCGATCGGCAGACTGCCGGACGACACGCGCCAGGCGGCCGTGAGCGGCGCGGCGCTGGAAGCGGTTTCCGCCACGCCGATCGAGGCGCGGATGCAGGCCGAGATCGCCATGCGCGTCTCGAAGGCGCTGGGCGCATCGCCCGCGATCACCTTCGGAACCGACCCGTCCCTGATCGCGGGGCTCGAACTGCGCGGCCCGCATCTCGCCATCGCCAATAGCTGGAAGGCGGATCTCGACCGCATTCTCGCCGAGGTGACCCATGAGCGCTGACGGGACGGCCGACCGATGGCTTGAATCCGCCCGATCCGCGGTCGAAAACGTTCGGCTCGGCCCGAAGGCCGAGGCGCGCGGACGGGTCGAGGAAATCGCGGACGGCATCGCCTTCATTTCCGGCCTGCCGACTGTCCGGCTCGACGAGCTTTTGCGTTTCGACAGCGGCCATACGGGTTTCGCGCAGGTGCTCGACCGGGACCGGATCGGCTGCGTCCTGCTCGACGGCGCGGACGCCGTGGCGGCGGGCGAGACCGTGAGCGGCACGGGGGACGTCGTGCGCGTGCCGGTCGGGCCGCAACTACTCGGGCGAGTCGTCGATCCGTTGGGCCGACCACTCGGTGGCAAGGGGGAAGTCGCGGCTCACGAGACCCTGCCGGTCGAGCGCCCGGCGCCCGCGATCATCGAGCGCGATCTTGTCAAGCAGCCCGTCCAGACCGGCCTTCTGGTAGTCGATACGCTCTTCGCCCTCGGCCGCGGCCAGCGCGAATTGATTGTCGGCGACCGCGCGACCGGCAAGACCACGATCGCGGTCGACACCATCATCAACCAGAAAGCCAGCGACATGATCTCGGTCTATGTCGCGCTCGGCCAGAAGAGCTCCAGCGTCAAGCGGGCGATCGACGCGATCATGGGCAGGGGCGCGCCGGAGCGGACGATCGTCGTCGTCGCCGGCGCGGCGGACGCGCCGGGCCTGCAATGGATCGCCCCGTTCGCCGGCTTCACCATGGCGGAATATTTCCGCGACCGCGGCCAGCACGCGCTGGTCGTCATCGACGATCTGAGCAAGCATGCGGCCTGCCACCGCGAGATCGCGCTCCTGACCCGCCAGTCGCCCGGCCGCGAGGCCTATCCCGGCGACATCTTCTATGTCCATGCGCGCCTGCTCGAACGGGCCGCCAAGCTCTCGTCGGCGCGGGGCGGCGGCTCTCTGACCGCGCTTCCCATCGCCGAGACCGATGCCGGCAATCTCAGCGCCTATATCCCGACCAACCTGATCTCCATCACCGACGGGCAGATCGTGCTCGACGCGAAGCTCTTCAACGGGCGCTGGTTCGCCCAGGCGCTCGATGCCGCCAGCCTGGCGCACTTCGGCACGGGCGTGGGCTACATCGGCCAGGGCGGCACCATTCCGCTCATGAACATGCTCAGCCAGGGTTTTCCGCGTGCGCAGATGATGGTCTGCGGCGTGCTCGGCCCCAAGAGCAACGCCCACGGGCCGAACGAGTTCCTGCACGTGCCCTACGCCAAGAAGCTCACCGCCGCCGTGGCCCAGGTCATCGCCAGCATGCCTGCATGATTTAGGCCTCAAAGGCTTTTCCAGCAAGCGCTGGCAGCTTCTCTTTCAATAGCATAAAGGCCCCGCGCGCGCCGTGGCGCCGGGTGCCTTCTCTATGATGCGCCGAGCCCCGCCCCCGCCGACGCACCATGCCTGACACCTCCGACCTGGACGCCCTCGCCTACACCCTGACCGCCTTCACGGCCAGCGATGGCGAGAACCTTGCCGTGTACGACTGGCCCCGCCCCGACGCGCC
>ERZ778023.4415-NODE-4415-length-11852-cov-63.164703_pt1 | contig 11852 bp, 17 predicted proteins | sample MGYA00375753_ERZ778023 | MGnify/ENA primary metagenome ERZ778023 (study PRJEB29350, sample SAMN05389822) | bioreactor metagenome | isolation source: Ammonium sulfate bioreactor | place: South Africa: University of Cape Town | collected 2014-04-04 ...
CGACTGAAGACGATGGATCTTCAGCAGCAGTAAACCACGCGGCGTAAGCTCTCGTGATACACACACCCTCGTTCATTCGCGGTAAGCTTGGTGCTGCCAGCCGAGGTGCTACGCTGCCGAGCGAACCTAGTCGTCGCTACTGTCGCTGTCGCTACTCTCGCTATCACTGTCGCTATCGCTACTATCACTGTCACTGTCGCTGTCGTCACTACCATCACCGACCGTGAGCGAGATAGGCTGTTGCGGTACCGCCGATGACGACGACGACGATGATGCAGCGGCCTTGTGCTTGGCATCGCTGCTACCACCGCCGCCGCCGATCGTGGTCTCGATGAAGGACGCGATCGCATCGTCGTTGCTGTCGTCGTCCTCCTCGTCCGACGAGCTCATGGTCGATCGAATGAGATCGCGTCCCTTGCGCGAGGAGCTCGAGCTCGCCGCGAACTTGGCGCTGATGCCGCTGCCACTCGCGCTTGGAGCAGAGCTCGTCCTTGTCGCAGGCGTCGTGGCTGCGGCGAGAGGCTTGCGCGACGTGGCTGGTGTCGGCGCTGGCGCTGGTGCAGGTGTTGGCGTCGGTGTCGGCGCGGGTGCAGGTGTCGGTGCTACCGGGCCTGATCCAGGTGCTGCGTCGGTCTTGGATGGCGGGCGCAGCGACATACACCCGGCCACTCGCTCGATGCGGAACGACGAGCCATCGAACAGCAGCACGCAATCGACCTTGTCCTTGGCTGGCGCCGCATCGACCTTGCCCTTGAAGGTTTGCAGGCTCTGAGCGCGCACAGCCGGTGGATCGTAAGCATGCTGGCCCACGAGGAGCCTCTGTCGCGATAGCCGAGACATACGTTGTTGCTGGCAGTGAACACGAGCTCCAACTCGCCGTTCTTTAGACGCGTCAGCGTGCCGCGATGCGCGCGGTCGATGCTGTGTGGCTTGAATTGGTCTGCATGGCCCACCAGCGTCAATAGGTCATCATCGTCATCAGCGTCATGACGACCTCGGCTTCGCATTCTCACAAACGAGAGAGAGAGGCGCGTACATTTGAGCGTGTAGTACTGTTCGCGACTGGTGCCTGCGTTCGATATCGAGGCGCCTGGTGTGACGATGTATCTCGCACCGACTGCTGGCGGCTCCATCTCGTCTCGAGCGCCCGAGCCTCTCTCTCCTTCGATGGATGGCTGGCTAAATAGATAGATAGATGGTAGAAGGTGCGTGTGAGCGAGAGGCGGCAGCGATAGCAATGCCGTCGAGATCGAGATCGATCATTCGTTCATTCGCTGGCTCGCGCGCACGCAACCTCTCTACTCATCAATCCCGATATCATCTTCATCATCATCAACATCAACAAGTTGACTCTGATACACGACATCCACCAGTGAATCGAGCCAAGGCTCTCGATTCGACTCGATTCGATTCGATTCGATTCGGGCGCAATGGATCAGAGCGGCGACAGTGTCTCGACCGCTGATCGATCGCTCTCGAGCGATGCCGACCTCTACGACTCGCAAGGTTCACTGGCTGATGAAATCTACTACGACGACGACGACGGTGAAGATCATGATGACCATCACGGAGTGGATCAACAAGACTACGACAATGAAGATGATGGCAATGGCGAGCAAGGCCATGATGCTCGAGCAGCAGGAGGCGCCATCGATCGCGCCTTCCAGGATCGACTCTCGACCATCGAGGACGGATTGCTGGCGTACTATCAACTGCTACAATCCCATCGTCTCTCGAGCCAACAACCGACTCTACAGCAACGAATCCAACAACTTGAACTGCAGCAGCAGCAGCAACGCATACAACAGCTGCTTGTGGCGTCGATCGAGCGAGCATCGAGGCGCGAGCCGTCGTCGATGTTCGAGTATCAGCCGGCCAACACCACCCACGTCAATGGAGACGAGGCCCGACACACGGCTGCATCGTTGTCGCCCGATCAGCTAGAAGCCTTTAGTACGTCGACCGAGAGAGAGGACTAATATGCGAGATCCACTGCATGGCACCGAACTGATCGAGATTGCGTCCACCAGTGCGAACAATGTACAGCAGAACGATCATCAAGCAGCCGTGCAGCCCATACGCGACGGCCTCGTGCAGCTACGGCCACAAGAATGGCGTCGGCGCCATCCGTATGGCATTCGGTACGTCCATACTGGTTGCGTTGGTTGGTTGCCAATCGAACAGAGCCATGTGTTGACGCCATATGCTTCATTTCGCGCCAAAGGCATGACGGTGCAGCGGCTGAGTGCCGCCGTCATGGAGAGCTTGATCAACTGCGGTTGGGCACGCAGTGGCATGTGGCTCTATCGACCGACCAACTCGCGTACCTGCTGTCCCAACTATGCTGTACGCTTCGAGTCGTGAGCTCCTCGTTGAAGGCGCGCTCTCACTCTCTTACCGACTCTGTCACGCAGATCCGCTTGCCGGTCATGGAGTTTCGTATCTCGAACTCGCAAAAGAAGGTGCTGCAGAAGTGGCGGCAGCTACTAGCTGGCGCACCGCTCAAGCTAAGGCGATATTCAAAGTATTCAAAGTATCCACCTCGACCTGCCGCCGGCGACTCTGGCGTCTCGTACCAGATCGCCGACGACGAAGAGGACTACGATCTGCTCCCGTCGCTCGAGGACGAGCTCTATTTCGCTCGCGATCGTCGAGGCAGCAGCGATGAGACACTCCATTCGAGTGCACAATCCGAGGAGCTCGAGCAACACCAGCAGCACGAGAGTCTGCTGCATGCTGCCATTGCGGGCTTCGTGCGCTCACCGTCGAATGACACCTTCCAAACGCCGTCGAGCTCCGCAGCGTCTTCGGTCTCGTTGTCGGGCTTCTCGTCCACGCGCGCCACGGTCGCGTCGGACTGCTCGCAGACCCCCGACTGCGCGCCATCGAACGACGCAGAGCCTCGAATTGCCATCTTCGTCGACCTGTGCAGCATCTTGCACCAGCTCATCAACGAGCCGCCACCTCGAGCACCGTTCACATCGATACCTGGAGCAGCGGTGCTCGACACGCTCGCGTCGCTCAACGAGTCAGTCGTCAGACCGCAAAAGCGCACTCTGCAGCATCGCTTCGGCCAATGGACGAGCGACATTTGCTTGCGGCTCTTCAAGCCATGTAAAGCGTACGTGCACGAGTGCTACATTGGATTGGCCAACGATTCTCACGAGGCTTGCGTGCTACCACTCCAGACTCTCGCCCGGCGATATTGTCACTATTGCTCAGGAGCTCGTGGCTCGGTTCGAGGAGCACCTCCGCCATCGATCACAATCGCAGGAGATCTCGGTCTGTGTGTCAGCGCCAGGCTTCCTCAACTTTCGAATCTCCAACGAGCACCAGCAACAACAGCAGCGCCAACCATCACGCCGTCAAACACCGGCCTCGATCACGCGCGAGCCAAGACGACCACGGGAGCTCTCGGTATGTTTGTTGGCTCGTGTATTGCTGCTGCTTCGCATCCTGGTGCTCGCTGCTCATCTTCCCCGACCACCGCCAGATTACCATGGAGAGCCCGACATTCACGTCCGAGAAGCACGACCTCTGGGTGCGGTACTTGTTGGAGATTCACGAGCTGCAACCTACCGACGCATTGCTTCAACAGCTCGAGTTCTCCAACTTCTTCTGTCGATCGCCTACTGTAGTACGTCACAATCACAACTGCTCGAGCTCGCTCTCATTCGAGAGATGAATGGATCACTCACGCGACCGACGACAGAGATCAGAGGGACCCGAATGCTTCGAGTATGGCACGTATCATCGCATGTACCGCCTCGATGGCGTGTTGATTGCCGCCGCGCTGGTCACGATTCTCCCGAGCTATTGGGTGTCAGAATATGTCATGTGGGGTGCGTGCGTGCACTCCCCGTGATTGGGCGAGAGCGCAGCTCACCAATGCACGCACACTTTCTGCTGCTGTACGATATCGCAGATCCTGAATATCGGCATTATTCGATTGGCAAGTTCACTGCGTTGCATGAGATCGAGCTCCTACAGCAACACATTGCGCGTTATCCCAACACGACACTGCGTTACTACAACATGGGTACGACCTCCCGCGTGCCTCTCGCTCCTCTCTCTCTCTCGCTCGTTCTCATTCCGTAACTTACGAATGGAATGCGATTGTATCGGTGCAGTGTTCTATGTGCCGAATTGCTCCAACATGCAGTACCTTGGCTCGTTCTCGCCCTCCGAGTTGCTGTGTCCCGTAACGCACGTATGGGTGCCACTCGAGCAGTGTCGGCCGTTGCTGCGCGAGTCGTTGTTTTGTCGCTTTGCACCGCGGGTCGATGGCGGTGAGCTGCTGCGCGAGTGGGAGGATGACCCCACACCGGATGCGACGCCCGAGGAGGCTCAAGCGGTCTCGAACGCCATCATCCACCACCGTTCAATGTTCTACTTCTTGTCGGTACGTGTGATTGCACTTGCACACGGCTTGCATTGTGTCGTCGCCACTTGGCTGAGATCCAATCGCTCTTGTTCGTTGCGTTGCGCAGGAATTCGAGACGTTTGCGCATCACGCACCACAACTGCGGCAGAACCTCACCAAGTTGTGCAAGCTCACAAGCACCGACTTTATCGGCCAGACGCTCTTCATCGACGCCCTCTAACAGTCGCCTTGTGAATCCAAGAGTTGTGTATTGTGTATATTGAAAGGCATCTGTTGTGCTTGATGTTGATGATGAGCTCGTGTTCGATCTTCCTTCCTCGCAAATGAAGATGCTCCCTGTTGTTGATGTTGTACACAGCCATACGAACACACGCGTGCTCGTGTTGCTTACTTTTGGCGCTTGCTCGCTGACTCGCTTGTGCCTCCCGTGGCACCGATCGGGCGTTTCTGACCAAGACCTGCTTCCGAGTGGCGTGAGTGCGCGAGAGGGCTGCAGCAACGAGCGCACGGCAGGCCACGTACTCGTATGGCGCTTGGAGAAGATGTTGCCTTGTGGACGCAGCGTGGTCGAGGCCGGCATCGGCGTGCGCACCGGCGAGCTCTTGGCTGGGCTCTTGGCAACCGCTGACTCAGCCTCGCCGTCGCTGATCTCGATCAGGTCATCGGAGGACGCTTCCGCTTCTGCTTCGCCACCATTGGCATCGTTGCCCTCATCGTCCGAGACGTCAGGCGATGGCACTCCTACCGGCCGCGCTTTGGTGGGAATCGAGCTGGTGGTGCTCGTGGCGGCAGCAGGCTTGGGAGCGGGAGCGCGGCTCGGAATTGCAGGTCGGCTGCTGGGAACGGGCGCACGCGTTGGCTTCTCCTGCTCGACCTCGGCCTCCTCGTCGGCGTCGGCTTCGGCTTCATCCTCCTCCTCCTCGTCGTCGTTCTCCTCGTCATCCTCGCCACTTCCGTCATCGAGTTGCCGTTGTTCGTATTCTTGGCGCTTGCGCTGTACGAGTGCCAACAAGAACGAGAACGATAAATGCCACGCAGGGCAAACGATTGGTGCGTGCGTGCGTGTGTCGGGTGGGCAAGTACCTGCAGGATGCTGTTCATCTTCTCCGAGAGCGTCGAGAGATTCGCAATGTTCGCAATCTGAATGGCAATGCCAACGGCCTTTGGCAGCGAGAGCCGCATGCAAAGATCCAGCGCACGCAGTTGATCATCGGATTTGCACGCATCCTACTCGCGCACACGAGCATATGGTCAGTCGCGTTATCGTCTCGTGCCAGAGGTGAAGTAGGCCCGTGCCTGAATCTGCTTCAAAATGATCGAATCGAGGTCCGACAGTGGCTTTGGATCGCTTTTCTTGGCGAGCGTCACCAACAGGCTCTGGCGCACGAATTCCTCTTGAGCCTGGTTGGCGATACCCGGAATGCGGAAGGGCAGCTGCTTGATTTGCGCCGCGTGTGCATTCTGAGGGTCGGGCTGGCGCATGCCATTCTGTATGCGAGCAGTGGGTTCTGATGCATCAGAAGCACTGGAGCGGGAGCGAGGCACAGAGGCAGAGATGTGCTGGAACATACGGTGCATGCGGCACAAACCACTGCCTCGTGCGTGAAGCCCACTGGCCAGTAGTAGGTGTCGCGCGTGTTTGGCAGCTCGAGCACGGGCGTCCAGGCCGAACCAAACTTCATGCGGCACACACCTGCTGAGTCAATCGAGCTCAGCAACTGCGCTGGTGTGTTAGCACAAATACCTGTCATCTGCGACGGCCCAACGGCTCGTACCTTGAGCTCCGACACTCCGAGCCAGATCAAGGTCGAAGCAGGCGAGAGAGGCAAGTCTCCGGCATTGCTCAACTTCCTGTATCACGAGGCGGCGTGAGTGCTGTGTTGGTGGTGGTGGCAGAGGTGGCGAGCGGGTGGCACTGACCTTGTCTTGACATTGTACGACAATAGCGAGATGCATTGCGAATTGCCGATCGGCGGAGCACGATGGTAGGCAATGACCACCGTGTTGTCATCGAGGTCACACAGGCAGACGCTCGGACCCGGCAGGCTGATGAGGCCAATCATAATTCCCGACAAGCTAAACACACGAAGAGTGTTGGCACTCGAGGCCACAGCGACCCATGTCGAGCCAGCGACGAGACCTGCCTCGTCGGTCGGTCGTGGCAAGGTTAAATCTCATTGAAAGTGAGCGGCACAGCACACAATCGCGTGTGTCGGTGTCGGTGTCGGTGTCGGTGTCACGTACACGTGGCACTCTCGGTGAGAGGCAGGTTCAAGCTCCACTCGTTCTTGGAGGTCCAGCGTACAAAGTAGCGATACGAGATGGTGGACGGCAGCGAGTTCTTGGCGTCGAGCGAGTTGGCGAACAGCGCTCCGGCCGTTCCGAGAGATGCCATCGTGAAATCGAGGCTGTTCGGGATGCGCAATGGGCGCGACGGTGCCGTGGTGGCGTCCGTGTACTCGACCGAGATCGAGTTGGTTGTTTGCTCCTTGCGCAACGCAATCTTGCCCAGCAGCGACCAGCACAGATAGCGCCGCTTGGCCGTGTAGGTGGCGCCTGGTTGGAAGGCCGCCTGTGGCTGTGCGAGGTCGAGAGCCACTCGATGGAGATGATGCTGAGCCTTGCCCAGTGCGTCATCCTCGTCATCAGAGTATGCATCGGTCCTTTGGATGACGAGTGATGCGATTGGTTAGCAGAAGTCGAGTCGAGTCGAGAGAACAAACAGCAACGCCGTACTTGGAGAGACCCGTTGGGTGAGAGAGCTTGGCAGATGATGGAGTCTTGGCAAGCAAACTCGACGAAGAAGACGACGACGCCGACGACGTGCTTGGAGTCTTGGAGGTGCTGGATGCCGTTGGCTTTGACGCTGCTGGTGTCGATGATGCTGCCGCTGTCGTGGCCGTCGACGTCGCAAAGGACTCATCGGCAAACGGGTCGTTCATGAGCTCGCGCACCTCGTCGTCGGTGAATGCCGGCAGCTCGGAGGTCGCAGTCGTGGCCTCGAGCATGTTGAGCGTGACCTGGATCAAGGCACGGCCACCTTGGTCGTCGAGAGCCAAGAGCGTGTTCTTGCTTGGATGCCAAGCGAGAGCGTTGAGCGAGTGCTCGTGCTTCCAACGCCTGACCGATTCCATGCTCTTGGCGTTCCACAAGAGGATCTAGCGAGTCGCACGGAGTCAGGAGCGAGCCGATGACGGTTGCTCGTGAGCCCTCTCGAAACGCACCTCGCCGTCGAGCGATGCCGATACAAAGTGCGAGCCCGATGGATGGAACGACACGATGTTGACGCATTCGCGATGCTCCTTGAGGCGATGCGTGATCTTCCAGGTCTCGCGCTCCAGCACCACGATCTCGCCGGTGGCGCGACCCGGCACAACCAACATGCTTCCCGAGGGCGACCACGCCAACTTGCACGTTTGGTTCGGTGATCTACACACACACACGACACAGAGCGTCGGCAATCACGAATGTGTGTGAGAGAGAGCCACAGAGAGTCGCACATATGGCGCCGACTTCGACGCATACCGTCGTTGCACGTTCGACACGATGTCGCGCGACTTGAACGGCTCGTGGTCGTCCGGATGGATGGTGTTGTAGATCGACAGCCAGCCGGTCATGTTGACGACAGCCTGCAGGTGATTGCGTGTGGCGCACGAAGCTCGTCAGACAACGACAGATGACCGAGCCGCCGATTGATAGAACGGCCTGAGATACCAAGTAGATGTTCGAGGCATCGAAGGCGAGGTGCAGCACGGCCTCGGTGTTGGTGGCGTTGAGGCTCAGCAGTTGGCACGTGTCGCTGGTGTTGATGACCTTGACCTCGCCGGCCTCTCCGCCGACCGCCAATCGCAGCCCCGAGCCGTTGAATGCCACGGCGCGTACGGGAGATTGCAAGCGCGTCGCATACTTGAGAAAGTGCGATTCGCTGCCCGGGCGCTTGCCGGCCTTGGTGGCGGCAGCGAGGTCGGGCTTGATGATGTGCAGCATGGCATCGCCGGCAGCATCGCCCGACGCAATGTAGTTGTCCTGTCGCGACCGCGTCACATGAGCGATTGCAATCGAGTGCATGTTGGAGCAAGGGTCTCGCTCTCGAGAGGGTTGTGTGGCGTGTGGTTACCTTGGCGGCGAGGCACATGATGTCGCCGTTGCATTGGTCGATGTCCTTGGTGGCGTCATCGTCGGCCGTCGAGTACACGCGAATGATTTGGTCGGTGCCGCCCACAACGAACACGCTGCATCCCGAGCACCACCACAACATTGAGTGGCCGAGAGCGAGAGCGAGCCACTCGCGAATGGCGTCATGCGTCGTCGTTGTGCAGCAGCAGTACATACTTGCCCGAGCTCGAGAACACGGCATCCGAGGCGCCGACGTTGGTGCTCGCTGCGAAGCTCAACTTCTTGGACGCGCCTCCCGGTTGCTTCTTGCTCGCCGCCGTCACGTTCGCACCTGCAGCACCGCCCTTGGAGAGAGCTCCAGCTCGAGATGCCATCGTGTGAGAGTGAGAGCCAGCGAGCGAGCGAGTGAGGGCAGCAGTAGTAGTGGTTTTGGCAGCAGCAGCACTCGAGCGAACGAAGAGAAGAAGCAACTGAACGAAATGGCGGGAAAGTTCGGCCTACTCGTTCCTCAGCACCAACCCCACTCGATGAATATCCCGATATCTCTCTGGCTTGCGTCTGGGCAGCCCGCCCTCCTGGCGACTGTTCTCATCCAGTGGTGGTGGTGTGGCAGTGATGGTCCAGTGGGGAGACACAGTCTCAGGGTTGATCAGGGGCAGAGAGGCTCAGGCTCATATCCGCAGAGATCCAGGCCAGTTCGTGGGGTCTTCTCAAGTGCCTCGGCCTCTGCTGCTTCTCTTATTTCGTTGTCGCTCGCTGCCGCACGCATCTCTCTCGCTCTCGCTCTCTCGCTCGCGCGATGCCGCCAAAGAAGTCTGCCGCGCCACAAGCTGGCGGTGGGAAGAAGGGCTCGGCTGACGCCAAGAAGGCCGGTGGCGGTAAGGCCTCCGATTCCGGCGCCAAGAAGCCGCAGCAGCAGCAGCAGCAGCAGCAGTCGAAGAAGCCGGCGCAGGCGCCGCCGAGCAAGGCCAGCGCCCATCAACAGGCTCCCGACGGCGACGCTGGTGACGAAGGTACGTGCGCTACCGAGCACCTGTAGCGTGTAGAACGTATGAGCGTTGACGTGTGTGCGTGTGTGCGGTCCGCAGTCGCCAAGTCGCGCAAGGATCTCAAGCGAGACCGCAAGATCGCGCAGCAGCTCGCTGGCCCGTCGCTCATCGGCACCTGCGAGTCGACGGTCACGGTGCAGGGCCGCAACTTTGACGCCGATGATATCAAGGAGAGCGAGGGCTCGGGCGAGGTCGAGTGCATCAAGATCGAGCACTTTTCGATCGCCTTCCGAGGCGAGGACCTGCTGAACAACGTACGCCGCCAGAGCCAACCAGCGAACGAGCGAGCGAACGAACGAACGATGATGCAGATGCAGAAGACAGCTCCTCACTCGTGTGGGAGCTGCGTACACTGTAGGCCACGTTGAAGCTCGTCGTAGGTCACCGCTATGGCTTGGTGGGCCCCAACGGCTCGGGCAAGAGTACCGTGCTGCGGCACATTGCCGAGCGCAAGCTGCCGGGCATTCCATCGAACCTGCAGATCCTGCACGTCGAGCAGGAGGTCGTCGGCGACGACACGCCGGCCGTCGAGAGCGTGCTCAACGCCGACACGCTGCGCCTCGATCTGCTCGCCGAGCGCACCAAGCTCGAGGCCGAGCTCGAGACGGCGGCCGACGACGCCGCTGCCGGCAACACGATCAACGAGGCAGCGCTCGCCGACGAGAGCAGGAAGCGCGAGCGGCTGCAGGAGGTGTACGAGCTGCTGCGCGCCATCGGCGCCGACTCGGCGTACGCTCGAGCGTGCGCCATTCTCTCGGGTCTGCAGTTCACGCCCACGATGCAAGGCATGCCGACCAAGGAGTTCTCGGGAGGCTGGCGTATGCGTATCGCTCTGGCGCGAGCGCTCTTCTGCCGTCCAGCAGTGTTGCTACTCGATGAGCCGACCAACCACTTGGACCTCCACGCCCTGGTGTGGCTCGAGAACTACCTCTCGCGCTGGAAGAAGACGCTGCTCATCGTCTCGCACGACAAGAACTTTTTGAATACTGTCTGCACTGACATTATCCATCTCTAGTACGTCGTCGTGCAGCGAGTGAGTGCAAGCAGCGTTGCTCGTGGTGCTGAACTGCAATGCAATGCTGTGCTGTGCTCGATGCTCGATAGCAACAAGAAGCTCGAGCCGTACAGAGGAACGTTCGATGCCTTCCAAAAGACGGCCAAGCTGCGTATCAAGGAGCAAATCAACCAGTACGAGAAGCGCAAGGCTCTCGAGGACGAGATCCACAAGCTCAAGAGCGGTGACCAATCCAAGGCGCAGAAGGACCGCAAGAGTATGTCGTCATTCATTCATTCACTTATTCATTGCTCGCTCGCTCGCTCGCTCTGAGCTGATGAATCATGACGTTGCGCTTCGCCACAGAGGCTCAAAAGAGTCGCCATACACCGGAGCAGATTGCAGCGCTCGTGTCTCAGAAGGAGCGTGCGCTCGCCAAGCTGCCCGAGGTGCAGGCGCCGCCCAAGGCCTACAACGTGCGCTTCGAGTTCCCGGATCCCGACAGCACGCTGCCACATCCGGTGATCCAGGTGCAGGACGTCGACTTTGCGTACCCGGTGAACGGCGTCTCTCCCGATCCCGACGCGGTGCCCGTGGTCAAGCAGGACAAGTCGGGCAAGAAGGAGCGTCTCCTGGCGAAGGATGGCGCTCGCCCAGGCGAGTTCATCTTCCGCGGCCTGAACTTTGGTCTCGACATGGAGAGTCGCGTGGCGCTCGTCGGTAGGAACGGCGCTGGAAAGACGTACGCATTCGTTCACGCATTCCGTTCAATCGGTTGAGTGGTTGGTTCGTTCGCTGACTCGCGCCACTCCCTGTCATGAACGAGCAGTACGCTGCTGCACTTGCTTGCCAAGAACCTCACTCCGACGCGCGGCCACGTGGAGCATGCGTCTCGCCTGCGCATCGGTTGGTTCGCGCAGCACTTTGCCGACCAGCTGCAGACCGACATGTCGCCAGTCATGTACCTGCACGAAAAGTACCCCGAGCACGAGTACGAGACGCTGCGCAAGTACCTCGGCATGTTCGGCCTGCCGGGCAAGCGCCATCTCCAAGCGATCCAGACGCTCTCGGGAGGAGAGAAGAACCGAGTGGTGTTTGCGTCGATCGCACTCTACGGCGCGCACCTGCTGTTCTTGGATGAGCCCACGAACCACTTGGACATGGAGAGTATCGCCGCACTCGTGAAGGGAGTCAAGAAGTTTACCGGAGGTGTGGTGCTCGTGTCGCACGACCAGCGTCTCATCTCGGCAGCGTGCGAGGAGATCTGGGTCGTCGACGACCAGACCGTCGAGACGTACGTACAGCGCGC
>ERZ778023.4431-NODE-4431-length-11811-cov-69.529006_pt1 | contig 11811 bp, 11 predicted proteins | sample MGYA00375753_ERZ778023 | MGnify/ENA primary metagenome ERZ778023 (study PRJEB29350, sample SAMN05389822) | bioreactor metagenome | isolation source: Ammonium sulfate bioreactor | place: South Africa: University of Cape Town | collected 2014-04-04 ...
GATCGATAGATAGATAGATAGATAGATAGATAGATAGATAGATAGATAGATAGATCGATAGATCGATAGATAGATAGATAGATAGATAGATAGATAGATCAGTACCGAGGCAGGATGCGCATGATAGTGAGCGTGGTCATATCGAGGGCCACGCGAGCGCCGGGGGTCAGCTTCTCCTTGGCGACCTTGGTGCGGCAGCCGACGACGTAGCGCGGTCCCGCCGAGGCCTTCACGATGACTACACGTCGTCGCAACAGCCATCCGGCCGTTAGAATGTAAGCGACGGCCTTGCGGTGAGCTTTGTAGGGTACGTACAGCGCTCTTCGTCGAGTTGGCGCAGTACCTCGCCGATCATCTGACCGACCGACTGCAACGACTTGAGATCGTCCTCGGACTTGTCGTACTGCTTGCGCAGCTCCTTCAGCTCCAGGCGCTCTACACCAATCGATCAATCACTAGACTCTCGAGCAATCAAGGTCACGAGTGGACGTACTGGCCGTGAGCTTGGCCTCGACCAAGCGAGCCTCCATGAGCGTCTGGCGATACTGCGCGAGTGCCTCAGCCTTCGCAGCGTCCATATCCTTGCTTGCTATCTCGCGCTCGAGTCCTCAGATAAAAAACTGCAAAAAAATCCCACGTCGATAGGACCTTCGAGTCTACCACGATCCTCTCTTCCCCTTCACAGATCCGACTGCAGAACGCAAGCACAAGCACACGCACAAACACGAGAGCGAGAGCGAGAGAGTATGAGATGCGAGCGACACAACGACGAGAGACGAATGACGCACCGTACCCCAAACTCTACTGATTAAGGTCGCTCTGAGGCTTTTTCGCTTCTCGTCACTGTGACGAGTTCAGTTTATCGCGATATCGCGAAAGTGCGAAGACGCAGCAACCATTCGTCTCGTTGCTCACACGTCGATACCACTCACTCTCCCTCTCTCGCTCTCTCCCAAACCATGGTGCTGCCATCGATGGTACAGCACTCGAGTGGTAATGGGATTGGAGGAGGAGGAGGCAGTGGTGGTGGTGGTGGGAACAACGCGGGCATATCGGCGTCGAGATGGAGGTACCGCGTGATGGTGTGGGCGTCGGTGATGGCGTCGGCGGTGCTGGTGTGGCGGCTGTGGGTGCTGGTGTCGGCGCCGTATCCGCTGCCGTCGAGGCCCGAGCCGCTGCCCGTGTCGCTCAGTATCATCGGCGAGGGCTCCGATCGAGATTGGATGCCTGTGCTCAAGCACGGAGCCATCTACAAGATCATCCATCATAACCCGTATGGCTTATCGGAGAAGGTCTGCCACTGGTGCTCCTGCTGTTCTTGCTCTCGATGGCGCGGCTCTCTCGCTCTCTCTCTTGGATGAGAACGACCTTGCCTGACACAAGACTACCTACCTGCCTGCCTCTCCGTATATGCAGTTCAAAGTGGTGTTTGAGAATGGAATGTCAGCATCGGTGAAGGTCATCGAGCCGTTCTCATTGTGGCCCAAGGAGTTCGACGTGATCGATGCTCACACGTACAAACCAACCCAAACCAACCCCAAACCAACCCCAAACCACCACCAACATCAGCGCCAACTCTGCGCGAACATACCTGCCGAGCACTGGATCTGATACCTATGCGATATCTAGTGTCAATACCACCGTGTTGAATCGTGTGCGACGTGCATGGGCGATCGAACAAGGTTGGAACGAGCTGGCGGCCTTCTACGTCGATCGTGCGCTCGATTGGTATCTCAAGCCGCCGACTGCTGGCCGCTTCATCACCAACAAGGAGGTATGACTCTCCGCTCTCAAACACCAAGCTCAAGGAGAGAGAGCGGAGCTAATTGCGTTGATCGACGATGGCAGTTGTATGCACATGATGATCGGTTCTGGAGTGTACTCAAGCGAATGCTGCCGACCTATCGCATCCCTGTGACACTGATAGCATGGCTCGATGGTACCATTCGATCGCTCTTCTTCCATGCACGATGCTCAATCGATCACTGAGAGTGCCAATCTCTCTCTCTTTCTCTCTCTTTGTGAATAGGAATGAGGATGCTGCCACCGTCGCTCGACGTGCAAGATATGATGACGCAACACAAACCATTGCCAAGCAACGATACCAAGTTGACCGAGATGCTGTCGCAAGTATCCGACGTCTTGGTGTTCGATTATTTGCTCGACGACCACGATCGCATCGAGGAGCACAACTGGTACAAGGATCGTCGTGGCAGGTACATCACATGGGACAGTGGCCTTGCGTTTCGACATGGACCATTCGGCCGCGAGTCGTAGTGCGTATCAATGAGCGAGAGCTCGAGAGAACCAGCGAGTACGGGAGGCAGACGGATGCTGATTGATTCATGTGTGCGTAGTGATCAAGACATTTGGTGCGGCCGAAAGGGTTGGGTGGCCAATCGATTGCCCGATGCCACGGGTCGAGGTTGCCGACGCATCTGCATGTTCCGTAACGATACGATCAATCAACTGCTTGCATTCAGTATGTATTCCGCCTTTCGAGATGGAGGGAGGGAGGAACCACCAGCCGTGGCTCACATTCTGAGTGCGACTCGCATAGTGAATCCCGATCCTTCTGGCTTGACGAAACGACTGCGGCAGCTGATACGCGACGACCTGTTAGCGCCCGTCTTCAACTACAACATTTACCACACGTATCTACCGCGCTTCGTCAAGGTGCGGTATCGAAACGAGGACTTTTACTACGGCATCGAGAAGCGACTGCGAGAGATCATCAAGTATGCTCGTCGATGTGCCAAGGAGTTCGGACCCGAGCGAGTGTACCTGTAGCACCACCAGACCATCACGAAGAGCAATCGCAATTGGATTGGATGGCTTGATGCAATCCAATCAGTCGCTGTATATTTATCAAAGAGAGCCCGAATTATTCGCACGGAAACTGGCTGTTCTATCGATCTGTGTGTGTACCTTTCGAGTGATCAAGTACTGAGGCCGACCGATGACCCTCTGGTTCGGCATTGAGCACTGTCGTCCTGGCCGTATGGGTCTTCAGCGGCGGGCAGGAAGGGAATATCGGGGGCTTCCGCCTTGCAGCTTGGGTCGGGAAATTATTAATCCGGGCGGGCTGTGAGGATTGAGGGATGGAGGGATGGAGAAGGCCGCCAAGCAACTGGAGCCAGCGTGGAGGGAACAACAGGCGCGGCGAGATGCAAATCTCGTCGGTGGGGATCGGTAAAGCAAAGCCCGTATGCAGCGCAGAGAGCTGGCGAGCTTATACCGCCGCTCAGCGCTCTTGGTGCTGTTGCTGTTGTTCCTGCTTTTTCCTCTCGTCGCCTGCTCGCGCTCACACGCCTCTTGTCCCTCCCTCTATCACTCTCTCACTCTCTCTCGAGCTCGCCATGTCGCTCGTACGTGCCTGCTACTACTCTCTGCCACTATCTCCTTCCTTCCTTCTCTCCTCCCTCTCATGGTGCCCTTCGAGATATCCTTCTCGTGTCTCCCATTGATTTCTCACGCACAACCTCGCGAACGATATCTGTGCTTGATATTTCTCCCCTCTCCCTCTCTTTTTGGGCGCTCTCTGGTGTAGCTGCCTGCTGACGCTCTGGCCCGCATCGAGGCCAACGATGCGTCGTACACCTCGTGCGATTTGTCCGACTCGGCTATCTTCACCGCCAAGCCCGACGAGTGGGCCGTGCAGTTCGCTGAGGTACGCGCCGCCGCCGCCACCATCACCGCGCCACCGCGCCGCCAATGAAATGAAATATCTCGCCCATCCTCGAGCCATCTATCTCGCCATCTATCGATCTCGTACCCACGCGACCGTATGGAATCGTGTAGGCCATCAAGAACAACACGCACTTGACGTCGTTGACGCTCTCGAACGTCGGCATCTCGACCACGGGCGCCACGGCCATCGCTGAGGCCTTCAAGGTCAACCAGACCATCACGACCCTCAACCTCGAGAAGAACAACGTACGATATTGCTCTCATATCTGCTACTACTACTGCTATTGCTTTTGTTGCGGTGGTTGTGGAGTGTGGGATGTGGGGGTGCCTTTAAACCAAGCTTCGAGAGAGCGCGTTCTTCTATTGAATGAGAAGTGCCAGTCTCTCTCTCTCTCGCGATGGTGCTGATGGTATGATTGTGTGGTTGCTTTGGTCGGTGGCAGATCGACTCGAATGGCATCCAGGCCATCGGTGAGATGCTCCAATTCAACAAGGGCCTCGTTGAGCTCAACCTCCTGAACCAGGTACGCACGCACTCAGGCACTCGTCTTCTCTCGCGCAAGCACAAGCATGCACAAGCAGCGTTGCTCGATATTTAATAATCGTGTGTAGTCTTCGGGAGCTCCTGGCGAAGGTGCCTTGACGACCTTCATCAACTCGTTCGAGTACAACACCACCTTGTTGAAGATCATTTGGCGCCTGACTTCTCGTCAGTCGTTCAAGATCAACGCCTGCATCACCCGTAACAACGAGATTGGTACGCCAGCCATCTCACACTTCTCTCTCTCTCTCTCTCTCTTATTGACTCACGTTCAATATCGTTGATGACATTAGCTCGTCGTTTGTCGATCGGCAAGAGCATCGACGACATTGACCCCAACATTCGTCGCGAGACGGCAGCGCGCATTTTGGCTGAGCGCGAGGGCGGCAACCCGCCGGCCTTCGTTGCTGCTCCGCGCGAGGACGACATCACCGAGAAGATCCCGGCTCGCGGTGCTCCCTACTCCCTGAAGGAGCTCTCGGTGCGCCAGGACCTGCTCCCTGACGATGTCGACGCCAACCGCCGTGAGGAGTTCCTCTCGGACGATGACTTCAAGCAGGCGCTCGGCATGGACCGCGACTCGTTCGCCAAGAGCCCGGCCTGGAAGCGCAAGCAAAAGAAGAAGGAGGCCGGCCTCTTCTAAAGCCACTCACTCTACGCTCGTTCGTTGCTTGTGTTGTGGAGCTCGACTGCGTACATGACGCCCGAACTTGTTCACTCTACACCATTCCCTCTCTTTAATGCGCTCTCGCAGTCAAGCTAGCACTCACGCTTTTGTTATCGCACTCGTCATCGTAGTTGCTGTTGTTGTTGTTTGGCACGCCCTCCACGTTCGGTCTCTGGCCACGCACACACCCCACGCTCTTCCGCATACACCACCGCCAAGTCCCAATAATGAAATGAAACGAAATGCATCTCAAGCAAATAGATAACTACGCCGTGTGTCGCTCGCTGGTGGTACAATAATTATCCTTATTCGATTGTGCGGGTGTGATAGATAGGTGAGGCGCAGCGCGAATATTGCGTGTGGTGCTTGTGGTTGGTTGCTCTGCGTGCGAGAATCCGGTGAAGGGCGAGAGCCCCAGCGCAAAATCTTCGCACTTTCGCGTTATCATTTACTCACCTCGCGCGTGCGTCCGCGTCTCTCGTTCTTCGTCTCGCGCCTGTTGTGTGTGTGTGTGTGCGTGTGCGATGGCCTTCCACTGTACGCGCTCTCGCCTGATGCTTTTCCTATCTATGCTTGCGCGCAACTCATTGCTCGGCATGTTGATGCAGGCCAACTCTTGAATAGCTCGAACGTGCTGACGCTTCCAGCTCCACCGGCGAGCTTGGAAGAGCTCACTCGACTCCTCAGGCTTCACCATGGCGCCTCGCTTCGCTCCGCTGAGCAGGAGGTTCGATACTTTCCGTCGTCGGTGCCGCATCCACACTTTCGCGCCCGTGGCTTCATTCTATCAGCTGCTGGGCTTCCCGAGACGTCGGAAGACACGCCCGTCATCGCTGTTCCCGAACCTTGTGCGTACTCAGCGCAAAGAGAGAGAGAGATTGAGATTGAAGGAGCGACAAGAGATCTGAGTGCGCGCGGCACAGGGTTCTTTGGCGAGCGTGATACCAAGCCACCACCAGAGCCCAAGGTGTTCCACAGACTCGAGCGCGCCTTGCAACCCAGCGAGTACCGCCTGAGCGCCTCGGGTGAGCTTGAGGTACCACTCTCATCCGATCAGAAGAAGGGGCCGTCGTTCTTTGTGTGCGAGTCGAGCTCCGCTGCTGCCAAGTACGCCCACAAGCGAGCTGCGAAGAAGGACACCTGCCAGTGCTCGACGAACCCTCTTGAAGGGCCACCAACGGATGCAGGAGTCGAAATGATCCTCGAGAAGCGTTGGCCAGGATCGCAACTCCAATGGTCCAAGTCCGGCCTCTCCCCAGACCAGATCGGTGGCTGGCATTACGTCGCTGCTCCAGTGCGACCACCCGGCTGCTCAGTGGCAGTACTGGAGGCCGTTGCTCGACGTGAGTGCGGAGAATGGTCGCCTTGCGCGTTCGCCGCGTCTGCAGAGCCGGCGGAAGACCTGCTCGATCTTTGCAGAACATCCACTGCCGCTGTTGCGGTGCAAGCCCTCGAGTACGTTGTCGCGGACGAGGAACGCGACCCAGCCGAGAGGTTCGTTGCCGCCATCTTGCAGTATCACGCTGCGGTGGCCGAGGCGCCGGAGGTGGCACTCTTCCACTCGACAGCCCTTGAGCTTCTCTACGACGGTGCCGACCTACTTCTCACACACCAAGGCGAATCAATGGAGTTCTGGGACTTGCAGGAGTTCCTCGATGATTTGAGCGCCCGAGCAACATATTGGAATCCTTGCTCTCCTGACCAAGAGATCACTGCTCACATTCCAGAGTATTATGTGGAACCGCTGGCTGCGTCTGAGGACTGTACTTCGGTTTTGCTGTTGCTTGACTCGGTTACGAATGAGCCAACTCGACGAGAAGAAACGAATGCAGGCGAGAAGAAGTCGGCGAAGCCCAAGTATTGCTCGTCGGATGGTCAACGATTCTTCCTTCGAGCTCTCGCGACCATCAACGCAGCAGGGCTTGCTCGTGTGCTACCGAAGCTGTGCGTGAACAACTGTGGCGCCTCCGTATTTTTTGTTATCTAATTACCAAGCGTCATCGTCGTTGTTGTTGTTGTGACTCGACAGGCACTCCGATAGCGACACCAGTCGACCAAATTATGAGGATATTGCCGACGAGTTACGCCAGATGCTGCGTACTGCTGGACCACCTGCTTGGCCAGCGTTTCACGAGTGGCTCGGGCACCGTAATGCTGCGATCTCGGTTCATTTCGCGTCGACGCTCTGTCAACTTCAGCATCTGCCAGCTTACATGGCACCTACCATCGCCAAAGAGTTGTGCTCAGATCCTCTACGGCTTGCTACCGTGGTACAGTTTCTCAATCAGGCTGCACCAACTCACGGCCAGCTGATTGGAGTGGCAGTCCAACGCGACGTACCGCTACAAGAATCGCAGCGACTGCCGCCTCCAGAATTCAGCAGCCCTTTCTTCGTACAGCTGTTCCAACTTCGCCAGGCAACGCCTCGGGGTGGCAACCAGCTTGCAATGGCTCTCTTCAAGTGGCTACGAGTGCTGCGTCAGAATGCATGGCGCATTTTTCGAAGCTTCCTGTTCTTATTTGTTCATGACTCTCAGCCGCTGCACCTTCGCAGGTTGTATGAGCGGCAGGAGTCTGATTCGTACGGTGAACGGAACCTCGTAGAGCGAGACGACACTGTTGCATGGATCCGAGCGGTGGAGCCGCAGCTGCGAGCTATCTTGCCTCCCGACTTTGTCGTGGCGCAGGGCTTTGCTCATGTTCCACGAGGAACTAGTGGCTGGTTCCTCGTGGCGTGGGACAGAGAGCTGTTGGCGCTGGCGACGCCGGAGGTCCTCCGATTTTGTCGGCGACTCGGGTTGTTCCCGGTGTCCCGATATCTCGGCAAGATTGGTACGCATCGAATGTCAGCCCCAGATTGATCCTATCGCTTGTACTTATCGATGGCAATAGAGGTGTGAGAAGGTGGTATAGGCATTGCGCTGGTACCATGAACTCCACGCTCACGTCTTGGCTTAGCGCACATATTTGTGCTTGTGAACTGGTGGTTCGACTTCAATACAACGCGCCACGACAGTACCGAACAACTGGAAAAAGTCTCTCCTCTCGCCCTAACTAACTGACGCCATTCGTCTCCTTCCTTCGTTCGTCGCGTGTCTCCACCTCTGTCGTAAGTTTATCTTGGTCCATCGTCCTCCTCTTTCTTTGTCCTGCGTATGATTGTGTTTGCCTTTCGCTACTCTATCGATTGGAATTAGTTTGAGAAATTGAAAGAAAGCAGTAGAAGAACTGAGTGATACTTGTTGTTTATGATGTCAAGCCCAAAGTCGCCTCTGCAAGCTGCCCTGGACGAGATGTGGGTATCAATCGACAGTGGAGCCTCTCCGAACATCCGAGAACTGTGCCGCAGGTTCAAGGGAGCTACAGGAAGTATCGAGTCGAGGAAAGGCGTATTGCTCGTTCGCGAGGGGTGCAGGCACCTATCATCATCGTTTACCATCGTATCACGACAATCCCAATTGACCTGTACCACCTCCACGCGTACTTGCGCACCACCTCAGAAGTATCCAGTAAAATCTTCCAAAAACAATACTAGGCTCTCACCTTGAGGATTTCCCAATGGTTAAAGCCCGACTTTGCTTTGTTGGTGGATTTGCCACCAGTTTCACAATTGCTATCACTCACGCCGTGTGTCGCTCGCTGGTGGTACAATAATTATCCTTATTCGATTCTGCGGGTGTGATAGATAGGTGAGTCGCAGCGCAAATATTGCGTGTGGTGCTTGTGGTTGGTTGCTCTGCGTGCGAGAATCGTGAAGGGCGAGAGCCCCAGCGAGAGAGTGAGTGCGCGCGCGAGAGAGAGCTTGATAAATTACAAGTGATATCGAGTCACGAGCTGGCGAACGAACTCGGCTGCTCGAATACTCACTTGACCTGTGCTGCTGTCGACGTGAGGCGCATACACTGCCACGCCGCCGAGGTTCGGAACGCGCACCAACACGATGCCCGATGATCCAGCCACGACCGTACACGCGCTCGACGACGATGCTGCACCCAACACTTGTCGTTGTGCCACGCTCTGTGCCATCGCCGTCACGACCGAATCGTTGTTGGCACGGTGCGCAAGAGCCATAGCCATTGCTGCTGCCTGAGCGACATTGGCTTGCACACTGAGCAGTTGCATCAAGAACTGGGCATTGTCTGCTGAAGGGTGTTTGCCACTCAATCGATCTTGCGATTTCTTTCCAACCCCAAAAAACCATCAATCAGTCAACCACACAATGTAACAGAGATTGATGAGTAAATGTGTGGGAGAGAGAGACATACCAAAACCGCAGCAATAGCATTGAGTTCATCGCCATGTTGGAGATACGAAAGATAGATTGGCAGATCGCAAGACACGCCAGCAAGCTGAGCTGTTCGTGCCAAGCGACTCAATACTGAATGCAAGCGCAACGGCAGCGGTGACTCGGGAACCATCAAGGTTGCAAGGGACAACGCTGTCGGCGTCTCGAACGCATGAGTCGTACGACGTTGCGCGCCATCGGTCACAATGGTCGCGAGATCGGTGCTCGCACGTTGCTCGGCCGCCAGATCGACGTAGCGGCTAGTGTTCGACGCTGCATCTTCGAGTGCGAACGCATAAACGAACGGGAAGACGGCCTGCTGAAGAGGGAATAGCGAGCCAGTGCTGCCGTGTGCAAACACGTGACCCTCGAGCGTGTGGACCGCAAAGGCAAAGTCGGCCGTGTTGGTTGTCTTGGCGTACAGTGCCGGTACGTTCGACACGACGCCCTTTGAGATTGGAGTCGACGAGATGACCGAGGTCGCAATGTCGACCAGCTCCTCACAGAAGCTCGAGAACGAGCCGCAAGAGCTACTTCCTCGCCATGAGACCTCTTCGGCAGCTGCTGGTGCTGGTGTGGCAACTGTCTCCACTACGGCGCTTGCAGGTGCTGGCTTGGGAATTGGACGGCCGGGAGATACCACACGCTCGGATTCGGCAGGTTCAGATGACATCGAACCTGTCGGCTTGTTGGCTGCCGGTGGTACTGGAGGTGGTACGGCAGCAGCGGGAGTAGGCGCAGGCACAGCGACGACGGCAGGTTCGGGAGGTACGGGCGCCTTGCGTGGAGCACGAGGCGGAGCAACAGGAACAGGAACGACAGCGGGTTCCTCGTCGACAGGAGCAGCGACAGCGGCAGCGGCAGACTTGCGCAAGAGACCGGCTCCGACGGCAGCCGGTGCAGGCTCGGGTACAGCCGCAGCGACAGGTTCTGCTGGAGCTGTAGATGGAGCAGCAGCAGTCTTGCGCAACAATCCTGGCCCGATCGGCGTTGGCGTCGGCTCGGTCGACTCGGCTGCTTCAGCCGGAGCAGACGACAGCGGAGGCCGCTTCTTGCGCAGTGCCGCCAACGCAGCAGCGGGGTCCTCTGGTACCACGGTCTCGGTGGTCGTGTTGGTTCTGCGACGACCAACCGGTTGGACGTCGTTGTCAGGCGCAGGAGGCTCGGCAGCAGCTCCGCTCGGGGTACCGCCTGGCGTCGGGAAGCGTTTCTTGAGGCCGCCAGCGCCGCGACCGAATGGCGACGCATCATCTGATTCGGTGCCGGCTTTGACTGGTACGATGCCGATCACAGTCGAGGTGCTCGCGCTTGGTCGCATCCTGCCGCGAGGAGAGCTTGTGCCCACCACTCCTGAGAGATCGCCGGCACCGCGACCGGCCAGCACGCGTGGGGCTGGCTCGTCGGCTGGCACGATGATCGGGTCCTCGTCTCGCAAGCCCGTGACGCCCTCGCCGCGCTTCTTGCCCCGTGTTGGTGGTCGGCGACCGGGGCTCACGATGCGTGTCGGCGATGCCAAGCGCGGGCCCGTGACGATCGTTTCGAGTTGCTCGGCGAGTGTGGGCTTGGGCGGCTCGACCACCTCCTCGACCTGCTCGTAGCCTCCATCCGCAGCAGCCGACTCGCCGTCACCAGAGGGCTGCTCGTCGCTTTGCGTCGAATCCTCGAGCGGTAGCTCCTCGACGTACGAGGCTGGGAACCAGCCCAGCACGCCGTTGAGGTCGCCTTGCCACCAACCCGAATCGTCTCGGTCGAGAATGATGATGATGTCGCCCTCTTGGAACTCGAGCTCGCGTTCGTTCTGCGCCTCGTTCTGGTACAAGGCACGACACTTGGGAACCGCTGGCTTGGCGACCTTGCGTGGTGCCGGTGGAGCCGGAGCCTTGCGCGGCGCCACGAGCGGTACCGGTACTGCTGCAGCCGGTGTCGGTACAGGCAGTGGCACCGGCACAGGAGCGACCAGTGGCTCGGGAATCGACGAATCGGTGGCCTGGCCAGCGCGACCTCCTCGTGCCGCCGTCGTTCCTCCACGAGACGACGCCAATCGACCTCGAGGAGATGCTGCCGAGTCGGTGAGCGCAGCAGGAACCGCAGCTACTGCTGGACGAACAGGCTTGGGAACATCAGGGACCGGCGGGGCAGCCACCGCGCCCGATGCAGCTGCGGCCTTCAAAGCCGAGGGCTTGGGCACCACGCCGCCAGGGAACATCATTCCAACGCCGCCAACCGGAGGTGGAACGGCGACTGGCGTCGGAATAGGCGCTGGTACCGGCGCTCCGGGCACAGCAGACTCGGTCGGCACGTCGTCGCGGCTGCGAGTTGTGCCGCCTCGAGATGCACCGCCACCACGAGAACCACCGCGACCGCGATTGGCGAGTTGCGACTTGAGCTCGGCCATCGGATCGGCACCTCCAGGTACAGCACCCATGCCCGGTGGCAATGTGGATCGTGGACTGACGAGAGATGCAGGAAGAGGGGCCGCGACTGGCGACACAGGTTGCGCGCCGACGATCGGTGCTGGAATGCCGCTCAGTGGTACTGGTATCGCGGCGATCGGTGGAGGTATTTCACCTATCACAGATGGATGGATGGATGGATGGATGGATGGATGGATGGATGGATGGATGGATG
>ERZ778023.4451-NODE-4451-length-11768-cov-4.561086_pt1 | contig 11768 bp, 15 predicted proteins | sample MGYA00375753_ERZ778023 | MGnify/ENA primary metagenome ERZ778023 (study PRJEB29350, sample SAMN05389822) | bioreactor metagenome | isolation source: Ammonium sulfate bioreactor | place: South Africa: University of Cape Town | collected 2014-04-04 ...
GGCGTCGAGGATGACAATCGTGCAGGCGGCTCCGCCCGAGGTGATGTCCGCGACGGCCTGCTCGGCATTGAACAGCCGCGTCTCCGCTCTCATCCGCAGGCTGACGGAATCCGCACCGTCGGGAGAAAATCCGGATTTCACCGGCACGAGGTAATTGGACCCGCCAACCGAAATGCCATGACCCGCGTAATAGAAAACCGCCACCTCCGCGCCGGGAAGGGTCTTGCGAAAGTCCTCCACCGCGTGAATGAGCTGGTCGCGAGAGACATTGGTTTTCTCAAGGACCCGGAATCCCAGGGACCGCAGCGCAGCCGCCACCAGCCGGGCGTCATTCCCGGCGTTGCGCAAAGGGCCGACCGTTTCCTCGTAGCGGAAGTTGCCCACGACCAGCGCCGTCCGGGATGCCGGGCGATCCTCGGGATACGCTCGCGCCGCAAACCCGCAAACCCAGCAGCCAGCAAGGATGAACACCCATCGTCTGACCGCGGAGGAGGGAACGGTAACCATCGTATTGGGCTTTCCTTAAGCTTAGTGCGCCCGCACTATGCGGCGGAGTTTTCTTTCCCTGCAAGAAGAACCATGAAGGCCCTCTCCCGTCACTGCCTGATCTTTGCTCTCTCCGTGCTCGCGGGCTGCGCCACCACTACGACTCCCTCGCGGAATCCTGTCACGCCCGCGCTGCTCCCGGGCGATCCCGCCGCACCCTCTCAGGTCACGCCCTCGGAGGCTCTGGCCATCGCCCAGGTCTACACAAAGCACCAATGGCAGCCCTTCGCCCGGAACATCCTGCATGGCAACGATCCCGCCGGGGTGCGGGTCGACACACCTGACGCAAGCTACAAGCCCGCCAATGGCCGGGACGGCTGGTGGGAGCCGGGACTGGTCAACCAGGGTGTGCCTTACAAATGGGGCGGATTTGACGACGTCCAGAGCTTCGATACCGGCATCGCCTCAGGCAAAGCCGGAGGCGACGTCTCCACTCCCGCCAAGCGCCAGGCCGACAATGCGGCCGTCAGCACCCACGCCGTCGGGCTGGACTGCTCGGGATTCGTTTCCCGCTGCCTCAAGCTGCCCTCGGTGCATGACTCGTCCCAACTCCCCGCCGTCTGCGATCGGCTGGCGAGCTTTGAGGAGCTGCGTCCGGGCGACATCCTGAACGTCCCTCGCCGCCACGTCATGCTGGTGGCGGGCTGGGCAAAACCCGATCACTCCTGGGTCCTCTACTACGAGACCGGCGGCATCCCGGAATGGAAGCCCGCGCTGAAGCAGGCTCCCACGCAGGCTTTGATCGAACTCGGCTACCAGCCGCTGCGTTACAAAGGCATGGCCCGCGAAGCCCGGCCCAGCGGCAAGGAGGTGCTGACCCGGGCGGTTCGCGCCCAGGCCATCGTCATTGCCAACCCGGTGATCGGCGAGCCGTAAGGATCTAGTACAGCTCGACCGGAGAACGCTTGCCGTCCTCGGCGCTGCGCTGTCCAGCCTGTTCCTCGCCGAGAGTGGCGACGCGGAGGTCCCAGATTTCCGAGTCCACGCTGCGGAAGGCCTCTTCCGTAAACGGGGTCGGCGGAGCCAACCTGGCCTTGAACTCCGCCATCCGACCCAGCGCGGCCTCGGTTTCCGAAGCTGGAAGCTCGGCGAGGACTTTCTTCGCCTGCGCGGCGAGCTCGACGCGATGACAGATCATGAGCATGTCGTTTCCCGCGGCAATACCCTGGCGCATCGTCTCGTCGAAGCCGTAGTGATTCAGAATCGCGCCCATGTCGAGGTCGTCGGTCATGACAAGGCCGTTGAAGCCCATATCCTCGCGCAGCAGGCCGTTGATCATGGCGGAAGAGAGCGAAGCCGGCGGGCCGCCTGCCTCGAGGCCGGTGATCGTGATATGGCCGATCATCATGCTGTCCACCTTGTCGGCAAAGGCACGGAAGACGGCGAGTTCGTACTCCTCCATCAGCTCGCGGGATCGGTCGATCGAGGGCAGCTCGTGATGCGGATCGAGCCCGGCGGAGGAATAGCCGGGGAAATGTTTGCCGCAGCTCAGGATGCCCGCCTCGCGGAGCGCCTCATTGAACGCCCCGGCCTTTTCGATCACCTCGGCCACCGTGCGGCCATAGCACCGGCCGCGCAGCGAATTGTCCGCCTCATCGTCGAAGGAAATATCGAGCACCGGGCAGAGGTCGAGATTGAACCCAAAGAGCCGCAGGAGGCGTCCCGTGATATCGCCGTGCTTGCGTATCAAGCCGAGATCATTGCGGTCCCGGAGCTGCTGGGCGTTGGGCGGCTCGTTGCCGATGAGCTTGAGACGCGACACACGCCCGCCCTCCTGGTCGATGGTCACGACCGGCTCGACATCGCTGAGGTCGCGCAGGTCGTCGATGAGCTTGCGGAGCTGGGTCGGGGTCTGGATGTTGCGCCCGAAGAGGATGAATCCCCCCGGCTGGAGGTCTTTGTAAAATCTGGCCGTCTCGGCATCGAGTTCCGCACCGGGGACTCCGACGAGAAGCAACTGGCCCACATCTTGGGATGGCATATTGCTTTCAAAGATCATAAACTGCCCTCACCTGTCGAATGAATCCCTCCCCGCTCAAGATCGGCCTTTACGGCGGAACGTTTGATCCCATCCACAACGGCCATCTGCTTCTGGCGCGCGACGCCCTCGAGCGGCTGAAGCTGTCGAAGATCGTTTTCATCCCCGCCAACCTCTCTCCGCACAAACTCCGCAAGCCGCCAGCCCCGGCCGAGGTGCGCTGCGAAATGATTCAGGCCGCCATCGAGGGAGAGAAATATTTCGAAATGGACCGCTGCGAAATCGAGCGTGAGGGCCCGTCCTACGCGGTCGATACCGCCCGCCTGTATCGCGAGCTTCACCCCGAGGCGAAGCTGTTCTACCTCATCGGCGATGACAATCTCGAGGAGCTGAACACCTGGCGCGAAGTCGACCAGCTCAAGGAACTCGTTCAGTTCGTGGTTCTTACCCGCGCGGGCGTGCCGTTTCTCTCCGGGCTGCCGATCATTTCCCGAAATATCGAACTTTCGTCCACCGAGATTCGCAATCGCGTTGCCCGGGGCAATTCCATCAGGTATATGGTCCCCGTGGCCACCTGTGACGTAATCAAGAAACACCGACTCTACCGCAATGACTGACGGCGAAAAGCTGGCTCGCGCCTGCGCCGCCGCTGCGGCAGACAAAAAGGCCGAGGACATCACCGTCCTCGATATGCAGGGAATCTCCACCTTCACGGACTATTTCGTGATCTGCTCGGGCTCCTCCGAGCCGCAGCTCAAGGCCATCGCCTCGTCGATCCGCGAGCAATGCCGCGAGAAACTCGACCGCAAGCCGGCCTCCGAGGACGGCTTCCCGATCAGCCAATGGATCGTCCTCGATTACGGCGACGTGATCGTCCACCTCTTCCACAACGACAAGCGCGAGTTTTACGGCTTGGAAAATCTCTGGAGCGACGCCAAGCGTCTCGAAGTCGAGGGGATCTAGCTAAACCGGCACCCTTATGTGGGTGCATGCCTCTTCCCGGCTTCGAGCGAAACCGGGAAGACGCGAGAGGATTATCCTCGCTGGTTAAGCGGCGATGCTCAGGGCGATTTTCACGCCACTGAGGACGGCGGCGATGCGGATCGAGTCATTGACTCCCGCCTCGGAGATGCCGTGCTGGACCAGGGTGGCTTCATGCGCCTTGAGGCACATGCCGCAGCCCGCGAGCGCGGCGCAGGACATCGACATGAGCTCAAACGTGGCCTTGTCGGTCTTGAGCTGGCTCATGCGCATCATGCGCAGGCGGGGCGGGATGGAATTGTACGACTCCTTCTCCACCAGGTGGCGGAAGCGGTAGTAAACCGTATTCATCCCCATGATCGACGCCGCGGCGCGTGCGTCGTCGACGAGTTCCTCGGTCACGCCATTGGCGCGGCCTTCCTCGACGAGCGCGAGGGTGAGGGCTTCATCGCCGAGGAAAAAGGCGGAGGCGAGCACGCAGCCCCAGACCTGATCCTGGGTGAGGTTTTCCGGCCGGAGAATGGCCTGGAGGTTGAGTTTGAGGTCCTTGGCGGCCTCGGGAAGTTTATCGCGGAGCGATTCGAGAGCGGACATAAAAGAAGTGCGCCCGGTCGTTGCCGACCGGGCGCTGTAAAATCTCGTTAAACCTTGAGGGTGGCGTCGCCCTTCTTCCAGTTACACGGGCAAAGCTCGTCGGACTGGACGGCATCGACCACGCGGAGGGCCTCCTCCACGCTGCGGCCCACGGAAAGGTTGTTCACCGTCGCCCACTGGATCACGCCATGCTGGTCGACGAGGAAGCTCGCGCGCAGGCAGACGTTTTCCTTGGGATCGAGGATGCCGAGATCACCGGCCAGTTTCTGGGCGGCGATGAGCGGGTACGGCAGGCCTTTCAGGTCGGCATGCGACTGGCGCCAGGCGAGGTGCGAGAATTCGTTGTCGGTGGAACCGCCGATCAACTGCACGTCGCGATCCTTGAAGTCGCCGTTGCGCTTGCCGAACTCCACGAGCTCGGTCGGGCAGACGAAGGTGAAATCCTTCGGGTAAAACAAAAAGAAGGTCCACTTGCCCTTGTAGGTGGAGTTGTCGATTTCGATGATGTCGTCACTGGTGAGCCCGTTGCATGCCTTGGAATGAAAGGCCGGGAATAGATCTCCTACTGTCAGCATATTATCTCTGGTCTCTGATTGTTGTGGTTTTGGCCGTTTCCGGCGGCTTGGAATCTAGAACGTTTTGGGGAATTGCAAAGCGATAGTTGGGAAACACCTCTGCTCCGCCCCTTGCGATCCCGTCTCCATGACGGTAGGATCGGCAAATCAGGTTGCGTCACGCCCGGCACAGGCGTACGCTTTTCCCCGGGAAAGGAGGTATACGACGTATGAACCTCATCGAAGACACAACGATAGCATGTCCCTTCTGTGGCGAGAGCTTCGCCATCGAAGTCGATACCGAGGAGGGTTCCTATACCACGATCGAAGACTGCGCAGTGTGCTGCCGACCATTGGCTCTCACCATCCGGTGTCACCCGGGCGAAGTGGAAACGATCGACGTGGAACCCGGCTAGCACATCGGAACAACCGCGCCGCGACCCGGAGGGGGGGCAACGTCGGTAAAATCTATCGTCCAGGCGGGAAATTCCGCGTGGCGATGATCCGGATTCCCTCAAGGGTCAACTGCGGCTCGACTGCGGCAAACATGTGGGTTTGCCCGGCGATCAGGCGGGCGTCACCGCCGGTAGCGATGAGGCGCAGCCCGCGCCTGACGCCGATTTCCTTCTCGATCTCCCGGACGATCTCCTTGATGAGCCCCCGGTACCCGTAGACAGCGCCGGACTGCATGGCCTCTTTGGTGCTGCGACCGATGGCGCGCCGAGGTTCCCGTAGTTTCACCTTCGGGAGCAAGGCCGTACGGCTGTGCAGGTAGTCGGTCATGGCATTGAGGCCAGGCGCAATGACGCCTCCAGCATAGTTTCCCTCCCGCGTGAGCACGTCGAAAGTCACCGCCGTGCCGAAATCGACCACGATGGCCGGCGCTCCGTGGAGAAACTTGGCTCCGACCGCGTTGGCGAGCCGGTCCGCGCCAATGGATCGAGGCTGCGGATAGTCGATGCCGATGCCGAGATCGACTCCCGCGCCCACCCAGCAGATGCCGGAGCCAAGGGCCTTCTCGACCTCGGGATTTTTCCCGGGAACCACGGAGGCCACGGCGGCATGAAGGAATTTCCGCGTGCCGATGGCGGCTCGCAATGTCCCGGCGGCAAGCGTGGCGGTCGGGATGCGCTCGATACGACCGAGGCGCCCCCGGCTGGAAAAGGCCAGCTTGGTAAAGCTGTTGCTGATGTCGATGAGCAGGAACTCCCTCTGGCTCATTTCACGGGCTCGGGGGTTATCCTGCTCTGCATGGGCTACTTGCGGCGGCCCTTTTCGTTGCCGCGAGTCGAGGCGTCGTCACCCGCTCCGGCGGAGTTGGCGAGATCGGCCTCGTCGTCCGGCAGGAAGACGCGGAACCGCTGCTTGTCGATGGCCTTCATGTAAGCCTCGTGCGGCGATACGGCTCCGCCGACGAGCTGCTCCCAGATGGCGTCGTCCATGAACTGCATGCCCTCACCCTTGCCGCCCACGATGACATCCTGCAGCTTTTGCGTCGCGCCTTCGCGGACGATAGCCGATACGGCGCTGTTGCCGACGAGGATCTCGTTCACGGCCACGCGGCCTCCGCCGTCCTGCTTCTTGAGCAGGAGCTGGGCGACCACGCCGCGCAGCGACGAGGCGAGCATGGTGCGCACCTGCGACTGCTGGTCGGCCGGAAACACGTCGATCATACGGTCGACGGTCTTACGGGCGTTGTTCGTGTGCAGGGTACCAAAGACGAGCAGGCCGGTCTCGGCCGCCGTCAGAGCGAGGGAGATCGTTTCCAGGTCGCGCATTTCACCGACGAGCACGATGTCGGCATCCTCACGCAGGGCGGCTTTCAGACCCGCCGGGAAGGTGATGGCATGCTCGGGCACCTCGCGCTGGGTGATGATGCTCTTTTTATTGCGGTGAACGAACTCGATCGGTTCCTCGATCGTCACGACGTGACGGGAGTAGCTTGAGTTGATGTAGTCGATGAGCGCCGCCAGCGTGGTGCTCTTGCCGGAACCCGTCGGGCCCGTGACCAGGACGATGCCACCGCGCATCTCACCGAAGGTCTTGATCACCTGGGGTACGCCGAGATCCTCCAGCGACTTGATCTTGGTGGGAATGATACGGAATACCGCGCCGTAGCCGTTGGTCTGCTTCAGGTAGTTGCAGCGGAAGCGGCTCTCCTCGTCCATCTCGTAGGCAAAGTCGAGATCGCCGGTTTCCTCAAAGCGCTGCCAGCGGGCCGGCGAGCAGATCTCGCTCAGCATGAAGGCCATTTCCTCGTGGGTCAGGGCCTCTTCGCGAATGGGCAGGATTTCGCCGTGGCGGCGGATCTTGGGCGGCTCGCCCTCGCCGAGATGCAAGTCGGAGCCTCCCGCCTGAATGAGAACCTGAAAGAATTGATTGATGTATGCCATGGCTCAGTGAATCCCCAGGACCTGCCGCATGACCTGCTTGTTCTCCGAGCGATAGAACGCCTCCTCGACCGAAATGAGGCCCTGATGAAAGAGCGACGCGATCGCGTCGTCCATCAGCTGCATGCCCTGCTTGCGCCCGGTCTGGATCACGCCCGGCAGCATGTAGGTCTTGCCCTCGCGGATGAGGTTGCCCACGGCCGGGTTGTTCATCAGGATTTCCATCGCCAGGCAGCGGCCGCGGCCATCGGCGCGGGGAACGAGCTGCTGGCTGATAATGCCGCGCAGCGATTCGCTGACCATGATGCGGATCTGGTCCCGCTGGTCTGTAGGGAAAACGTCGAGCACGCGGTCGAGCGTGCGGGCCGCGTTGCTGGTGTGCAGCGTGCCGAGCACGAGGTGCCCGGTCTCGGAGGCCGTGATCGCCAGGGAGATCGTCTCAAGGTCGCGCATTTCACCGACCATGATGACGTCCGGATCTTCACGGAGCGCGCCGCGCAGGGCGGCGGCAAAGGATTTTGTGTGCGTATGCACCTCGCGCTGGGTGACGTGACAGCCCTTGGAGCGGATCACGTACTCGATCGGGTCCTCCAGCGTGATGATATGGTCGTGACGGGCGCCGTTGATCTCCTCGACGAGGGCGGCCAGCGTGGTGCTCTTGCCCGAGCCGACCGACCCGGTCACCAGCACGAGGCCGTTTTGGTACTGGGTGAGCAGCTTGAGCTGCTGCGGCAGGCCCAGCTCGTCCATCGAGCGCACGCGGCTGCTGATGATGCGAAAGGTCAGGTCGTAGCCGAGACGCTGCCGGACGACGCAGGCACGGAAGCGGCCGAAGCTGTTGGCGTAGGCAAAGTCGACGTCGCCGCGGTCGGCGATGGTTTGCTTCTGAGCGTCGGTCAGGAACCCCATCGTCAGCCGCTCGGTGTCGGCGGCGGTCAATACGGGCGCCTGCTGCCAGATCGGCTCGAGCTGGCCGAAACGGCGCCAGATCGGCTTGGAGTTGACGCTGAGGTGGATATCCGAGGCATCGGATTCCTTGCCGACCATCAAATACTGGTCGACATGGTCCAGCGTGCGGATTTCGTTGTCCTTCACGACTTCGACAGAGGAGGAAGACGCGTCTGTTGGGGTGGTCACTTGCGGAATAATGCTTACGCCGGTCCCTGAAAAAAGCAGAAAAAGACGATTTTCAAATTTCGTCCGGTTGCATGCTATTTTGCGAAGCGCTGGGCCAGCTCGCCGGCGAATCTTCCTGCGTATCTTCCGGCGTATTGGGTGAGAACGGGACGAAGATAGGGGAAGGCAAACTTGGCCACAGTGAGGGCGAGGCCGAGAGCCCCGGCGCGACCAGCGGCCTTCCTGGCTTCTTCCTTGACCGGTTCGCCCTTCGAGCCGACGAGCTTGGTGACGACGCGGGTCTTTTTCTTGGGCCCGGCGATCATCCACCCGAGCGCGGCAGCCGAGCCGATCCAGGCAAAGGAATGCTTGCGCACGCTCTGCTTGACCTTGGCCTCAAAGTCGAGCTCCCGCCGGAGCACGGCGGTATCGCGGCTCAGATCCTCGCGGGAACGCCGCAGTTCATTCAGAAGAAGCTCCTTGCTCATAGACGGAAAGATTTCAGCGAGGCGAAGTCCTTGCGAAGCTCCTCCTGGGTGATGGCAAAAACGGGTTTCCGGACCTGTCCGCGTATGAACACGTAACAGCCAATGATCCCGCCCACGTGCAAAAGGCCGAGCCCGAGCGTGATCCATAGCCAGCTCACGCCCAGCAGGGCGAGGAGGAAGGCGACAAACAGCAGGATCAGCAGATAGGCAAAGAGCGCCAGCACGAGGCCGGCCACCACCGCGATAATCACCCGGAGATAAACGCCCGCCGCTTCCTTGGCCTCGACTCCCGCAAGGGAGGACAAGGCATGGATATGCCGACCGAGCGATCCGCAAAGGTGCGTAATCGCATCGATCAGGCCATGGGTTTCCCCCCGCCCCTCGGGGGGCGGTACGGCGGCAGCGCTCATCTCGAGGATTAGCGCCGGTTAGCGGCGGAAAAGGACGCCAAGAACAAAACCAACTCCAAGCGCGATGGCGACGGCACGGAGCGGATTTTCGCGGACGTAGGTTTCCGCATCACCCTGGAAGCCCTGGGCCTTGGCCTGGGCGTCGGAGAGAGCGGATTGCGCGCGGGTCTTGTACTGTCCGGCGATATTCGTCGCCTGCCCGCGCAGTTCCTCGTATTTCGCCTTGCCGGCTTCGGAAATGTCGCGAGCGGCGGCGGAGAGATGCTCCCGGCCCGTCTCGTAGACGGAATGGGCGTGTTGTTTGACGGTTTCCGAAACCGCCTTGCCGGCTTCGGTCGCGGCGTTCAGTGCAGCCTTGGCGTGCTCAGCACTGCTTTCGAGCTTCTGGTTGGCGACCTTCGTCGCATCTTCTGGCAGGTTGGTCTCAGACATATGCGCAATGTTGGGTTACAACAGCAGTCTCGCACAGTTGCATACCTTGGCAAGCTCACGATATTGCCCCGCGCCCGGACTTCGTGATAAGGGATACCGCGATGCTGTCTGCCAAATCTTTCGCGCCCGGCCGAGTGGAGCTTCTCGGCAATCACACCGACTACAATGGGGGCGTCGTGCTCTCCGCCGCCACCCACCTGGGGATCTCCGCCCAGGGCAAGACCCGCGAAGATGGCAAGGTCGTCCTGACCTCCGAGGGAATCCCCGGAGTGGTATGCGCCGATCTCGGCAATCTCAAGCCCGCCGACAGCTGGTCGGATTATCCACTCGGCGTCACCCAGGTGCTCAAGGAAGCGGGATATCCCATCAAGGGCTATGAAGCCGACTTCTCCAGCACCCTCCCGCTCGGGGCCGGGCTGTCGAGTTCCGCCGCGCTGGAGGTCTGCACCGCCCTCCTGCTCTCCCGCCTTTTCGACTTCCAGATCGATCCCCTGCCGCTGGCCAAGCTGGCCCGCAAGGCGGAAAACGAGTTTGTCGGTGTGAGTTGCGGCCTGCTCGACCAGGTCTCCTCGGTGTTTGGCGAAAAGGAGCATGCCATCTTCCTCGACTGCCGGGCGGAATCCGTCGAGACGATCCCCTTCCCGCAAGGCGTCGGGCTCATCATCATCAACTCCGGCGTGAAGCACGCCCTCACCGGCGGCGAGTACAATGAACGCCGGGACCAATGCTTCGAGGCCGCCCGCCTCATGGGCGTGCCCGCGCTCCGCGACGTCACGAGCGAGCAACTCGAGGCCGCGAAAATGCCGGATATCGTGAAGCGCCGCGCCCGCTACGTCGTCGGGGAAAACGAACGCGTCTTCGCCGCCCTCCAGCTCCTCCGCGCCGGAGATGCCGCCGGGTTTGGCAAGCTCATGAGCGCCTCGCACCAGAGCTCGATCGAGAACTTTGAAAACAGCACGCCGGAGCTGGACGCCATCGTGACCATCGCCAAGGCGCAAAAGGGTATCTACGGAGCCCGTCTCACGGGCGGCGGATTCGGCGGAGCAGTCGTTGCGCTCGCCGACAACGATGCCTACGACACCGTGGCCCCGATCATCGCCGAGGAATACAAGAAGGCCACTGGCCACGATGCCGCCACCTATCGCTGCGAGATTGGCGACGGCGCCATCCTGCACACCTGAAGTCTAGCCCTTCTTGGGCGCACAGCCGACCGCCGGCCGGAGTCTCTTGTGCGCCCAGGGGATCGGGCGATCGTGCAAGGCGATCCTGCCTGCGATGAACTCCAGATCCTCGGCTGACGGCCCCTGGGCGGGAACGGTCAAAAACGAAGCCCTGTCGGTGAAGGCCAGCCACACGCGCTCGCCACGCCAGAGACCGAAGATCGCGTTCCACGAAATCGTCAGCCGCCGCGCCGGACCCTCGATGGTGAGCGAGTCATCGGTCAATTCATACCGCAGGTCCTGCGAACCGAAGGTCTTCAGCCAGGCCAGCGCCTCCGAGCGACGGCGCAGGTAATCCACCAGGAAGACGCCCATCAGCCCGGCCACCAGCGCGACCAGCAGAAAACCCAGCCAGTCGTGCGGCGTCCGGACGAACAGGTAGACCGCGATCCCCAGCGTGATCGCGACCATGGCCAGGCCGCTCACGCGGATCTGGCGCCACAGGAAAACGCGCACGGCGTGGATCGCGAGGGCTGGGGTAAAGGTGGCGGTAAAGCTTCGGGTCATAGGGAAAATCAGAGGCTAAATGTTATCGGCCCGCTGCCAATGCTTCTTAGCAGAAGGTTTTTTCCCGAGGGAGGAAACGATTTTTTCACGTTGGCCGACTGTTCTTTCTTACTCTTTTCGCGAATTCATGGCGAAATAGACAATAGCGCTCCAGCGCATCCAAAGATGGGTCTGATATTCGTCGTCAATTGTGGGAGTTCGTCTCTCAAGTTCACCTTGATCAATCCCGAAGACGGGAAAACGGTGGCTTACGGGCTGGCTGAAAGGCTTGGCACGCCCGAGGCTGTCGTCAATATCCGCCAGCCGGTCAAGCTGGAGTTCCAGGTGCCGAATGCAACGCATGGCGACGCGCTGGACAAGATCCTGAGCCACATCGATGGCGACATCGTGGGCGTCGGCCACCGCATCGTGCATGGCGGCGAATACTTCACGGAAAGCGTGCTGGTGGACGACAAGGTGGTCGAGTTGATCGGAGCCGCCTCCGACCTCGCCCCGCTGCACAATCCCGCCCACGTGATGGGCATCGAGGCCGCGCGCAAAAAATTCCCCGAA